>Ga0307479_10004372_pt1 | contig 12921 bp, 8 predicted proteins | sample atmos_gasesECM4C_FD_203743 | JGI IMG/M metagenome (GOLD analysis project Ga0307479, IMG submission 203743) | Hardwood forest soil microbial communities from Morgan-Monroe State Forest, Indiana, United States - atmos_gasesECM4C_515 | ecosystem: Environmental > Terrestrial > Soil > Temperate...
GCCCTCCGGCATGGCTGTGGCTAACGCAAGGCTGGGGCAGACCTATCGCCTCTCACAAAATGGGCTACCCAGCGAGCATACGAATTGGTTCAGCTTGGTTTTCTACGGCGACCTCGCCACCCTCGCGATGGAACTCGACAAAGGCACAAATCTCTATATCGAGGGCAGTTTCGACCAGCGCCCTTTCACGGGTCAGGATCAGCGCAAGCGCTATATCTATGAGGTCACAGTCCAAAAATTCTTCCGCATCGGACGTCCCTCACAGGAAGAGCCTCGGTCCGTGCCCTCGAGTCTTCCACCTAACGACGAGGCATTTAACGATGAAAGAGAAAGCGTCCGATTTGAAGAGGAAGTTCCTTGGCCTATCTGACATCCATGTCCGCTCCCATCGAGCGTTGCAGACAGCAACTTTCCTCTGTGCGCCATTTCTCTTGCTGTACGCGACGTTCCGTTTCTTCGGCATCCGCGTCAACTTCACATCCTCTTTGGAGCGCGGATTCTACATCGTCAGTCAGCGCTCGTCAGCGAATCTTGTCGAGTTCTGTCTCGAAGGCGACGCAGCCGCGACCTCACTCGAACGCGGCTACCGCACTCCTGGAGGCACCTGCCCGGACGGTGGCTCACCGTTACTGAAGCCGATCGCCGCCGTTCCCGGCGATGAAGTGGAGGTTACGAACTATGGAGTTCGAGTCAATGGGAAACTCATTCCAAACAGCGCCGCCCATTTCAAAGACCATCGAGGACGGCCACTCAAACCATGGCCCAGTGGCAAATACAACGTTCCAACAGGAGAACTTTGGGTTCTCTCGGACTTCAATAGTTGGAGCTTCGACAGTCGCTACTTTGGCCCGATTCCTTCCTCGATCGTTCAACACAGACTTCGGCCTTTATGGACGTTTCAAACAAAAGTCCCTGAGCCATAGCGCTTTACTGCCCGCGCTTGCGGCCATAACTTCCGCAATCGCGTGGAGCGGACACGTCGCGACCATCCCGTTCTCTCTCTTGGCGCCCCTACTTCTGTATTACGCTCAATCGCGAGCTCACTCCTATGCAACCCTTTTTTCTTACTACGTCGGAGCGAGTTGGCCGTTGATTGTAGCAGCCAGTACGTTTTTCGGAGCTCGGAGAGGTCCTCTTGTGGGAGTTCTTCTCTGCTTGGGTGCGGCAACACTCTTGGCCATTCCCGCCGCACTTCTCTTCACACGCAACCGCGCACGGCTTCCTCTTGCGATAGCCGGAATGTTTCTTCTGACTGCTATCCCACCGCTAGGAATCATTGGATGGGGTTCACCATTTCTCTCGGCTGGAGTCCTATTTCCAGGCACCGCTTGGTTGGGCCTCATAGGCGTTTTGGCGTCTGTAGCGCTGGTTGGGCGCTTTCCCCTGTTGACGCCAGCGCTGACCGCGATCCTGGCGCTTCTTGCAAACAGCTTATACAAACCACCTCCTCTCCCTGCGGGATGGCAAGCGATCAATACAGAATTCGGAGGGGCCGGGCAGGCAGACCCTGATTTCCTCGCGGAATTCAATGCTCATGAGCAAATGCAAGAGACAATTAGCCGATCAAACGCACTCGTTTTGCTCTTTCCCGAACACGTGGTAACGCAATGGACAGAAGCAACGGACGCCTTCTGGTGCAAGGCTCTCCAAAATCTGGCAGAGCGGCACGCGACAATCCTCATTGGTGTTGGGCTTCCGCGATTACGCGGACCACACTTCGCCGATAGTAGTCGCTACTACAACGCGCTGCTTGCGAGGAACCAAGACTCTCAGACCATCTACTATCAGAGGATTCCCGTACCCCTCGCCATGTGGAAACCATTAACCGGCGACGGTGTCCCCCTTAATCTGTTTGGCCCTGGAACATTGCAAGTGCAGAATCAGCGCGCGTCGGTTCTCATCTGTTACGAGCAGCTTTTGGTCTGGCCGTTTCTCGCCTCGGCCGTCGAACATCCTACGGTCCTCATAACAGCCGCCAACGACTATTGGGCCAAAGGTACGACGATACCGAAAATCCAAAACGTGAGTGCATCGAGCTTAGCGCGCCTCTTCCGGCTGCCTGTGCTATCGGCTGTCAATGAATAGCGAGGAGTGGTTAGAATAATGCTTCGAATCGCCATCGAGCACACAACGCATCATTCGCAGATCGGGGGAGACGTCACTAGATTCGGAACTCTTTGCTGCCTTTGTCTTCTGCTCGGGTTGAGGGTGAGTGCGCAGGAACACCGCCCCGTCACGCGACTCTCAGCGCCCGAGTTTGTGTCACTCGCGGGACGTTGCGCGCCGACAGCACCAGCAGATACGCTACTAGCGATCGCCCGGACCGAATCGGGTCTCTACGCCAACGCTATCAGTATTAACCGTCCCAAGGCAGCTGCACGACGCGCTGGCCATTGGGATGGCGAACTTGTTCTTACAAAACAGCCTAAGGATCGAACTGAAGCGAAGTCCTGGCTTCGCTGGTTTACACTTCATCACTACACGGTGAGCATTGGCTTAATGCAAGTCAACGCCGAGCTCGCTCCACACTTTCAGGTGAAGGCCGAACAGCTTCTCGAACCGTGCACTAACATCCGGGTCGGGGCGTCCATCCTTATTTCGCTGTACACAGACTTGGCTCGTGAAATGGGCGAGGGCTTCTCTGCACTAGATCGTGCTCTCTCCTTCTATAACACTGGAAACTCAATCGCTGGATTCCGCAACGGGTATGTTGCGAACGTCTACGCCAACGCTCCACGCCGGTCGCCCTTCTTCTAATTTCTTCCTTCCGGACTAAATCTCCGCGTGTTGGCGAACTCTCGCCAAGACACCTATCAATTGCTCAACCTCCTTTGAAGCGAATATTCCTTCGACGCCGCGGGGACTGATGTCAGTGAAGGGCGACTCGTAGAGCGCCGAGGGTTCCATCCAGCCCCGCTGTGTTAAATGGTCGATCATCAGATTGATGAACTCGATCTGGTTCGCAGATGGCGTCTTGCCGAGAAGGAAACCGTCAAAGGATCGTTTTGCTGCCTCCCGGTCTAACCCAACGAGGGAGCGCAGGAAAAGGCCCAATCGATAGCTCTCTTGCTTGGCTCGATTCAGATCTTCAGTAGTTCCAGTGCCGGCATCGAGGAGCATCTTTTCCAGCTCCCGAATGTCAGTCCGTGTTAACGGCTCATTGAATCTGAGCTTCTGGATGGTCGCGTGATTCTCATTAGCCTTCAAGAATTGGCGGGCCTTCGCACGGAATTTCTCGAAGTCCGCACCAACGCCAAAACCAGGCAGCTCTATGGTGGCTTCATCACCGAGCGCGTCTTCAAAGTTGGTATATACGCTAATTCTCTTGCCCTTTTCAATCAGCTTGACCAGGGATCGCAGGCGTTTACGGACGTTTTCGAGGATCGGTGTCGTCACGTCTTGCCAGAATTCATCGTTCTGGATCTCTTGAATGAGCTCGATTTGTTGCTGAACCATCGGGATGCTCGCCTTTTCCTCTAGCAGCCCCGCAATTTCAACCACTTGCTTTCGCAATCGTTCATAAGAAGGTTCATACCTCAAAATTGCCAATTGAAGGCGCAACATTAGTAAATCAAATTGCTTGGCATCTTGATCTTCGTCTGCGAGTTCTGACGGGAGCCCAGCGAGATGGTCCGTCACTTCGATCTGTTGTTCAATGCCTAGTTTTTCCCACGCTTTCGCTTCGGAATAGTGTTCTACATACTTCCGCTTGGGTCGAACGATGAAGTTGTTCACGTTCATGGCTGCAACCTGGCTTCGCAATAATTCGGCCGTCTCTAATCTTAGTTCAGCAGCTTTTTCTTCTTTGGCACCCTCATCGAGTGCAGAGATTAACTCGATCCTGGCCTTGAACAGCCTCTTTCCGAGAGACTCGCCACTGGCTCCATCCGTCGTGTTAGGATTCTGTCCAAAAAACTCAAGGTTTTGGCAATAGTCAAAAATGTAGAAGCATTCTTTGTCCTTGCCGATTCCAAAGAGATTTGGAGAGAGACGCGTTCCCCGCCCCACCATTTGCCAGAATTTGGTCTTGGAGCGAACGAGCTTGAAAAAGACCAGATTCAACACCTCTGGGATATCAATGCCCGTATCTAGCATGTCCACGGATATAGCGATGTGGGGAGCCTTCGCCGGGTTCGAAAAATCGTCAATTAGGCTCTGAGCGTATTCAACTTGAAAGTCGATGACACGGGCAAACGCTCCCTTGTACTGAGGATAATTCTTGTCGAATCGTTCGGCGATGAACACGGCGTGGTCATGATTCTTGGCGAAAATGATGGTCTTTCCAATGCGATCACCGTTTGCTACTTTTGCTCCTCGGGTCATCAGGTGTGCGAGGACCTTGTCAACCGTGTCTTCGTTGAATAGCCATTTGTTGACCGCAGCCGGTTCCACACGGTTCGGTATTTGCCCATCTTCACTCCACTCCAGGGCGTCCCACTCTTCTTTCTCCTCCTCAGATAGATCGTCGTAGGTAATACCTTCCCGCTGAAACTTCACCGGCACCGAGACCGGCCTTGGAGGCACCAGGAAGTGATCTTTCACCGCTTCTTCAAGGCCATAGGCATCTGTGGGGACACCAGTCTCCAGTTCAAAAAGACTGTAGGTATTCCTGTCGATCTCATCCTTAGGTGTGGCCGTTAGGCCCACCAGGTACGAATCGAAATACTCGAAGATTGCTCGATATTTCTGGTAAACCGAGCGATGCGCTTCATCAATGATGACCAAATCGAAGTGTCCCACGCCGAATCGCCGTTGACCTTCACTGGACTCGTCGATGAGACGCATCATCGTGGGATAGGTTGAGACATATACGCGGCCCTGCGTGTCCTTCTCGGTCACAAGGTTTACTGGAGAAGACGCGGGTAGAAACTTCTTGAAAGCGTTCACAGCCTGATTCACAAGTGCGACGCGGTCAGCCAGGAACAACACGCGCTTCGCCCAGTGGCAACGCATCAGCAAGTCACAGAGGGCTATGACCGTGCGGGTTTTGCCCGCGCCGGTAGCCATGACGATCAGCGTCTTCCGTTCGTTGTCCTTTTCAAATGCCTCGCAAATGCGGCGTATGGCCCGCGACTGGTAATAGCGCTCGACAATCTTAGGATCGATCTCGGCAGAGGCTAGAGGCAGCCTGGTTTCGCGTCGTTGAATCAGCAGTTCTAGTTCATCCTTCTTGTAAAAGCCCTGCACCGGGCGGGGCGGATGATTCTGGTCATCCCACATCCAATGTTCGTAGCCATTGCTGTAAAAGATGATCGGTCGCTGCCCGAACTGCTTTTCGAGGCAATCCGCATAGAGCTTTGCCTGCTGCTGGCCCACACGGGCATCTCGCTTTGTCTTCTTCGCCTCTACCAGTCCAAGGGGTTTGCCATTATCTCCCCACAGAACGTAGTCAACGAATCCCTCGCCCTTTTCGTTTGGCATTCCCGCTACTGGAAATTCCCGATCCTCTTTCTTGTCTAGAGGCCAGCCTGATTCCTTGAGAAGCAGGTCAATGAAATAATCCCTGGTTTCAGCCTCGGAATAGTTATGCTGGTCTGGCGTCGCTTCGTTGAGCCGTTTGATCTCCGCAATTTCAGCGCGCAACCGCTGCAACTCTTCATCAATCTTGAGCTTATCGGTAGCCAGTTCCTGGAGTTTGGCGTCCTTCTCCGCTAATTGAGCGGATAGCTGCTGCAATTGCGTAAGGGTGTGCGCCGGTACCGGAGATGTCTTAGGGAGTTGGTTTACGTCAAAATCGAGCCCGTCCGTTGGTTTGGTTCCCCGCGCATAATTCCGCGCTAACCAGAAGCAGACATGGAATAACTCACGGACGGCTGTCAAAGCATCGAACTGCCGTATCGGCTTCGTGGTGTGAACCGCCAAGTTCCCCAGATCTTTTATGACACGCGTTTTTGCCTGGATTGCCGGCCCGACTGCATTTTTGAAGGTCGGCTCGAAAATCAGAGCGCTCAGGCTTTCCTGATAGGGAAAATGAAGTTTGCCGTCATGCTTATAGAGCCAATCCACGAGGAGTTCTAGAGTTCTCCGGCTATAGAAACAGGCTGTGCGTGCGTCCGGATGGACCGCTGCTTCGGCTTTCGCCGCCGACTCAAACAGTTCCGGCCATTCGGTTTTTAGGAAGCCAAAGTTACTCATCTTTGGTCTCCATGCTTTGTGGTCGCAGTTGCGAATTCGCGTGTAGTTGCTGCCGTATTTCTGGGCGAAAGCTTGTCGAAATGAGCAGCGAACGCAACACGCATGGCCGCAAATGCCTCAATGTCCAACGGGGTACGGCAGTGAACCTTGTTGATGACCTCGTAGCCTGCTTCGGTCATGGCATTGGCTAGGGCCTTTTCTAATCCCGAGGTCACATCACACAGCTCGCCGTGCGTCCTTTGATGTCTGTCACCGAAAAGGGGGCCATAGGCATGAAACCGAAATTGGCAGCTATGCGGATCAACCCCTATCTGGCTCAGATGGCGATTCAACGCATTGCTGTGTTTGTTGCCGCCAAGATGATTTGTAAGACGATTGAAGGGAGACTGGCATACGCGGGATGCTTTATCGCCTGTTTTCCCGACGTAGTGAACTGTGCGGCCATCTGGCGCGACAATTTCCCAGATATAAAGCCAGAAACCCCGAGTCAACAGAGCCCCATCAAAGTTAGCGTTGTAAAGTGGCTCTGTCACTCTTCACCATAGACTGCAGTTGCCCGGAGTTCCATTCGGTCTAAAGTTCTCCTCGGAAGGCGCGGTGCTGGAGGGAAGCAAAGAGTGCATCCATCTCGCGCAACGAGGTGCGGTATGAAGACTTCAGTTTCTGCACTGCAGCAGCGCGTTGGACGAAATGCTGTTGCAGTTTGAGAGATGGAAGCAGAATCTCAAACTCTCGAAGCTCCTTTAGATTAATTGTGGGCTGAGCAGCCCCTCTCGCCCAGCGGTCGGCCTGAGTCTTCACAAATGGCAGTTGCATCACGATACTGAGAAATTCCGGAAGAATCTTAGAGGGATCTGGCTTCAAATGGGCGATGTGTCTTTGGAAGGCGAACTTCGTAAATGTGCCAACGGGGGCCGCTTGGCCATAGGTTGCACCAACTATGGTGTAAAGAATGTCTCCTGCTTCAATTGGGCAGCGCCTATAAAGCGCTTCGTGCTCATCTTCCCGGATGAATTTGTCGGTCCGGAAATCGATCTCACCGTTCTCGATATTTTTGACAAAGATGAAAGGCACGCCGCAGTCGATAAACTGCGGGGTCAAGTGGGTCCCGTCTGTGATCCGCGTAGTTACTTCTGACAAAGTGGCGCGTTTGACTCTATTTGGATTTGTCCACGGGTCACCTAGGAGGGCAATAAAAATCGATTGTACCAGCGTGTCGAGTTGGCCGAGGGCGGCGCGCCGCTTGGCTCGCAACGCTTCAGCTTGGTCCAAGATTGCAGCAAGTCGGCGCTGCTCCTCCAACGGCGGGAGAAGCAATCGTTTGCGATATGCATCTCCTCGATTCAAACCCGGGATCGCCGCAGCTCTGTTTAGTCGACTTAAGCCAAGTCCCGATAGCCGATAAGCAAGCCACTTCAAATCTGCCTTGGTCGCGCTCACATCAATGTAATACGTAGTATCGATCGGCCAGCAAGGGACTGGTGATAGGTTTATCTCTCCAAATGAGCCCTTCCGGCCCACAATTATGGATGGTCCCTGAGTTATGGCTTCGTTGTGGAAACCAACGCGTCCGTTGGACCCAAAGACAGGCACATCTCCGCCAGCGCGCAACCCGTCGGGCAGGCTCTTGCCGTACTTGAATTCACAGATGTCCCCGAGCGAGACCTCGGGCCAAGCTGAGGGATATGACTTCAATGAAGCATTCCCTCCAATTCTTTCATGCCCTGCCGAATTTCCTCTTCCAGTCTAGTGAGATCAGCCAGAATCTCAGGAGGCGGGCGGTGGTTTGGCTCTGTATGAACGGCCTCCTTGTAGCGGTTGAGGGCGAGATCGTACTCTTGCTCAACGAGATCGGCCTTTGCGACACAGAAACTCTGAGCGGTACGGAGGCGCTTGCGCTCTGCCCCATCGCGTTGCAGCCAACGCCTAAGGACATCCGGCAGGTTGTTCTTAATGTGCTCTTCGGCATGCAAGGTTGTCTTCGGGACAGCCCCTAATTTATCTTCCGGCAGTAGAGCAGCACGTTTATCGTCGAGGGACCAACCATCCGCTCCCACGTCATAGAACCAAACAAAATCTGTGCCGCCCGAGTTCGTCTTAGTAAATACGAGAATCGCCGTGGAAACACCGGCGTAAGGTTTAAAGACCCCGCCAGGCAACGAAATCACGGCATCGAGTTTTTGATCTTCAACAAGGATTTTCCGGAGTGTCTTGTGCGCGTTGCTAGCGCCAAACAGAACACCGTCTGGAACGATAACAGCCGCCCGTCCTCCCGGCTTTAGCAAACGTAGGAACAGGGCGAGAAACAAAAGCTCCGTCTTCTTCGTTTTGACGATCTGCAAGAGGTCTTTCGCCGTGTTCTCGTAATCGAGAGATCCGGCGAAAGGTGGGTTTGCAAGAACCAGCGTGTATTTTTCCTCCTCGCCTGCATGATCCTGTGAGAGTGAATCGCGATACCTGACGTCAGGGTTCTCTACGCCATGCAACAACATATTCATGCTGCCGATCCGAAGCATCGTGTTATCGAAATCGAAACCGTGGAAAAGACCATGATGAAAATGCTTACGAAGCCTCGGATCACTCAGGGATTCGGGGTGCTTCTCTCGCATATATTCCCCTACCGCAACCAGAAAACCACACGTACCACAGGCAGGATCGCAGACTATATCCGTTGGCTTCGGGGCAACCATCTCCACCATGAGGCGAATAATGTGGCGCGGGGTCCGGAATTGGCCGTTCTGACCGGCGGAGGCAATCTTGCCAAGCATGTACTCGTACAGATCGCCCTTTGTGTCGCGGTCTTCCATGGGCACGTGATCGATAAGGTCAACAACTTTTGCGAGTAAGGCCGGGGTAGGAATCGTAAACCGGGCATCCTTCATGTGATGAGCGTAGGTGGATTCGTCCCCACCCAACGTTCGCAGAAAGGGAAAGACATGGTCGCTGACTGTCGTGTACATTTCCCGCGCTTCCAGGTTCTTGAACTTCGACCAGCGAAACTGGTCGTAAGGCATCTTCCTTGGGTCTTTGCCCTCGGGAAAAATGCGACGCTCGATCGGCTTCTTTAGGCGCTGTGCTTTCAGTTCTTCCAGAGTTTGTAGGTCATCAAGGCGCTTGAGGAAGAGCAGGTAGGTAATCTGTTCAATTACTTCAAGTGGGTTCGAGATTCCACCCGTCCAAAACGCGTTCCAAATGGCATCAATCTGGCTTCGAATCTCACCCGTTAGCATTGTTCTCCACTCTCAGTCCTCTGAATCCAAAGCGCAAGCTAAAATGGTAACTCGGGCTGGAGCCGTTCTTACCAGAGATCGTCCAAGGTTGCCGCTTTTTCGAGCGCTTCACGATTGGTATAGCGCAAATTTTGTAGCGCTTTCGCCCTGCCACCCTTGACTAGGGAAATCGGCCCAATTTCGTGAGCTGGTTCAGTGAAATTCACCACGAACTTGCCCGTGTCCTTCCAGGGCTCGATGGAACGGACGGGAGCAATGTGAGTGATGGCTGAAACAGGAGCAACTCGATATGCTGCGATATATTTGATCTGCGGTTTCATCGTGCCGTGAATCCTCACCGCCATCCACCTGTTTTCCTTGAGAAAAACGTCTTGAAAACCGTCTTCGCGGGCGGGAACCACTACAGTGTCGATGGCGCTTAGGTCGAGCTGCCGACGAGGACTAGCTTGCTCAACTTCATTCTCTACAACCGTGGGTTGGTCAACGTCAGAGAGGAAGGGCTCGAATCGGTAGACGTGCTCGCCTGTGCTGTTTTCGTACCGAGCCAACTCCAGTACTTCTACACCAAATTGAAATCTTCGGGCCAAGACGTTTTCCAAATTCTCGGGAATTTCATCGATGACCACGAGAGCGGCGAATGGCCCCTCAAAGACAAGAGTCTCCAGTAAATGATCGAGGTTTCGAAAACCATGCGACGTGGCGTAGACCTCACACCTTGCTCTTGCTTCCGGCTGCTTGTGAAGAGCATCAAACAGGATGGTCTTGATGGCCCTCGGCTCTGCTTCGAATGACAGCGAGAACTCAAGTATCTGCACCGCGATATGGCGCAGGGGCTCATGGGAGGCGAGCTCATTCTCTACGACAAAGAGCCTTGGCCGTTGGCCGCTCAAATCAATCAAATAGCCGTCAGGGATATTCCGAGGTCCTGTCTTTCCACCAATTTTCTTCTTAACGTCCAGATAAATCCGGTTCGAGCCAAACAGTTCTGTTTGTACCTTGATGATAGCAGCTTCGAGATCGGACTCGCTTTGGTAGCCCGTGCGGCGAAAGAGGCCAGACTTAGTCCAGAATGTGCTCATCGCGGTTGGACGCCTGTGCGTTGAATGAATTCGGTCTCAGTCTACAGCACGCGGACATCCCTTGGTATTACAACTGGCTACCCTTAGCCAAACAGCAACTACTCAAAAGGCGAAAGAAGTGAACAAACCGTTGGCTGAAGGCCATTGGATTAGCTAGTTAGCTTTCGCTGACAATCTCCAGGAGATACTGGTCGCGAGTGATACGATTAGATACGGGTTGAGCCGGATATAAAGTTGCAGGCCTCTTCTTACACGCTTAAGGTAGCCGCCAAACTGATCGGCGTCTCGCCGGTCACGCTCAAGCGCTGGTTATTGACTTCGAGAGTAGCTGAAGTCGCACGAGACCGAAACAATTGGCGGAGCTTCTCCGACGCCGACGTTCGGCGGATTCGCAGGTTTGCCGAAAAAATCGTACCACCCAGGAAGCGTGCAAATGCCAGATAGCATCCATCCGCCAGCCGTCTCTGCAAAGCAGGGCTCGACCGGTCCACACGTGTTGCGTGCCGAGGTTTTCCAACCATATGTGCGGAACCTTGCCGGACTGTTCCACGACACTGTGGCTAGGGGCTCCGCACAGAATCAAACACAATTGGTTGCCGCACTTGATGGACAACCAGGTCGAGAGCTGCGTAAGCTTTATTCGGCAGCCAGTCTGCGATATACCGGCACGTTTTTTACAGGGTCAAGGCTGGCCGGCCGCCTTGTAGATTCCGCTAAGCACACAATCTCAGCAGCAAGGCAAGTTATAGATCCAGCATGCGGAGCCGGAGACCTGCTCGTCGCTTGCGCGAGGCACTTTCCAGTACGATCGAATGTAATCGACACCCTCAAAGAGTGGGGCAACAGGCTCGTCGGCTTTGACATCAATTCCGCTTTCGTCGATGCAGCGCGATACCGACTTGCCCTCTTGGCGTTGGAGCGCGGTGGAGTGGCTGCTGAAACATTTCCCAAAGCAAACTTGCCGCTCGACAGGCTTTTTCCAAACATTCGCACAGGCTCCGGACTGCAGGAGTGGCGCCTGCAAAGCCACCTATCTGTCGTCGTCGTCAACCCCCCGTTTGCATACGGCAAAGCGGCTAAGGATTGCACTTGGGCCAGCGGTCGAGTCTCACAAGCAGCATTGTTTATTGATAAGTGCGTTCAAAGCGTCGCACACGGAACCCGGATACTCGCAATTCTGCCGGACGTACTCAGAACAGGATCAAGGTACGAGCGCTGGCGCGACATGGTGGCTGAGAGAACCCGCGTCCGCTCAGTGAAGATTGCGGGACAATTTGATGCGTTGACTGATATTAGTGTTTTCTTACTGGAGTTGGAAGTTGGCCAGCCAGAGAGAACGCGGCAAATAAGTTGGGCGCGCCCCGTTCGTACAGGCAACGCCAAACGTACGGTAGAGGATTTCTTTGACATTCGCGTGGGTCCCGTTGTTCCCTTTCGACTCGATGGCAGCGGCTCATGGTTTCCTTACGCTCATTCCGATGAGCTTCCGCCATGGCAAATCGTCCGTTCGCTGCGTCAGTCGGTTCGATTCACTGGCACGACGTACAAGCCCCCTTTCGTGGTGATTCGCCGAACGTCCAAGGCTGAGTACCATGTTCGGTGTATTGGAACGATTGTGACAGGTAAGAAGGCAACCGCCGTAGAGAATCACCTACTTCTCGCCATGCCGCGCGACAAAAGGGTTAGCACGTGTAAAAGATTTCTCAAGGTACTAAAACGGACCTCAAGCTCTAAATGGATGAATAAACGAATCCGGTGTCGCCATTTGACCGTCTCCTCCGTCCGCGATCTTCCTTGGCGGGGCTAACGCTTATGGACAATGCACATTTCAGATTCTCCAGTGACATCCTTCGGCGACTCGGTGAAGAGCTAAATCCCAGCGTGGAACACGGCATTGTAGAGCTCGCGAAGAACGCCTACGACGCAGATGCGACGGAATTCACCGTGACGCTCCAAAGCGTGGAAAAACCGGGCGGCACGCTGGTCATTACTGACAACGGTGAGGGGATGAACGTCGATGAAATTAAGGGCGGATGGTTGGTAATCGGCCAATCTCGAAAATCAGGAATTAAGCGAACAAGCAAGGGTCGGATCCCCGCGGGCTACAAGGGACTAGGGCGCTTGGCCGCTCTTCGGTTGGGGGAAAACGCTACCGTCATAACCAGACCAAAGTCGCAACAGACACAACACGAGCTTACGATTGATTGGAAAGCCTTTGACAAAGCTAGGCTTGTCGAAGACGTAGATCTCAGCATTATCACGGCGCCGCGTCCATCTGGGAGCGAACAAGGCACGGAGGTGCGTATTGAGAAGCTGCGCTCTCCGGTTTCGCAACCAGAAGTCCGTCGTTTGGCCCGCGCGCTGATTCTCTTGGCGGACCCGTTCGAGGACACCGAAAGCTCCTTCAAGCCAGAGCTCGTCGCGCCGGAATTCGAGGACATCGCCAAGCTTGTCAAAACTCGCTACCTGGGGGAAGC
>Ga0307479_10004373_pt1 | contig 12920 bp, 8 predicted proteins | sample atmos_gasesECM4C_FD_203743 | JGI IMG/M metagenome (GOLD analysis project Ga0307479, IMG submission 203743) | Hardwood forest soil microbial communities from Morgan-Monroe State Forest, Indiana, United States - atmos_gasesECM4C_515 | ecosystem: Environmental > Terrestrial > Soil > Temperate...
ATTTCGGCTATACAACAGAACGCGGATCCGGTTGTGCGGATCCGCGTTTGTGTTGCAAGGGGAGGGAAGCTCTCACTGATAGGTGAAGGTGAGATCGTCCAGATAAACGGAGTAAGGCGATTGCTTGTAGTTTCCGTCCATCTGATAGTTGATGGTGATGCCCCACCAGCTGGAGGGACAGCTGCCATGGTTGTACGTCCAGTTCAGTGTGTTGGTCACTCCGTTCAGAGTGATGGATTGGTATTGCAGCTGGTTGCTGGAAGTGCGTGCGACCTTGAGCGTCAAGTGATTCCAGGAGTTGTTGTTGGGATAGCAGGGAATGCCGGTAGAAATCCATTTTGCACTAACGTTGTCCCAGATTGCCCAATTGTTTCCGTTGGCGATGCGGCACTCGTGGCCCCAGATGAAGCCCATGCTGTCGAAGAATTGATTGACGTCGAACTCCAACGCTTCGGGTAGACCAAGGTCGGTGCCGTAGAAATACACGTCGTAGGTGAAGTTCTTGTAGATGTTCACCTCGGTGTGATTCTTGTCAGGCATGCCCTGCGAGGAGAGATCGCCGATGAGGTGATTGTTGAACAAGGCATCGCCGTAGTCGGTAGTGCCGCCGATCCAGAATTCAGTGGCTTCTCCACTCATGGAAGGCGATTTGATGTTCTGGGTCATGGAATACGAGACTCCATCGCAGGGCGAAGGCGAACAGTCGACGTAGTTTGGCGGAACCTGGGCGTATCCCGACCATCCGACGCTATGCTGCAGGCTGGTGAACGAGGAACCGCCTCCGCTGCTGCCGCTCACAGTGATGGTGACAGGAGTCGAGCTGGAGCCGCCGCAATTGTCCCATTCGGTCACCGTCGCATTGTAGGTGCCGGCGCTCAGTGTGAGGTTTGTGTTCAGGCTAGCGCCGTTCACCACGTACGCGAGTTTATAGGGAGCAGTGTAGATTCCCATGGAAGCGACGCCCTTCGAACAAGAAGTGGTGGCGGTGGCGACAAAATTGACCGGAGAGCCGACGGTTGAATTGTTCGAAGGCGAGGTCAGGTGAACACCTGAGGAACTGCTGACCGTGACCGTTACCGCCTTGGTGGCTGCGCCCCCGCAATAATCCCACTCTTCCACGGTGGTGTTATAAGTGCCGACCGCGAGGTTGAGAGAGGTATTCAAACTGGATCCGTTCGCTACGTACGCCAAAACGCCAGGTGCCGTATAGATGCCCATGGAAGCGACTCCCTTGGAACAGGAACTGGTCGTAGCCGAGGCGACAAAGGAAACGGCTCCTGATACGGTCGAACCATTCGTGGGACTTGTAACCGTGACACCGGCAAACGCGGCGGGGGCGCAGATAGCCAACAGACACACGACGAGCAGCACTCGCGACTTCAGCATGCAGTTCTTCTCCTTATAAATATTTATTTTCGTTCGACTTGCAGGGACTGCGTGCGTAAACTCCCTCTCACGCGCAAGCGGGCGCGCAGAGAGGTCTCAGCGAACTAAGGCTTTCAGAAGTGGCTTGCTACTGGGCACAAAGCGACCGGCTCGAGCGGAAACCGATCCGAAAGTTTCCAAAGGATACCAAAAACCCTGTAGTTGACCAAGGGAAAAAATGTAGAACCGATACTCAGAAGTGCTACAACTGTCTCGGGTTTCGAGGCCACTGGCGAAGCAGGTTTGCGGGTCTTATTACCCCTGCAACGAAGAGGGAATGCCGGGGGTGGCTAGTTTTCCTTTTTCAGCTTATTGGCAAGCCTCTTGATTTCCTTTTCGCGCGCGATATTCACAATTCCCTTGGCATCATCGAAAAGGCTTTCGCGCAAAAGATTCGCCAGCCGCGCTTTGAGGCGCGCCCGCTCCGCCATGGCTTTTGGAACGACGACTTTTGAGGGGGACGAACACGTCGCCTCTCCAACTACCGGAGTCGGGCGGTTAAACTGTAAGTCTCCAGCCATTTGTGCGATCGCCGGTGCGGTAACGAGCGCGTACGCAAGGACAACTTGGAGGGGAGCATTAAGCTTATTCACATCTCGACCTCACTTCTATTGCCACCTAACCGAAGAGTCTTTCTCCCGGCCCTCTTCGCTGGGCGACAGATGAGGCTGCACGCGGTGAGGTTGTTCCCTACGGAAATCGAAAAGTGGTCCTACAGGTTTCTTTTGCGAAGCGTACCCGGTTTTCATACAGGATATGGCATCCTCTCGCGGGACTGGCAGACCCACTGGAGAAGCCGGGTTGCGGGCCGCTTGTCTTTAATCCAACCTCGTTCCACGACGGTGCATCGAAAATTCCAAGCGCCGCTTTGCACCCTCTCTCTCTGCCCATGCACACACAAAGGAGAGGTGTGCGCGACGAAACCTTAACGGAGAGTAAACAGTTATGAAGCGTTGTGTTTTGCTATTCATGGGCTTGTTAACGTTGGCTGCCGCGCCGAGGGTGGTGGCGCAGAACTCCGATCACGCAGAGGTCGGAGTCTTTGCCGACTATTTTCGATTTGGCGATACCTCGCCGGATCGCAATTTCATCGGCTTGGGCGGCCGGGCCGCCTTCAATGTTCACCGCGATGTGCAACTGGAAGCAGAGATGGCTTACGATTTCAAGCGGAATTTCACCAGCACCTTCACCAATGGAGTGACCACTGAGCTGGTGACTACACACTTCCGCACGTTGCATGGCTTTTTTGGCCCGAAGTTCCAGACTGGTTCAGGTCCGTTCCGCATTTTCGTCACGGGCAAGGTCGGTTTCGACAACTTCAGCATCACCAACGACAATGCGACCGCAGGATTCGTCAATACTGTTGGCCTCACCAACGGAACGACAAACTTCGCGGTGTATCCGGGCGGAGGGTTTGAGGCGTTTGCCGGACCGATCGGCATCCGGGCGGATGTGGGCGATGACATCTTTTTTAATCACGGCGCTCACAATAATCTAAGAGTGACCTTTGGACCCCAGTTCCGGTTCTAACGATCCGATATTAGGCAGCTGGCGGCTTTCCGCCAGCTGATTTCTTCTGGAGTATTTGCTGTATCGCGGCTCGGAAAACCTCCCTCCCACAAACCCTCTAGCAGTTCTCTACATCGAATCCCCGGACGAACAACATTGAACCCTCACCGGATGTCTGAAAGACTTAATTGGCTACTATGGAACCGTCCCCAAACAACTCCACCACCCGCCGCCGACGGCGACTGTGGGTATGGATCGGCATAATCGCGTTTATTTGCCTGGCTATCACCGCAGGAATGGTCCGGCTTGTGGTTGCTCGGGCCGGACCCATTGTTCGAGCTCGGGTTATCGAGACTCTCTCCAATCGCTTCCACGCAAAGGTCGAATTGGAGAGTTTTGATGTTTCGGTCGTCAAGGGAATTGAAGTCTCCGGTGCAGGTCTCAAGCTCTTTGGGAAGGACGATCCCAATCCCTACGCTCCCGGCGTTCAACCGCTAATCGGTATCCAGGCGTTCCGTTTTCAAACCGCGTTGCGCAGTTTGTTTCGGTCTCCCATGCACGTGGACACGGTGTATGTGAAGGGCCTTGAGTTGAACATTCCACCCAGTCAGCATCGCGCCGAAATGACGGGCATGAGTTCGAAAACGGGCAAGATGACGATCTACGTTGACAAGTTCGTTTGTGAAGACACGAAACTCGTGATCAATACCATAAACCCCGGCAAGCCGCCGCTGGAATTTGCTATTTCGTCTCTGAAAATGAAAGACGTTGGGCCTGGGCAGCCCCTACAGTTCGATGCCACCCTGATCAATCCCAAGCCGGTGGGTGATATTCAATCGACCGGTCTCTTCGGCCCCTGGCAACAGGACAGTCCGCGCGACACGCCGGTGCAGGGCGATTACTCGTTCACGCACGCCGATTTAAGTACGATCAAGGGCATCGCGGGAACGCTTTCCTCCACCGGCCAATATTCGGGAACCCTGGGCAACATTGTAGTGACCGGATCGACGAATACACCGGACTTCCGGGTTGCGTCCAGCGGGCATCCGGTGCCGCTGCATACGGAATTCCATGCCATCGTTGACGGCACTAGCGGCGATACCTATCTGCGGCCAGTGAAAGCGAGCTTCCTGCACACCTCATTTACGGCGAGCGGATCAGTAATTCGCATCAACGCGTCGCACGGTCACGATATAGAGCTCAACGTCGTGTTGGATCGGGCGCGGATTGAAGATTTGCTCAGACTTGGCGTTCGCACCGACCCACCAGTGATGAACGGAGCGGTGCAGATGACGACCCGGATGAGCCTCCCTCCGGGCGAGGCCAGCGTCGCTGACAGACTGAAACTTTCGGGGACGTTTCATGTGCCCGACGGGCACTTCACGAATCAAAAAGTGCAAAGAAAACTCGACTCCCTAAGCTTGCGCAGCCGGGGCAGACCCAAGCAGGCGCGGGACAACCCTGACGAAGATGTTCCGGTTGATCTGCAGGGAGGGTTTACGTTGAACGACGGAGTGCTGTCGTTTTCTTTCTTGCATTTTCTGATTCCGGGGACGCATGTGGATATGACCGGACGCTACACTCTGGACGGGCAGGAATTCGACTTTCATGGAAGAGCCCGGCTGGATGCGAAGGTCTCACAAATGACCACAGGGTGGAAGTCGATTTTGCTGAAGCCCGTGGACCCCTTCTTCAGCAAGGATGGAGCAGGCACCGAAGTGCCGGTTCAGGTTACGGGTACGGAATCGGAGCCGCATTTTGGCTTGGATTTTCATCACAAAGAAGCACATAAAGACATTGGGAAGAACGCGAGTGTTGGATCAAAACTGAATAGTGCCGATGGGGCACGGTAATGCAACCCGCCACATCTGCCAACCCTGAGCGGGAAAGGGCTTGCGCCCGAGTTTACTTAGCTCCTCCGGTCAACAAGATTCGGCACAGCAGGAGCCATCGCCGGACATTGGTAGTCATCAGGAAGTTCTCTTTCACGTGCCCGTGACCATTCTGGCCAAGTTGTTTGGCGAACTCCGGATGAGTCAAGAGATACCGGATTTGATAAGCGCAACCTTCCACCGAATGCACCAACGCCCCGGTTAACTTGTGGATGATTTGATTGGGAATGCCCCCAACCGCTCCGGCGATGGTGGGTTTCCCTTTCCACAGGGCCTCGGTCACGGTCAACCCGAAGCCTTCCCTAATGGATTTTTGAACGATGATGGTGGAGGCGCGCTGCAGGGCGTTGATTTGCAAAGCGCACCAGGGAGGGAGGTCGAGGATGATGATATCCGGATCCTCGCCAGCGGCTTCTTTGACTTCCTTCAGAACCGCGGCGCCTTCCGGATCGTCGGTGGCGCCTCCACCAGCCATAACCAGCTGGCAATCGACATACTTGCGGGCCTGCTTGAAGGCCTGGATAACGCCGACGGGATCTTTGGCGCGATCGAAACGGGAGACCTGAGTGACGATGGGGCGCGAGCGATCAATGCCGAATTCATCACAAACTTGCTGCACGAATCTGTCCTCGAGATCCTTGTTCTTCTCGGAGAGCGGGTCGATGCAGGGATAAAACAAATATTGCGGAATCGGAAGCTGGCGGGTAAAGGATTGCGAAGAGAAAATTGCCGCATCGTATTGCTCGATGAAGGGGCGCAAGAAACCCCATACTTCGGGATTGGGATTTGACAAGTCAATGTGACAGCGCCAAACCCAGCGCTTGGGCGACTTTTCGCGAGCGCGAATCACCGCAGCCGGCTGCGGGTCGTGAATGACAATGACATCTTCGGTAAACTGCATGCGCTGCCGGTTCAGTTCGTTGTGCATCAGAAATACGTCACGAGCCTGAGGGCTGAGCTGGTATTCGCTGCCCTGCAGGGCATTGTGGAAGGCTTTGGTCACTTCGAAGAAGTCGTTGCCGCCGGTGATAACCTCCCAGTGCGTTTTGACCTCCAGTTCATTCAGCAAAGGAACGAGCTGGTTGAGCATCTCGGCCACGCCACCGCCGACTGCAGTGGAGTTGACCATCTTCAGCGACTTACCGGCGAGTTCGCGGGCGAGAAACTTCAATTCATCAATGTCGGGTGCGCCTACGATCGCTTTGTAGTCGTCCAGACGCGGCGCAGGCGCGGGCGCCGGAGGAGTTTCCCAGGTCCGCGGCTTCTTTCTGCGCTCTTCGCGCACCGGAGGAGCTGGAGCCGGAGAAGAGGCACTAAATTCGGGTTGACTCTCTCTTGCCGGCGCCTCACTTACAGTTTGCTGTTCCACAGGTTCCATATGATTACGCGCGCCTTAGATCAGCGCTCTCTCCACGATCCGAATAATTTGGTCACGCACATCGTCTAGCGTTACGGTATAAATGTCGATCCGGTTTAACTGGCGAGCCGCGTCAGTCAGGCCCATATCTTCGTATAGCCACTGCGAGAAATCATTGGACATGAGTTTTAATCTCAATCGCGCCTCGATGAAGTGATGGTGAATGGAGTGCACGCTTACCCCGCGCAGGCCCTCGGCAAACTCGTGCAGAGTATCGGCCACGAAGTTAGTAGGGATGATAACGGTGTCGGAGGCACAGAAATAGAAGGTTTCACGGGCAGGTCGCGCGGCGGCGGCCGGGTTGCGCTGCAGAAAGCTTTGCACGATCTGCACAAAACGTTCGCGCAATTCCGCGACTGACGTGAACTCACGCACATCCACGCTGGCCAGACCTTCTGCCAGGCTGGGCTCATTGCACGCCGACAATGCCCAATGCGCGAAATCGTTGGAGAAGCCCTCGCGGATGAAGTGATGTTCCTGCAAAGTGCGAAAACTATGCTGGAAGATGGAGCCCTCCGGGCACTCCCGCAGGGCCTCCAGAAACTCGCCGAGAGTGTTGGCTTTCTGCCGCGTGATCCGCAGCAAGTGTGCTGACGTGTTGAAGTAAAAAGGCTTGGCCGCGATCCGCGGCAGATTTGGCGCCATTGCGCTGGTCATGCATTCACCGCCATAGTTGTGTCCCGGTTCAATGTATCTCGCCCCTGGCAGGCGTGGAGCCACCGTTGAAAAAACCCGAGAAGTTCATCCGGCGGCTTGAGCCACACCGGCGCCGCCGTCTTTCGCCAACGGGCCCGCACCAATACGCTCAATCCGCAGCAATTCACCACCTGGAATGCGTGTTCGTCAGTCGTGTCATCGCCCAAATAAGCGGTCGGGGTTCCGGGGTTGGTCTCATTCAAGAGGACCCGCACGGCATCCCCTTTGTCCGCTTTGTGGGCGCGAATCTCAACCCCGCCGTCAAATTCCAGCAGGTCCAGCCGAGTGTACTTGGCGAGCGGTTGCCAGCCCGTCAGCACTCGACCTCGTAGCGTCTCCGCTTCCTGCTCGCCCATTCCTCGCCAGTGCACTGCGATGCTTCCGGTCTTAAATTCCGCAGTGTGTTCCAGGTGCTGGTAGTGCAGCCAATTCTCTGCTGAAGCCAATTCCGATACCGTGCGCTGATCCAGTTGGGGAAGCTCAATGCTGCCGTCGGGTTTCAGGCGCTGCAATCCATGCAGCCCCCAAATCTCGGGGCGGGGTTCAACACTCAACAGAGGGATGACCTCATTTGCTTCTCTTCCCGATATGATGATCACTCGCGTCCGCCCGGTGCGAACGATCTCCTGTAAAAGCGGCGAAACGCCGGGATAGGGGAAAGCCTGCTCCCGGTCGTTGCGGAACGGTGCAAGGGTGCCGTCGTAGTCCAGCATAAGCAGCGATCGAGGCGCCTGAGCGACCGCTCTTAAGAGGGACTCAACCTGCGATTTTGTTTCCGACGTCAAAACTTCCTCCTTAACGACAACTTAGGGTTCGCGGCCGTCACGCCGCACCCACACCGGCATGAAACTTCTGTTGGGGCTGATCCGCGGTCTCCAGCCTGAGCTCGCAAAGTTCGGTAACCAGGTTTCCGGCCCAGCGGTAGATGTTGTGCTCCTTGACCGCCCGGCGCATGCGGTGCATGCGCTTCTGCTTCTCTTCCGGCTCCATCTCCAGGGCAGCGCGGATCGCTTCCGCAGTCTGATCGATGTCGTAAGGGTTGACCAGCAACGCATCCCGCAGTTCGCGGGCGGCGCCGGTGAACTGGCTCAAAATCAATACTCCGCGTTCATCGCGGCGGGCGGCGAGAAACTCCTTGGCGACCAGATTCATACCATCGTGCAGAGATGTCACCAGACACAGATCGGCAGCGCAGTAGTAGCGTTCGATCTCCTGGTGTCCATGGTGCCGCTTCAAAAATACGATGGGCTTCCATTTCCCGATCTGAAAGCGCCAATTGATTCGCTCCGCTTCGGCTTCTACTTCCGCGAGCAGATCGTGATAGCGCTTAATGTGAGTGCGGCTGGGCGCTCCAATCTGCACGAATGTGAATTGGCCCTGATACTTGGGATATTTTTCGAGGAAGCGCTCAATTGCCTGGAAGCGCTCCGGAATTCCCTTGGTGTAGTCCACGCGGTCAACGCCTACCCCTAGAAATGCTGCCTCGCCACCAAGGTTATGCATCAGAGCCGACCGCTCGAGGTAATTCACTCTCTGGTTGTCACTTTCGATGGATTGATCGTCCGTCAGGTTTACGCTGATGGGGAATGGGTGAACGATTGTGCGGTGATCCTGCCGCAGTACCGAAAAGTGTTCCCAGTCGATACGCGATTCCACGACCCGATCTACGGTCTGCAGGAAATTATTGCAGTGTGATTGGATGTGGAATCCCACGAGATCCGCTCCCAGCAGCCCGTCGACCAGCTGCCGCTGCCATGGACAGATGCCGAAGGCTTCCTGATTGGGCCACGGGATATGCCAGAAAATAGCAACCCGTGCATCTGGACGTTTTTCCTTGATCATTCGAGGCAGCAGTGCGAAATGGTAGTCCTGCACCAACACCACGGGTTTGGGTATGTCTTTGATCTCTTCCAGCACCGCGGCGGTGAACTTGCGATTGACCTCCTCATAGAATTGCCAATCTTGAGCCCGAAAAATCGGGCGGGTGTGCGCGATGTGACAAAGTGGCCAGAGGCCTTCGTTGGCGAAGCCGTAGTAATAGCCCTCTTCCTGCTCTTTGGTTAACCACACTCGGCGCAGGGTGTAGCGCGGATCCTCGGGCGGAACCCGCAGCCGGTCGTTGGCGTCTACGACCTCGTTGTCCGCGTCTCCGCTGCCGTGCGCGATCCAGGTACCGTCGCAGGCGTCAAGCACAGGCTCCAGGGCAGTCACTAGGCCGCTGGGTGGAACCACCACTTCGAGCGATTTTCCGTTGCGTTGGTGGGCATAGGGCTCGCGGTTCGACACTACAAAAAGCCGGCCGCCATCGAGCCGAGTCTGGACCTGTACCGCGAGCCGGTCGGCGGTCCACATGGATTCCGAGGCTTCGCGCAAGCGCGCTTCGTTTTCTGCGGCACTTCGGGCCTGGCTGAGGCTCTCCGCCAGTGTCACCACTTCCCACGCCAGCGGCCGGAACAGATCCAGATCCGGCATTTGCTGCCGCGACGAAATTCTGCCCATGCGCAATGCGCGCATCCACTGCGCGGCCCGCGCGATTGGACCAGCGATGCTCAAACGCACGATCAGCAGCGTGATGACTACGATCAGGAAAACCTGAACGAGCACTCTGAGAAAGACCTCTCGCCAGGCGCGAAGGCTTTGGGCATGGATGTAACTGACATCGTGCACCACAGCCAGTCCACCCGCGATCTCATCCTGGCGATGCAGGGGAAGCGCGAAAATATGTACTGGAAGTTTGCCGATGCGGATGAATGAGCTTTCCCCATGGCCATTTTTCATGGCTTGGGTCACTTCCCGCGGCATCGCGGTTAGAACGCCGCCCAACTCGCTAGTCATCGCCACGGCCTTGCCCTGCCGATCGTAGACGGCGACCCCCAGCAAGTTTTCGCGATTGCCGAAGCGCTGCACTAGGCGTTGCAGGCCCCGTTCCGAGCCGCTCTCCCACGATTTTTCAACGTTGCCGGCAACGCTTTCGCCCAGCACATCCGCGCGCCGTTCCAAATCGTTGCGCAAAGCGCGCTTCGTTCCCACGACTTCATAGTAAGAGAAGCCGAGAGACACCAGCGTGATCCCGACGATGAGAGAAACGATAAGCCGCACACTTAACAAGCGCATGGTTGCACCCCCAGTGAACGTGAAGGAGCTTTGCGCAAGACGTGAACGAAAGCAAGTGCCATAAGTGCCTTGTGATGGTGGAAAAAGCGAAGCCCGGCAAGCGCTGAATGTTGTTCGCGTTCACCAGAAATGCGACGCTCGTTTGGCAGCATGATAACATCCGACCGTCAAAGGGCGGTCGTGTTGGGTCCCCCATGCTCGCTGTTTCCGACTGATGTCCCCAAACAGCTTAGTGGCCGCCGACACGGCAGGAACATACGGGAATGACCCTAGGGTGACCGGAAAAAATCCGAAAAATGGAAGGCGTGAGGGAGAATCCGTTTTAGAATCCACTTTCGGATAATGCTAGGGTTGGCGGTCTGTCGCCGTGGTCCCCGGGATCCAGTTGTCCTTTTCATTCCCGTGTCTACAGTAAAGACCCTAGAGTCATTCTAAAGTTTTTCGTGTTAGCTAGGTATGGGTCGGTGAATCCCCCTTACCTAGGCTCACATTCAAATTCAGATGGTTCGGACTGTCGCTGATTCCGGTATTTTCTTTGCTCCCAGCACCGACAGCGCCAGATTGTTCTGCTCAGCAACCGTCGACTGGTTGGTGTGCAGCAGGCCGTGGGCAAGGCTGAGAAGCCTGAAGAACCAAGCGCTGAACCTGTTAGATCGCCAGATCAATCCCCGGTCCTGGAGAAGACAATGAAGAGAAACAGTCAAGACGCGGCGCTCGCCGTCGCCACCCCCCCAGCAGCCGCGGAGAGTCCCAAGACCAAGCGCAACGGGAATTCTTCGGTTGCCGCGCCGCCAGATGCGGGCGATCTCAGCGTAATCCTTGCCAGCCTTCAAACCATGCGTGATGGGGATTTCTCGGTAAGGCTTCCCGGCTCCTGGACTGGGCTGGCGGGCAAAGTTGCCGACACGTTCAATTCCATTGTCGCCGCCAATCAGCAGATGGCGCAGGAACTGAAGCGCGTAGGACAAGTAGTGGGTAAAGAGGGAAGAACTCGGGAGCGCACACGCTTTCATGAATCCAGAGGGGCGTGGGGAGAAATGGAAGTCTCGATCAACACACTGGTGGAAGATTTGCTCCGTCCGACGGAGGGCGTAACCCGCGCCATCGCCGCCGTCGCTCAGGGAAATCTAACTCAGACCGTGCGGCTGGACGTGGATGGGCGGCCGCTCGAGGGCGAGTTCCTGCGTTCGGCCAATATCGTCAACACGATGATTCAACAGCTCAGCGTCTTCACTGCCGAAGTGACGCGCGTGGCGCGAGAAGTCGGAACGGACGGCAAACTAGGGGGCCAGGCGCAAGTGCCGGGCGTCGCCGGCACGTGGAAAGATCTTACGGATTCCGTGAACTCGATGGCCAGCAACCTGACTGGCCAGGTTCGCAACATCGCGGAAGTGGCAACCGCCGTGGCCAGTGGCGATCTCTCCCGCAAAATCACGGTCGATGTGCGCGGCGAAATTCTCCAGTTGAAAGAAGCCATCAACACGATGGTGGATCAGCTTCGCTCGTTCGCTTCCGAAGTAACGCGTGTGGCTCGCGAAGTAGGAACGGACGGCAAGCTCGGCGGGCAGGCTGTGGTGGTGGGCGTGGCGGGTACGTGGAAAGACCTTACGGACTCGGTTAACGCCATGGCGGGCAACTTAACAGCCCAGGTACGAAACATCGCTGAAGTAACGACCGCAGTGGCCCGCGGGGATTTGTCCCGCAAAATCACGGTCGACGTGAAAGGCGAAATTCTCGAACTCAAAGACACCATCAACACGATGGTCGATCAGCTCAATGCGTTCGCCGGTGAAGTAACGCGCGTGGCCCGCGAGGTGGGTACGGAAGGCAAACTCGGCGGACAGGCGCAGGTGCCAGGCGTCGGAGGCACGTGGAAAGACCTCACGGACAACGTGAACTTCATGGCCAGCAATTTGACTGGCCAGGTGCGAAACATCGCGGAAGTGGCAACGGCCATTGCGACGGGCGATTTGTCCCGCAAGATCACGGTCGACGTGCGCGGCGAAATCTTGCAGTTGAAAGAAACGCTGAACACGATGGTCGATCAGCTAAACCGTTTTGCTGGGGAAGTAACGCGCGTAGCCCGTGAAGTAGGAACTGAAGGCCGTCTGGGCGGGCAGGCCAACGTGCCCGGAGTCGCCGGAACCTGGAAGGATCTTACGGACTCGGTTAACTCGATGGCCGGAAACCTTACCGGCCAGGTTCGCAACATTGCTGAGGTTACAACGGCTGTGGCGCGCGGCGATTTGTCGCGAAAGATCACGGTCGATGTGAAAGGCGAAATTCTCGAACTCAAGAACACTATCAACACCATGGTGGACCAGCTCAACGCGTTCGCCGGAGAAGTGACGCGCGTGGCTCGCGAGGTCGGTACGGAAGGCAAGCTTGGCGGCCAAGCGCAAGTGCCAGGCGCGGGGACGTGGAAAGATCTCACCGACAACGTGAACTTTATGGCCAGCAACTTGACTGGTCAAGTACGCAACATCGCCGAAGTGGCCACCGCAGTGGCGCGCGGCGATTTGTCGCGCAAGATCACGGTGGATGTAAAGGGTGAAATTTTGGAATTGAAAGACACACTCAACACGATGGTGGATCAGTTGCGGTCGTTCGCATCGGAAGTCACCCGCGTGGCCCGCGAAGTTGGGACCGACGGTAAACTCGGCGGACAGGCCCAGGTTCCTGGCGTGGCCGGCACCTGGAAGGACCTCACCGATTCGGTGAACTCCATGGCCAGCAACCTGACCGGCCAGGTTCGTAACATCGCGGAAGTGGCCACTGCGATTGCCAGCGGCGACCTTTCAAAGAAAATCACGGTGAACGTAAGTGGCGAGATTTTGCTGCTCAAAGACACGATTAACACGATGGTG
>Ga0307479_10004374_pt1 | contig 12917 bp, 10 predicted proteins | sample atmos_gasesECM4C_FD_203743 | JGI IMG/M metagenome (GOLD analysis project Ga0307479, IMG submission 203743) | Hardwood forest soil microbial communities from Morgan-Monroe State Forest, Indiana, United States - atmos_gasesECM4C_515 | ecosystem: Environmental > Terrestrial > Soil > Temperate...
TTCGCCCCAGGCTCCGCGGATGAAGACTAGCCCACCGTACATGAGGACGACCGTTCCGAGGACAGCGGGGATAAACTTCGAGCCGGGAAAGGAGGGTGCGGTGTACCCAAGCCAATGTTGGACATCGTTCGACCAAAAGACCACAGGAATGGTGAGAGCGAAGCTCAACCAAAACTTGTCGCGAAACATGGCGACGGAGTGCCCCGCGTGACGGTCGTGACTTGCGTGGGTTCCCAACATGCTGTGGCCGGCGTGCGGACTGACCGGTTCGTGATCGTGGTGCGTCATGCGGTCCATCTTGAATCCTGGAGGCAAGTTCACGCGGGAACGCCTTCGCTTTTAGACAATCCGCACCGAGCCATGCGCTGGAGCCTAGTGCTCGGAATGTTGCCGATCCGCTAATGTTCCGCGAACAGTTCTGGTGAGCACCAGCCTTGCCAAAGTCAGTGAGTTCACTGAAGGTTCCGGAAAAGCTTGTCCCACACGCTAACATCTTTATCTGCCTTTACCCCGAGGGATGGGAATCTGTCTTCCCGTGGTCATCTCGACGTTCCGGCGACGGCTAGGTAACGCCGATCCAGTTCGCGTGGCTCCTCACCTGGCACGTTGAGGACTGTTTGCCGCCGACACTTACGCGCTACGCGGTTACAACCCCCGGCATATTTGGCAAGGCCGGCGCATTCGCCGGAGAAGTGACTATGTCTTTCGTCCTGATGACTGGCATCCTGTTTGCTTCCCATCGGCAAGCGGTTACACGATACACACCCTATCTTGTGGGCAGCCAGTCTTACCGCATGCGGGGAACGCGGAATCCTCTCGCTGAGTGGCAATGGCACTGAAAGAGGATATCGACGAGGCTTGAGTTTCACGGACGAAATCCGACATTTCTTCTCCCATACGGCTTGCGTCGAGGGCTGCGGCGGATAGCGTGGGGAAGAATTTTGCCTTCGAAAATCTAATATTCTCCGCTGCGAGTGGCCGAGTGCCCGCTCATGCCGACTTGCGGCGGGGGAGCACTTCGGCAACACCGAGCTCGCGATCGGGGCCGTGTGGAATCACCGTCTGACCCGGCTCAAGATGAAGCTGTTTGCCATCGAGCTGCACCGAGACTATGTCCGGCTCGAACGACAAAAAGTTGGAGATGCGGCCGACCTCGGGATATGCCTCAGGATACGACCAGACCGCTAGATGCGCGTCACCGATGTTGTAGTAGCGGCATAGCCCCTTGTACGGACAGAAGGTCTGGCGTTCCACGGGAGTGAGCGCAGATCCGTCGACGTCGGCACGTGGAACATACCAGCGCGGCGCAAAGCCGGACTCGTGGAGAACCATGGGCCGTTTGGTATCTGCAATGATGTTGTCACGATGGCGGACCACGAGATGACGGGATGTCTGGCGAATGTCGATGCGGTGGTAGTTGTCGGCGGCATGGCCCACGATCCGTTCGTCCTCTTCATAGAAAGCCTCCATGGCCGGCCAGGAGAATGCAACCCGTCCCTGCAACTCGTTGGCGTACGCGGGCAAGTCGATGTGTCGCCATGCCCCTCGGGGCGCGCTCTGCTGGCCCGCCTGGACGGTATACCAGGATGTGAGCCCAAGATCGGGATGGTGGCTCGTATGCTCGGTCCTCTGGAGAGTGTTTGGAGAGACGTCGGTCTCTGGGAAATAGGCCATCGGATAGTGGCCCGGCTCGAAGAGCAAGAGGACGTTCTCGCTATCGGCGATCCAGTTTCCGCCGAAACGCACGCGCATCCGCCGACGCAACGGCTCAACGTACAACAGTCTCTTGGGTAGCGGTTCGGGCACGAGAAATCGTCCGATGGCCCCCGGTGATAACGGACCTTGCTGCCATGACAGTCCCATGATTCCTCCTCCTTATAGGGAATCTTCAAACGAAATGCTACGACGCAGCAGTGCTAAAACCAGCAACTCTGACGCCGTGAAACTAGCTCATGCGGACATCTCGACCTTGTTTCTCTCAAAGATCCAGAGTGACACTCGCGTTTGGCTGTGAGCAGCACACGAGCACGTTCCCGGGAGCGGGCCTCTCGAGTGGCTCCGGGTTATAAGTAATCGATCCGCCAATCAGGCCAGTCATGCAGGTATGGCACACTCCAGTCCGGCACGACCATCTGACCGGAACCTCGCACGTTTCCGCCAGCTCAAGCAAACTCCCAAACTTACGATCCCACGCGGCCGTGATCCCGCTGCGTGTAAACGACACTGCGGGGCCAGATCCGGGCGGTCCTTGCGGCAGGTGCGGAGCGTGATCAACCTGCGCCATACCAGGTGTAATACCCTCAAGAGCACCAAAGATTTCCGTGTGCACATTCTCGGCGAGCACACCCCAGTTTCGCAGCCCATCGCCCATATTCTGCAAGAATGAAGATGGGCCACACAGATAGAAGTCACTATTCCGTGACACGCCAATCTTCTCGAGCAAAGCTACGTCAATGTGCCCAGGAGCATCGAAGTCCAACTTTAGTTGGTCGGTTGCAGCGGGCCTGCTATACACGATGTAGCTTCGTCCGCGAGAGAGCTGTTTCAGTAGAAAACGCGATTCTTCTGCGAATGGATGCTCGACTCTATTGCGCGCTGCATAGATCCACCAGATCTCTCGTTGCGATCTTTCGGCGGCGAGTGCGTGCAGCATCGACATTACGGGTGTTGCACCAACTCCGGCGCTTAGCAGAACCAGAGGATTCTGGCCGGGACGCAGGGTAAAGCTTCCTCGAGGTGCACTAACAGCCAATACATCGCCTTCTCGACCACGGTTGCACAGAAATGAACTGCCAATCCCATTCAATTCTCTCTTGACGCTTATGCGGAAATGATCGGCTCCTGGCAGGTCAGACAGCGAATAGCTGCGCAGAACCGGCGCTTTGTCCGGATCGACATGCAATCGCAAGACAATAAACTGACCCGCGCCGAAGACAGGAAGGGGTTGCCCGTCGATTGGCCCCAGAAGGAAGGAAGTGACGCTATCGCTTTCCTTACGAATCTGCCCGACTCGCATTTGTCTAAATCCGGACCATGCTGGAGTTTGCTCTTCATTTGCGAGTCCCGGATTCCCCGCCACGGTCTTCGCGCTCGACTCTTGTTGGAGTATCGCCTGGAAAGAACTTTGCCAGCCCTTGCTAAGCGCAGGAATCCGGAGTGCGCGTTGCAGTCGCTCGCGAGAATGTCCAGGCAAATACAGGAGAGCATCAATTTCGGCCACGGTGACCCGTTCTGGACCATCAGCGATCTTCACGCTGTCATCGCCCGCGCCAACTTCTCCTTCCTGCAACACGCGAAAATAGAAACCCGGTCTTCGGTGTGCGACAAGCAGGGCGGGCATACGAGGCTCATTCATGCGAATGCCGACGCGGTAGCACGTCACGCGCGGCTGTGTAACTTCAAATACCGCATCACCAATGCGGTATCGATCACCGATGCAGACCTCGTCATCCGCTAGTCCCTCGACCGTGAAGTTTTCTCCGAACTGGCCGAAAGTAAAATCGTTGCGGCCCAAAAAGCGCTCCCAGTAACGGTAAGAATCCATCTGGTAGACGAATACGGCGCGGTGCTCCCCACCGTGACCGGCGAGATCGGCTTGCGCATCACCATCGATATCGAGCTTGCGCACCATTCGCCGTCCCGTAACCGGAGATTTCCAGACTGCGGTTCGCACAGTTTTGCCGTTCCATGTCACGTCGCGCGGAAGGCCGACGTTCACTGAGAGCAACCGCGCCATGCATACCTCCTCCTCAGAATCAGCGATGACGGCTCAGCCTGATCGAGTGCTATCCGGGGACAATTCACAATGTTTCTTTATTTACGTGCGGTTCGGGTAAGCGAACTGAGTTCGAATGTCCCTTGCGCGCATCTCGCTCCAATCCCTCGCCTGGAACTTGCGGTCGCAGGTAGATGAGCAGTACACAACAGACCAAACCAAAGCCAGACCAAGGGGACCAATACGCTATGCACGCCGCAGTAATGAAGATTGCTAACGTTACTAGTGCCCGCACTCGGGTAATACGTCGGATCGTTGCCGAAACCTCACTGTCCCTCGCTTGAGACAATACCTCCTGTTGGTATCCCAGAAACGCTATGTTGACCATTACGAATACCGCTGCATAGACAAGGACGGGCCCTGCTGCGAGCCTTGTCGCTGATATCCAAGCCGTTGAAGCAGGTATGAGTGAAGTCATGAATAGATGTGCAAAATTCCACCATATAAGCTTCGGTGTGGCGTCGCGGGCAAAAAGCAGGAGACGATGGTGGTTGATCCAGATAATGGCAACGAACAGATAGCTGACAGCATAGCTTAACGCAGTGGGCCACAGAGGAAGCAGAGCCGAGAGCGTCGCTTGTGCTGGCGGTTTCAAGTCCAGAACCATAATGGTGATAATCACCGCGAAGACAGCATCCGAGAACGCCGTCAGCCGCTCGGTTGGAGTTGTTCCATCAGTCATCACCGCTCCTAATTCGTTCCGATTCCATCACCTTCGGCTCATGAGGACACCGTCTGGCTCGCTTCCCTGATGATGTCCACAACTTTCTGGGGCGCACTGAGCAGTGGCGTGTGATCGACGGCGAACGACCTTGTTGTTGCTCCCATTCGTTTCGCCATGAAGTGTTGTGTTTTGGGGTTGATCATGCGGTCCTCTTCGGCAATCAGGTACCAGGTAGGTTTGGATCTCCACGCCGGTGTTGGAACCGGCTCTTGAATACATTTCATTGCGATTGGCCTCTGGACAGCTGCCGATAACGCGATTTGTTCTGCCGTCGCATGCTGCGAGAAGGCATTTCTGAAGCCCTCGTCCGGCATCCAGATGAAACCGTCGGCATCGGGCGCGAGTTGAGGCGACTGGGAGTGTTTCTCATCTTGATAGAAGACCTGAGCAACCGTCTCACCTTCGTCTGGAGCTAATCCCGCGATATAAACCAGTGCCTTCACCCGCTCTTCATTCGCCGCAGCGATTACCGCGCCTGCATAAGCATGACCCGCGAGAACCACCGGTCCCTGCGAACGAGCTATCGCGCGCTTTAATGCCGCAGTGTCATCGCCGAGCGAAGTCAGAGGGATCGGAGCGGCAATTATTCGTAAACCTCCCCCTTCAAGGCCAAGAATTACGTCTTTCCAACTCGAACCATCCGCCCAAGCCCCGTGGACCGCAACTACAGTAATGTTTCCAGGAACTGGCACGCCCCGACTCCCTTCCGCTAGTTCAAGCCGCGGTAACGCCACTCGGCACGGCGCTTTGACCGAGAAATTTCCGCATCCGCTCTGCGATGAAACCGTTGGAGTCCTCGAGCGCGAAGTGGCCCGTATCAATCAGGTGCAACTCAGCCTTCGGGAGATCTCTTTGGTAGGCCTTGGCTCCTTCTACCGTGAAGAACGGATCGTTCTTCCCCCAGAGAATCAGCATTCTAGGTTGCCGGTTGCGGAAGTACTCATGCCAGTGGTCATACAGCGCGACATTCGATTGATAGTTGTAAAGAAGATCGAGTTGAATTGCGGCGTTCCCCGGACGATCGAGGAAGAACTGGTCCACCGTATAGGAATCCGGACTGATTCGGTCAGGGTCTGTAACACCGTGTGTGTACTGAAAGATGGTCGTTTCTTTCGTCAGGAGATCGCGCACAGGCTTCTCGGTCTCGGAATTGCGATTGGCCCAGAACGGCTTCATCGGATCGAACGCACCACCGATACCTTCCTCGTATGCATTCCCGTTCTGAACGATAATGCTCTGAATAGCATCCGGATGTTTTGAAGCAATCCGATAGCCGACCGGTGCGCCGTAGTCCTGCACATAGATGCTGAACTGCTTCAACCCCAAGTTCTCGAACAGCAGATCCTCGACGTGTGCTGCCAGGGTGTCGAAGGTATATTCGAACTCTTGCGCTGTGGGGGCATCACTGTAGCCAAAGCCCAAATAGTCGGGAGCAATCACGTGGAACTTGTCCGCTAATCGCGGTATCAGGTCACGAAACATGTGCGAAGAACTGGGAAAGCCGTGCAAAAGTACGATGGTCGGCGAGTCCTTGGATCCGGCTTCCCGGTAGAAGATCCTTTTTTCCTTTACGTTGGCGTGATGATAGGTTGTCATGACAGTCCCTCCGTTCAATTGTTTAACGGCCTATGCTGCTATGAATGTAGTGATCGATACTTATCGACGGACCAAGGAGTTGGACCAATCAGTGCAAGCGCCACAATGCAAGCAATATAGAGGAGGTCGCATTCGTATCCCGGTGGCCCGAACTGCGCTCTTCCATTGTTGACGCTTACCAACTTGATCGAACTGAAGCCATATGGCAGATGGACCGTGAAAATCGCAACCCCAAGCAGAATGATGGCTGGAATGCTCACCAGATAAACGAAAGCTCCGATCAGGAAAGCGATCCCACAGACAATCTCAGTGGCGATTGTGACCCAAGCCATGACGTGCGGCAAAGGAACACCTGTCGCATGAAGAATGCTGACGAACACTTCTGGTCCCTTGGACCATTTCGCCAAACCGTGTGCCAGGAATCCATAACCAACAATCAATCGAAGGGGGATCGCCGCATAGGGCGCAAACCTCGCTCGCACGTCCCGCCAAGCCAATATTTCCGCTGTGAGGGCAGACATTATTCCTTTCCTATCACGATTGCCCGCAACGTTGTGGGGGTCCGCGATTGCAGTTCAAATGCGGCTCAGCTGTCGCCGAAGCCTTAAGCAGGTCTTTAGCCAAAGTGCGAGTGCTGCCGATGCGCAGAAAAGACCTTATCTCTCCCCAGTGCATTGTCGGCACGAAGTGTCTTTTTCCCTACGGGGAGTGTCGTAATAGCGACTCGGAGACTTCCGCGAGACGCGGCATCGTGCACGCCCCTTGCTCAAACAAGCGCCCCTAGCACATCGTTGTTCTGCGAAAATCCATCGTCAGCTTCCGGTTTGAATAACGGCTCGCTCTCGGAATGCTCCTGGAGCACATCTGTGAATCTTTGGGAGCGCGTTCGGTAAATCCCGAGCCTCTTCATCTTGGAGACCAATGTTGTACGCTTAACCCCAAGCCGAGCAGCTGCTCCTCGCGGCCCTCCTATCATTCCCTCTGTAGCACGCAACGTCTGCAAAATCAGGGCTATTTCAGCGTCTCGGAACGTGCCTTGTGCGGCGGTCGGAGTGATTGCATTCTTCTGTGATCTGGGCAGAGGATTCGGAAGCACGCCATCGTCTGATCGGATTACGGCCCGTTCAATAAGGTTTTGCAATTCGCGCACATTACCCGGCCAGGAGTACTCAATGAACGCATTCATCGTTGTCTGCGATATCTGCTCGATCCGCTTCCCCACGCGCCGGGCAAAAAGCTCGACAAAATGCCAGACCAACGGCGCAATATCCTGCCGGCGCTCGCGTAGTGGTGGCAGCACGACAGGAAATACATTGAGACGGTAGTACAGGTCACTGCGGAATTCGTTTCGCGCGACCATCTGGGTAAGATCGCGATTGGTAGCGGCAACCAGACGCACGTTAATGCGATGGGTACGGCCGCTGCCCAGGCGCTCAAACTCCTGCTCCTGCAGGACGCGCAGCAGCTTAGGCTGCAAGGCCTGCGGTAGATCTCCGATCTCGTCCAGAAAAAGCGTGCCGCTGTCGGCCGTTTCGAATCGGCCGATTTTCTGCGCGATCGCGCCTGTGAAAGCACCCTTCTCGTGTCCAAAGAGCTCGCTTTCCAACAGGTCAAAGGGTATGGCAGCGCAATTCAGCTTCACGAAGGGGCGGCTGCGGCGTGTGCTGAGATTGTGAATGGCGCTCGCGATCAGTTCCTTTCCTGTCCCTGTTTCGCCTTCGATCAGGACCGTAGAATCTGTGGGCGCGACCGAGCGGACCAGGTCTAGGGTCTCCATGAGAGCGAGGCTGCTACCAATAATTCGTTCAAAGTCCGGATGGCGGTTTGCCCGAACAAAGCCCATTCTTGCGAAGCCTTGCGCGTCCGGAACAACGACACTTGGGATTCCCATACTGAGTCCTCCACAACGCTCTTGTATCTGCCGAAATCCCCACGAATTGAAATCTGCTTGCCCTTAAGCTGAGTGTGCAATGACCTGCGACTTGGCACAACCGTAGATCGATGCTCTTTGGATAGATATTTGGTGTAGACCAACCCTACCGTTTAGGGGAACCGATGCTCCCCCGTCTGGGTGAAAAGGAATTTTTTTAGCGTTGCGGGATTTCGAAATGCTTCCTGCCGAAGAAATGCGCATCAATGGACCACGCGCCAGGGCCGATCATTGCCAGAGTGGCACCCAAGGTGGCCAACATGATTGGAATCCCTAGACCGCCGGCGCTTGACCAAACAATCCATAGCTCAACGATTGCGACCATCGTTCCAGCGATCGGCGTCCATAAGCCAACGAGGAGTAGTAGCCCGGCGACTGCTGCGAACATGTGCGGAACCATTGATGCCAATTGTGACGTGTCCCTTAAATGTGCGATCCCATAACAAAACAGAGTCGTGGCGGTTAACGCGCGTTGGAGCAGAATGCCAATACCCGGCCAACCGTTCGGGAATGTGGAAAATAAGCGTTGCAAGAAAGACCCTGATCCAGCATAGGGCATTCGCAACACGTCCCAAAACGGCCAAAAGGAGGTCCGCACCTCCATCTTTCAGGGGATCTCTAGCTCGATAATTCCACGCTTCAGCCCGATGGTAACGGCATGGGCCCGGTCACTAGCCCCAAGTTTCGAGAGTATGTTGGCCACATAGCTCTTTACGCTGGCTTCCCCGATTGAGAGCTGATCTGCGATCTGTTTGTTGGCGTTTCCGTTAGCGATTAGCCTTAACACATCGATTTCTCGCGGGGTTAAGTCGTCCCTAGGACGATCTACTATCTCCGCGGCAATCTCTGAAGGTATGCGCCTTTGTCCCGCATGGACAGCCCGGATGGTCTCCAAGAGCTCTCTGTGCACCTGTCTCTTCAACAAGTAAGCTCGTGCGCCTGCCTTGAGGGCTCGCACCACTTGGACATCGCCTGTGTATGTCGTCAGAACGATGATCCGTGCGTTCGGAAATTCGCTCTGGATGCGACTAATCGCTTCAATGCCATTCAAGCCCGGCATCTGCAAATCCATTAGGGTCACATCCGGGCGGTGCGATCGGAACTTCTCGATGGCTTCCTCGCCATTAGAAGCCTCTGCAACCAGCTTCATGTCAGTTTCAGCGTTGACCAGTGCTGCGATCCCCTTGCGCAGAAGAGGGTGGTCGTCCACGGTGAGGATTCGAATCAGGCTAAGATCGGTGGTCATGATTTCTCGTCCTTCGGAATAGTCTGAATCCGGAGCGATCGGGTGTCTTTTCGTAAGCTATGGTACCGGCAATGGTTAGTTGAACTTCCGTTCCGGCTCCTGCTTCGCTCCACAGATCCAATTTTGCTCCCATTTGCTGCGCTCGCTCCCGAACACCCGGCAACCCCCAGTGTCCGGCGCGCCCACCTTTCTCCAGAACTTGCGGGTCCATACCCTTGCCATCGTCCCGTATGCGCAATCGAAACTGGTGTTCATCGTACAGAATCTCTGCTTCGATCCGGCGCGCGTGGGCATGGCGGAAAGCATTTCGTAAGACCTCTCGCGCAATGCGGTAGACTTCATCCCCGATGATCGGAACCAACGTTCGTCGCTCTCCCTCAACCGTCAGGCCGAAGGTCGGCGCATCGTGGTCTGCACTCCGCGAGGCAACTAGTTCCTCCCCCGTTGCCCTCAGTAGTTGCGCGAGGTCGTTCCCGGCGACCTGGACGTCACGTAAGCCTTCGATAGCCACCTGGCTCTCGGTGATGGCCCGCTCGGTTCCCATGATCGCGCCGTCGAGAGCTTGCAGTGCTGCTTCGGGGCGCCGATCGAACATGTTGCGTGCTGCCTGAAATTCGAACATCAATCCGTGCAAACTCTGCAGCAGGGTGTCGTGCAGGTCGCGCGCGATGCGCGTACGTTCCTTAACCCGTGCCTCCAGACCGATGTTGAATTGCCGATGCAATTGTTGAAGTCGCAGCTGATAGAGCGCCCATAGTATTAGAAGAGAAACAGCTGCGCATGTAAGGCGGAACCAGGCAGTCTGGTAGTAAGCGGGAACGATGGAAAACTCCAGGAATGCGGCAGCCTCATTCCATATGCCGCTGTTATTGCAGGCGGTGACTCGGAAGCGATAATTTCCTGGCGGGAGATTCGTATAGAAAGCTTGTCGTCTTGTGCCTGCTTCCTGCCACCCCGTATCGCGGCCCTCCAGTTCATAACGGAAATGGACTTTTTGGGGTACGGCTACACTCAACCCGCTGTAGTCGATCTCAACGTCGCGAGTTAAGGGAGGTAATCGCACCCGCTTCCCCAGAGCGTAGTCCTTATGGTCCGCGACAACACTTTCTATGTGCACTGGTGGTGGAACCTTATTAGGATAGATTTGGCTGGGATCAATCATTTGGACTGAGATCTGGTTTATAAACCAAAGGCGCCCGTCCGATCCCTTTGACGCAATTGGCTGCATCGGATGCGATGCCATATGGGGGCGCGCGCCATCGAACCTGTCAAATACCTCAGCGCTACGGATGCTATCGCCATGTGTACGCCACGCTCTCAACTCTGCACCCCCGACTTTTACGAGGCCACATTGCGAATAGAGCCAGAGGGATCCGCCATCGTCTTTGATGGCAGAGAAAATTGCATCGCATGGAAGGCCATTGCGACGATTCAGCACACTCCAGACCTTGCCGTCCCAGCGAAACAGGCCCTCCGTTGTTGCGACCAACAACGAATCGTCGGAATCGAGAAGCATACCCAAAACTGAGAAAGAACTGTCATGCCCCTTCAGCGCTGTTGTGCCGACACTTCCATTGCGGTAGTAAACCAGATTGCCATTTTTCGAGGCGGCCCAGATACCACTATCGTGATCGGGTATAAGATAACCAGATTGTCGACCATCGCTGGTCACCTCTGTAACTTCCTTCGCGATTTGATTAGTGACTCTAAGGAGGTGACCAGCTTCAGTCAACGCCCAAATATTGTGATTCGCATCCTCAGCAATGGCATCGACAGGATCGCGTGGACTCTGGCTGTCAGAGCGCTTGATCTCATGGAATCGACCGTGCTCGTAACTCACCAGCTTGCTATTTATTCCGAGCCAAACCACACCGCTATGGTCTTGAAACAGCGCTGCCACATCCTGACCTGGCAGCCCACCAGCAGCAGACAGCAGTGAGACCCGATTCCCCTTTAGAATGTCAACGCCACCTTCGTGTCCGATCCAAACTGAATCATCTTGTAGGGCTAGAATCGAAAGAAGCGCTGATGAATACAATCCTTCACGCATCGAGTAGGTGACGACTGGCGTACTCCGAAACATATCGAGTCCGCCTTCCGTCACTACCCACAGGTCACCCTCGTGATCTTCGTAGAAGTCAACAATAGAATTGCCCGATAACCCATCGGCGCTTCCAAAATGATCTGCCACTCCATCGTGGACACGGTAAAGTCCGTCATTCTCGGTTCCAATCCAGAGTGAGTTGTCTCGATCGACGAAAAGCGCATGAGAGTTGACCTTCGCCCCATCAAAGCCTGCTACCACGTAAGGCGCCCATTTCCCGTTGGAGTAATAGCGAACACCCAGATCAGGCCCGACTCCATCGACTGTTGCCCAAATGGATTCTGACGGCCCGGCCGCAACATCAAATACGCCGTTTCCCGCGTCATGACGCTTTGCTATCCCGTTCAAGTAGGTGCTCACGGAGCCCTGCCGCCAACGGCAAAGTACACTAGACCCAAACCAGAAATTTCCAAGGCTGTCTTCAGTTAAGCCTAGGCCGTACCTCACTGGAATCCCATCAGCCTTTCCGTAACAGAGGAGCCCACTTCCCTCGACCCGGCATAAGGGACCTTCGTCTGGTGGGACGCGATAACGCGTCACCCAAATTGTCCCCCCATGGTCTTCTAATATGACGCTGATCCCACTGCGCTGGGCGGGGTTCGAGTACCATTGGAACTCGCCGTTCTTCAGCCGGCCGACACCGATCCTTGTTCCAATCCACAAACTGCCGTCGCGAGCGCCCAAAAGGTAGGTATAAGCAAGTTTTGCGAGGTCAAAGCCGGGGATAGAAAAAGGTACAAACTTGATGCCGTCGAAACGCAGCAAACCCTCAGGTGTTCCTAACCACAAATAACCGTCCGCGGTCTGGGTGATGCTGGTTCCAATGGTGATAGAACCGTCTTGGACGCGCCATGCAGTATGGGCATATTGTGATATTCGACGCCCTGGGTCGAGCGCCCAGATCAAAGCCGTCGAGCAGAAGTAAAAGACGGTAAGAGACAGGAGAGTGCGCGCAAGACTCGACTTTGCTACGTGTTTGGCGCCTGCAAGTCTTTGCAACCCACTCTCTGTCCTCCCAAGCGGGCAATGCGTGGCATTCGAAAAGGGCTCGGAGCGTAACTCCACAGACGGCAATTGACCCCGAATCGATGTAGGTATTCCGAAATCCATCCGCGAATATCGAGGATTATTCGTGTGCGTAATTTTAGCCCATTGTACATACCTTATTCGTAGGCAGGAATGAAGCGACTCAAGTCGCCAGGCCCGGTCCCCTAGTGGCATTGGCCAAAGGAGACCCGAGGCTAGCTCCGCTGTCGACTTCGCTTTGGGTAGCAGGATTATTGGCACGAAAGTTCGTGGATCGAGTAGATACTCCTATTTGTATCGACGCGGCATCATGCACGACTTCATCGGTCCCGATGGTCCGGATGGATTTGTGGGGTCTTAGGAGCCTACGGGTAGCTGAGCTGTACTTCGCGTTGTCCGGCGGTTGTTTGCCCGCGATGGTCGAATTCTGCTGTCACTACCCGTCGGTCGGACACGCACCAAAATTCCGCGAGATAGTATTTGCCGTCTCGCAGAACGAACACGATTTTGGCGTCT
>Ga0307479_10004375_pt1 | contig 12917 bp, 8 predicted proteins | sample atmos_gasesECM4C_FD_203743 | JGI IMG/M metagenome (GOLD analysis project Ga0307479, IMG submission 203743) | Hardwood forest soil microbial communities from Morgan-Monroe State Forest, Indiana, United States - atmos_gasesECM4C_515 | ecosystem: Environmental > Terrestrial > Soil > Temperate...
CGCTGAAGCGTCGAAATCCTCGCCCGAGCCTAGGCCTCTTCGATAAGCTCTTCTGGGTAATCGCTCGGCGGGTCTGGTCGGCTTGGAAGCAGTCCCTCCTTATCGTCACGCCCGAGACTGTCGTCCGCTGGCACCGGACTGGTTTTTGTATGTACTGGCGCCTAATTTCCAGAGTCCGGAGACAGGTTGGAAGGAAACGGACGCCGCAAGAGGTTCGGGAATTGATCTTCCGAATGCTCGTTGAGAACCCCACCTGGGGAGCGCCGCGGATCCACGGGGAACTCCGCATGCTCGGTTTTGAACTTTCTGAGAGAACCATCTCTCGTTGGATGAAGCGAGCGCCGAGAGATCCTGACTGGGCCAAGCGCTGGCTGGCCTTCCTTCGAAACCATCGGGAAGCGATTGTGGCCATGGATTTCTTCACTGTGCCAACGATTACATTCGGCCTGTTCTACTGCTTCTTTGTCATCAGTCATGATCGCCGGCGCATCCTACACTTTAACGTCACGAAGCATCCGACGAGCGGTTGGATCATCCAGCAGTTGCGAGAGGCGATTCCATTTCAAGCCTCTCACAAATACCTGATCTTTGATCGCGATCAGAAGTTTGGGTTCGAGGTGATCGCAGCGGTGAAAGCCACAAGGATCATTTCCAAGCGAACGTCATTCCGGAGTCCATGGCAGAATGGCATCGCGGAGCGGTGGGTGGGAAGCTGCAGACGAGACCTGCTGGACCACATTGTTGCGCTGAATGAACGCCATCTGAAGCGATTGCTCTCCGAGTATGTTCGTTACCATCATGAGGACCGCACGCATCTCGGACTCGAGAAGGGGACACCTGACGGCAGGATTCGTTCCGTAGCTTCGGGTCGGGTCCTTTCTCAGGAGCGACTCGGCGGGCTGCACCATCGTTACAATCGAGCGGCCTAGCCCGGATCGACTTTCGGCCGGTCCTTTATATATGTGCGTTCCACGCACACTCGGGTTCGTGTCCTCCAGAGTCTTCATGCTGTACCGAGGCGATAATCGTATTCAGACCTGCTCTACCAAGCACCACCCCGTGTTGGGTCTCGTCTGAAGTTTTGGCGATTCACGCCATAAATCTCGTCCCGTAACAATGTTACGGGCCCGTCCGCATGCTATTCATTTCAAACGTATTCTGGATTTTGGCGAGGGACAGGTAGAAACCTCTGCGACTCACCGCTACCAACTGACACATGTGTTCGGCGCTCAGCTTGCCTTGCAATGGCATCAGTTCTCGGATGTGCTCGTAGATGCCTTACCGCGAGATTCCGGACGGAGATTGTGGGAAATCCAAGTACGAGTTGGCACTCCAAGATCCGGCGTCGAAGCTTCTGTGCTTGAGCCTTCTATTGAGGAGTCGCATGGTTGCGGCCGAAGTGATAGGTGAAGGAAACGCTGGCGTAGGATTTCAGAGGCACGCCGACCACGCGGGGGGATGGCGCTGAGGTTTCGCTTGAAAGAGCAAGGCTTTCGACAGTTTGCCCGGTATAACCATCCGCCAAGAGAAAGCTGACGCCGGCGTCGAAACGTCCCTCGCCGAAACTGCGTTGCACCGAGCCGCGAAACTCGCGAACCGGGACCGCCGTCAAAGTATTGCCGATGGCATCGTTGCCGAGAAACTTGCGGCCGACGAATTCGAATTCGCCACGGGCGCGCAAGCCAAAAGGAAGACGATTTATCCCGCCGACCGCGTCCCAGATGAGTCGCGGAGCCTCGGGTATGGGCCGGCCGGTGATGCGCTCATGGGCGTCGGCGCGGGCAAAGGAGCCTTGCAGAAAACCGAAAGAGAAGAAGCGCCTTGCGGAGACGGTAATCGACCGGTTGATCGAGGGACCGGCATCTTGCTGCAACCCCGTGTCGGGATCGATCTTTGCGAGCTGCTGGGCGTCGGTTACGCGGGCGAGTGTGATCCTAACATCGGTCTGGTAGATGTTTTTCTGGAGAACGAGTTGGGAAGCAAACGAGGGAACCAAAATGGTGCCTGGTGAGTCGCCCACGTTGCCGATGCGGGGATCGTTGGTATGGAAGCCTTCTCCGAGGCTAAACGAGATGCGCGGAAGAAAAATTCCGGGCGGCGGCAGAATCGTAAAGGTGCCCTTGGGTAAGGTCAGGCCTTGCTGCGTGTTGAAGGATTTTGTTGGATTGATTTTGTCCACATTGTCGAAGAAAACTTCTTCCTGGCGCACACCGATGTCGTAGTGGAAGTAGCGTGTCAGGCTCCCGTCGAGCGAGAGGTACGGAGTAGCAAAGCCGAGCGTTAGATCGTTGGATGTGATCGGCTGGAAAGTCCCATTGAGGTCGGCGCGCTGCAAGTTAAGATCGCGAGGGGCGTCGCGCTTTAAATCGAAGCCGCCGAGCAGTGAAATTGCCTTCCGAAATTTGTGGAGGTATATCGTGTTTCCGCCTGCAACCGTGCGGAATTCGCTTTGCTGGATCAGCCCGTCGCCGAAATCCGAACGAAGTTGCAGGTTGTACGTGCGAAAGAATGCGGAAAATTGCAACTGCTGCTTTTCCGTGAATTGCCACGTGTCGGTGGCAATGAAAATAGAGGTATGTGTGTGGTCGCTCTGCCGAGGGTCGATGGTATCGCCGGGAACGGGCACATCTCGTGGGATGAGACCGGGGATGGCGGAAAAGCCGTAATAGCCGATGGCAAACAAGGTGAGATCGTGATGTCCATACGTGAAAGAGCGGTAGCCATTGAATTTGAATTGCTTGCGGTGTTCCAGGCCGTCTAGATAGCCGTTGCCGTAGGCTACTTCGAGTCCCACCCAAGCGAGAGTCGAGAGGTCGGACGGGCTCCAACCGGTGGCCAGGTCGATGTCGCGGTAATCGCCCGAAAGCTGGACGAAGGGATCAACGCGGTCGCGCGGAACATAGGCGACCGCGAGATTGACGGAGTGATTTCCTTCGCGAACATTGAAAGCCCCACCGTCGACCTGAACCGCTCCGATTCCCTGTGAGATCAGGGGATTGGGGTCGGCGTAACCGTTGCCGTGCGCGTTGGCAGGGAGATTATTGGGAAAAAGGAATCCTCCGACCTGATAATACTGGGCGATGGGTTCGCCGTGATCGCCGGCCACACCGGGTGCGAAATACTGCGGAGCCTTGATACCACCCGAAGCGGTTTCAATGGGCAGGCCGGGAATGGAAATGAGCGCCCCGGGCCGTCCTGGGTTCGCCTCCAAAGCCTCGTCGCGAATAATGATGCGCTCGGAAGGGTCGGGCGTGAGGGAGGGCTCGGATGCGACGACATTGACCTGCTCGCCCGGGGCGGTGACTCGAACAAACTGCAAGTCGGCGTGATTGGATTGCCCGGAAAGCAAAGTGAGTTCAGCGGAAGCGACAGCGAAACTGGGAGCTTGCGCCGTCAAGCGGTACCTGCCAGGCATGACATCGTGAAACTCGAAACGGCCATCCCGGTTGGTAGTGGTCACCAGACCGGCTTCTTGATTGAACGGCAAGAGCGCTAGGGTGGCGTTGACGACTGCAGCGCCGTGAGGATCTTCAACGGAACCAAAAAGATCTGCAGTCGGAAACTCGTCGCATAGGGACGCCGGATGCGCACAGGTCGAAAGACTCACTATTAGAGCCAGAACCAGCGCTGAAAGGAAATGACGCATTATGCACCCGAGAGTCCAGTCGAGCAATACGATGGTCGCGTTAAGCGCTGCCACTGCGTACTTAAAAACTAATCATCGTGGAAACTAGATTTGCTGGTTGCATCAGTCTATACGAGCCAGCGGCGGCACCGGATGTAAGGAATTTGGTGGCATTCGTTCGCCACACGAGTGTTATATTCCATAGCGTTTAAAGCTACCAAGAGAACCTCGCTTCGTAAGAGTTCGTTCACACAACAAAAAATATCCGCAGAAGCTCATCCGAATCGTCGTTTGTTCGCGTATTACCACACGACTCCAACCAAGGGGTGGATCTGCGGCGCGCGCAGTCTGCCTTGTCAATCGGCCACCTGTCTGCGGGATTTTCCCCGGGGTGCGGGCATGTGGCAACAAACTAAAGGAGATTGCCGATGAGATGGTTCCGAAGTTACCTCGCCGCGCTTTTGGCGGTGGGGATTGCTGTGCCACCCGGCCTGTTGGCTTCCAGCCACCGGGAGGCACCCATAACGGCGCTAGACCACAAAGCGGATATCACCGACCTCTACGCATTTGTGAGTTACAGCGCTAATCAGACACCGAAAACAACTCCGTCGAAGGTCACGCTGATTCTCAACGTGGACCCTCTCTTAGAGCCAGCGAATGGACCCAACTGGTTCCCGTTCGATCCCGACATTCTTTACCAGATTCACGTGGACAACGACCACGATGCTCTGGCGGATGTGACTTTTCAGATCCGCTTCCAGACCCAGTTCCAGCTTCCCAATATACCTGTAGGGCTGGCGGGCATCGGTGACAACGGGGCGAACCAGCCGGGGACGTCAAATCTCGTGGTGCCCCCGCAGATTCGCGATTTCAACAATCCAGGTCTGAATCTCAGACAAACCTACACCGTCACTATGATTCGACACACGAAAGGCGAGAAGGAGGACGTTGGTGACGGCCAGACGGACGATACGCAGAGCATCCAGCTGGCCAATTCCGACGGCTCGCCATTCTTTGCGGTGCCTACCAACAACGGTCCACGGACGATGGATTATGGCAAGCTGTTTGATGCCGGCACCTATCATCTTCAAAACGGTATATCGGTTTTCGCCGGTACCGTGGACGATCCCTTCTTTATCGACCTCGGCGCCACGTTCGACACCGTAAACTACCGAACCCTGGGCAGCGGCATCCCGGGCGTGCTCACGGCCGCAGAGGATGCAGCGAACCAGAATTTTGCCAGCGACACGGTCTCGGGCTACGCCGTCAATACGATCGCCCTTGAGGTGCCGATCGAGATGCTGACGAGCACGGGGAAAGTTGAACCGGCGAGCTCGCCTGCAGCGACGATCGGCATCTGGGGAACAACCTCCAGGCCGCGCGTCACTGTTCGTAATTCTCCGAACCCGGCAAGCAATTTCGGTTCCTACCGCCAGGTTCAGAGAATGGGTAATTCGCTCATCAACGAACTGGTGATCGGAATCGGCTCGAAGGACCGATGGAGCATGGAAAAGCCGGTGAACGACAAACAGTTCGCGCACTTCGACCTGGATCCGGCAATCGCGCACGTCGTGGAAGCGTTGTATGGCGGAGCCTTGAAGATTCCGCCAGCGCCGCGAACCGACCTGCTACCCCTGGTTACCTACGCCGCTCCAATCGCGGCTCCGGGAACGCCGGCTGGGCCGATCGCAGACCTGTTGCGGCTCAACACGGGTGTTCCGGCAACGCCGCCCGATACCGCAAGCCGTTTGGGTCTGCTTGGTGGCGACCCCGCCGGCTATCCGAATGGACGGCGTTTGTTCGACGACGCCGTGGACATCACGCTGCGAGTAGCGGTCGGAGGTGTCTTAATTCCCAGCTTCAATCACTCGCCCAACAACGTTCTCGGAGACGGAGTCAACGTCAACGACGTGCCTTTCCGGAAGCAGTTTCCGTACCTCGCGGATTCGCCCAGCGGCCGGAACCGGCGCCATGTGGATCCAGGAGAGCCCGGGGGCGGGCCAGTATCGTAGAAGCGCAACCCGCGGCCGCGCGGCGAAATCCGCGCGGCTTCGGCCTTCGTTCGAAGCAAGAAGGGGAAAAGAAAATGAAGAATATTGGTGTGGTAGTTCTCTCGCTCTTACTGGCTCCGGCAACCTACGCACAGGTGCCGCTCAAATCGGCTACGCCTGCCGAGCAGAAAATCGCGTGGGCAGAAGCTGCCATCAAAGCGCACCCGGATCGCAGCCAACCCTACAACGAACTGGCGGTAGGGTGCGTCAACCGCGTGCGCGAGACTGCTGACAGCAGCTACTACGACCAAGCAGAAACCGCAATTCGCAAATCTCTGGAGCTAACGCCTGACAACCTTGAGGGCCAAAAAGCGCGAGTCATGATCTTGGTAGGTCGCGGCGCCTTCGCCCGAGCGCTTGATCTCGCGAAAGCACTGAACAAGAAGACTCCCGATGATGTGCTGCTCTACGGATTCATCGCGGATGCAGCGATCGAGCTCGGTGAATACGCCGATGCTGAGACGGCAGTTCAATGGATGCTGGATCTGCGTCCTGGGAACGTGCCGGCACTTCTGCGCGGAGCTTCTCTGCGGCGCCTGTACGGCGATACCGGGGGTGCGATGCTGTTTTTTTCGCAGGCCTATCAGCAAATGCCTCCAACGCAGGTGGAAGACCTGGCCTGGACATTGACGCAGATGGCGGATTTGCAATTGTCAGTTGGCCACATCGATGACTCGGAAGGACTGCTTCGCTCAGCACTTCAAAACTTTCCCGGCTACTACCAGGCCCGGGAAACTCTGGCCCGCGTTCAAACGGCGAGGCAGCACTACTCCGAAGCAGTGGAACTGCTTCGCCAACGCAACCAGAGTTTTCCGACGACTGCAAGCCGCTATGCCTTAGCGGAAGCTCTCGAACGAGCCGGCCAGACAGCCGACGCAAACTCTGCGTACAAGGAATTTGAAACCAGTGCGCGCCGCACGATCAACTCGGCGGACAATGCTAACGAAGAACTTATCTTCTACTACCTTGCACGCGGGCATAACGCCGCCGAAGGCCTGCGCATCGCGCGCATCGAAATCGCCAAGAGGCATGATGTGGGTACGTTGGATGCGTATGCTTGGGCGCTCTACGCGAACGCGCGCTACGACGAGGCCCAAAAACAGATCGCAAAGGCCCTTGCCGTGGGTGTCCGGGATGCAGCGTTGCTTTATCACGCCGGCGCGATTGCGGAAAGTTTGAAGGATGGCTCGGCGGCGACGCGGTTCTTGAAAGCTTCACTGGAACTCAATCCATCGTCCGAGACAGCAGGGGCCGCGCGCGAAGCCCTCGAGAAGCTCGCTCCGGCTACGGCGGAAGCGCGCCACACGCAGTAGACGTGCGACACAGTGAGGACATTATGATGCGCAAGATTCTATTTCTGATGTTTGTGCTGAGTTACTCGGCGCGACCCACAGTCATGCAAGCGCAGCAGAATTCCACGGGCGATGTTATCAAGGCTCTGCAGTCGCGTGTCAGAAGGTACCCGGAGGATCATGCAGGATACGCCGGACTTGGCGCGGCTTACTTGCAGAAGGGTCGAGAAACCGGTGATGCCGCCGATTTTGAGCTAGCCAAAGGGGCGCTCGAAAAATCACTTGATCTGCTTTCGAACGATCCAGCGGCCGCGTTCGCGATGACGCAGATGGCCGTGGTCTGCATGGCGGAACACCGCTTCGACGACGCGCAAGTTTGGGCGCAGAAAGCTCTGGCACTTGGTTCGGGCGATCCATCACCTTGGGCTATCGCGGGAGACGCCCTCGCGGATATCGGAGATTACGTGGGCGCGGCCGAGGCCTATTCGAAACTGGAGAGCCTGTTTGGCTCCGAGGACGAAAAGCTGGCTTTCTCTTATCAGCGGGACACACGCATATCTTTCCTTCGGTTCGTCGCCGGCGAAACTCAGAGCGCCATCGACCTCATGCGAAGCGCAATACGAAAGGCGATCCAGATGCACATGCCTGTCGAGAATATCGCCTGGAGTCAATACCAGCTTGGCGAGGAACTCTTTCAGAGCGGAGAAATGGCGGCTGCCGAAAAGGCTTACCTCGCAACGCTCGAGGAGTATCCCGGGTACTACCGCGGGCTTGCAGGGCTAGCCAAGGTCCGCGCGGCGCAAGGCAATTACAAAGATGCCGTTGATCTTTTCAAGAAAGCAATCGCGGCAGTGCCGTATCCCGAATATGCCGCCACATTAGGTGACATCTATCAGAAAATTGGCGACACCCAAGAAGCCAAAAAGCAATATCAGTTGGTGGAGTTCATCGGTTATTTAAGCCAAATCAATCAACAAATTCACAATCGAGACTTGGCGCTTTTTTATGCCGATCACGACCTGAAGCTCAATGAATCATTGGAACTCGCTCGGAAGGAGCTCGAAGTTCGGCACGACATTTACACGTGGGACGTACTCGCGTGGTCCTCATATAAGAACAGCAAGTTTCAGGAAGCTGCTGACGCAATCTCTCACGCTCTGGCACAAGGCACAGAAGACGCGCAATTGTTCTTTCACGCGGGAATGATCTACGAAAAAGCAGGGGATTCGGAGAAGGCAAAACGCTATTTGAGCCAGACACTGGCAACCAATCCTCACTTCAGCATTCTCTATTCCGAAGTGGCAGCCGAGAGGCTCGCCGCGCTGACGCAAAGGGATGACATTGTCAGCCAGCAAGAGGCTGCCGGTGCTCGTTAAAGCGCGAATCGTTCAGTACTTCTTGGCCGCAGCCGCGACGCTGGCCTTGATCCCTGATCCGTCGTTAGCGCATCCCATGGGGAATTTCAGTATCAGCCACTATGCAGGGATAATCATTGAAGGCCGCTTCGTGGAAGTGCGCTATTTCATCGATATGGCTGAAATTCCCACATTTCAGGAAATGCAGAAGAACAATATCGTCGCCGAGTCGGATGACCCCCGCGCGCGATCCTACCTGTTGAGCCAGGCGGAAGTGTTCAAAATGAATTTGCTTCTCACTCTGAACGGCCAGCCACTGTCACTGGAAACCACTTCGCAGGACATTCTTTTTTCTTCCGGCGCAGGCAATCTTCCAACCATGAAGTTCGGTATCGTCTATCGGGCGCAAGTGCCGGTCGCATGCGAAGTCAAGCCTTGCGAACTCGAATATCATGACGCGAACTTTTCCGGCCGCGTGGGTTGGAAAGAGGTCATCAGTTCACCGGGCCACGGAGTCACAATACAAAGCAGTACGGTGGCGTCGCGTGACCGCAGCAGCCAGCTATCGAACTATCCGACGGATTTGATCAACAGCCCGCCCCATGATCTTTTCGCGAAAATCGTGTATTCGGTCGAGACGTCGTCCGATCGTGTTTCGGCGGTGATTGCCCAAGCGAAGACCGGGGCAACTCATCCGTGGGCGGCTCATTCGCGCTCGATGAAACACGGAACGAGCGGCGACTCCGCAAAGATATCTGCGCAGACGACGGTCCAAGCCGATGGGACCTCCCAGCCCGCCCAGCTCAAACCCAACCAGAAGGCTACTCCGCGAAACTCCTTTACGGAATTGATGGCGATCAACCACATTAACTTTGGCATTGTGTTGCTCGCCGCAGTTATCGCCGCTGGGCTTGGGGCTCTCCATGCTCTCGAGCCGGGCCATGGCAAAACGATTGTGGCGGCATACCTGGTGGGTTCACAGGGGACCGCTCAGCACGCGTTACTTCTAGGAATCATCGTCACGCTCTCACACACCGTGGGAGTGTATTTGCTCGGAGCCATCACTCTTTACGCGCAGAAATATATTCTCCCCGACCGCATCTATCCTTTCCTTGGTGTCTTATCCGGTGCACTCATCGCGGGGATGGGTTGCTATCTTTTTCTCCAGCGTTACCTCGGCGCGGAGTTTACGCACGCCCATAGTGAAGAACTCTCCGTCGGAGAGGGAGCGCCAACCGACGGAGCTCGACGGCAAGCCGGAAAAGTTTCTTCGCGGCAACTACTGGTGTTGGGAATCACCGGTGGAATCATACCGTGTCCAGCTGCTCTGGTGGTTTTGCTGAGCGCCGTCGCCGTGCACCGCACGGGATTTGGGCTGTTCTTGATTGTGGCTTTTAGTATCGGGCTCGCCGCAGTGCTCATCACCATGGGTTTGGCGGCCGTTTATGCGGGCCACGCCATGTCCCGGCTAAGGCTGGAGGGATCACTCGTTCAGCGATGGTTGCCTATGGGCTCGGCGGCAATGATCATTCTGCTGGGATTAAGCATCGCGCTACGCGGTTTGATCTCGGCTGGTATCGTGCAAATTCGAATGTGGTCCTAATTTTCAATGGTGGAACTCTTGCATGCTCGGGGGCTGTTGAATATTGCCATTGGGGAGGCGACGTGCTGTCACTAGTTGGCATTCTCATTCTAAGTTTCTTTCTCGGCATGCGTCATGCCACCGATCCCGATCATGTGGTGGCCATAACTACGCTCGTCACCAAACAGCGCGGGGTCGCGAAGGCTGGTCTTATTGGAGCTCTTTGGGGCCTCGGTCACACATTCACAATCTTCGTCGTCGGCACGATGATCATTCTTTTTCAGATCACCATTCCTCCGCGCCTGGGTCTTTCCATGGAGTTGGCGGTGGCAGCCATGCTGATTCTACTTGGCGTTCTAAATCTGACGGGAAGTCTACGATGGTTGCAAGACAGATTCGCGCCAAGCACGCAATCCCGTGACATGGCTAGCGCTAGTGCCAGCGACGTAGCCAAAACACAGCCAAAACCAGTAGATAGCGTCACTGCAAAACCCTCACGCGAGAGCATGTTCCGTGGAGTTGGGCTGTATAACGTTGTGCGGCCACTTATCATTGGCGTCGTGCATGGTTTGGCGGGTTCCGCCGCGGTGGCGCTCTTGGTGATGACCACCATTCGCGATTCCTGGTGGGCCATCGCATATCTCCTGCTCTTTGGCATAGGCACGATCGCTGGGATGATTTTGATTACGGCAGTAATCGCCATGCCCTTCGCCTTCACGTTTAAGAAATTTGCCGGATGGAATCGCAGCGTAGGTGTGGCGTCGGGGCTGTTAAGTCTGGGTTTCGGTTTGATTCTTTCCTACCAGATCGGCTTTGTCGACGGTCTGTTCACTCTGCATCCACATTGGACCCCGCGATGAACGGCTGACGAGGAATGTTACGATTGTGCCTCTCGAAAATGGCGAAATATCTGAGCGGATGGGGGTTACACATCCTTCATAATCCTCCCTGCAGGTAGACTCCGAGCAAGTGTTGCGCCGACCCATTGAGTCCACAGCGTTTATCAGGCAATACCGACCGCGGCTAATGCGGCACAGCGCCTTCGATCGGAGCCACTTTCGGCTGTGCGCCACCCTGCGAGCCAAGGTTCACCCGCGCTCCGGACTGGATTAGCTGGGTTTCGCCGGGACCCTGGAAAAAGGTGAACCCAGGGCGATCCTTCCAAGCCTGAGGTCCTCCCAGCCTGATCCCGTGCTGCAAGGTCACGTCGTGGATCCTTGTGACCATTGCTTCGTACTCCTTGTCGCCCTGCCGATGTCCGGAAAAATTGCCTAGGTCAGTGCTGGCGGCGAAGATCACATCGATCCCGGGAATGGACGCAATCTTCTCGGCGTTCTCGACGCCGATCGGGGTTTCAATCATAATCACCACCACCATGTTTTCATTGGCGGTCTGACGATAGTCGTTTCCCCACAAAGCCCCGTACTGGCCGTTGCCTTGGCTGCGCCGCCCCTCGGGTGGATACTTGGACCACTTCACCGCCGCCTGAGCCTTCTCCACCGTGTCGACAGTCGGAACAACAATCCCCACAGCGCCGATGTCTGTCGCTTTCTGGATATCGCTCTCCGTCGCGTCCGGGACACGAATAAAAGGCATCGCCGGAGCCCCCCTGCAGGCCCAAATCATTCTGGCCACGTCCTCATATGTCAGGGGGCTGTGCTGCATCTCGATCCACAAGAAATCGTAACCGGCGTTCGCCATTGCGCAATAGATATTCGGGTCGGGAGAGAGAACGGTGGCGCCGACAATCTGCTTGCCTTTTATGAGTTTTTGCTTGGCGGTGTTGTAAAGTCGCACTGGCGCCTTTTGCCGTTGCACTTGCGATTTTCCAGGCGTTATCCAGTACAAGACCATACAGATCACAGTGAATGAGAAGACTTGCTTTGTTCGCATCAGCTTCTCCTTGGACAGAAGCATCATTTCAGGCTCACGCAAAAAATTCATACTATGCTAGCAAAAACAGCCGTGCACCCGTGACGCCAGGTGACTGATGGCGATATGCGTGCGAAGCATGTGACCCAGGGGCGGCAGACTGCCTTTAAGGAACTATCGTCGATACTGCAAGCGATTGAGAAAGAAGTTCGAGCGGTGATTCACGATCGGCCTTCAGCACGTCGAACCCCATGAGCGAGAAGCTTCTGCAGGACAGTGTGGCTTGGTGGGAATGGGTTGTTTTCACCTTCTCTCTTCTGGCAGCCGTCGGTACCTCTGTTTCGGCGGTGTGCGGATACCGCTCCTACATCTGGAACACCCGGCGTAGAAAGGCGCTTTCAGAAGGGAATCGAAATTGTCAGACCGATGGAGGCGAGGGCTTCCCTCTACGAAAAACTATTTCAAATAACGGCCTTGGCGGCTGTGACGGTCACTCTTTTTGGAGTGTTAGGTTCCGTCCAATATAAGTACAGAAACCATCAACTCGGAGATTTGCAAGCGGTTGCACGGCGGGACTTGGCTAACCAAGTAATCGACGCTACGAGCAAGGCCAACGTTGCTATATAGAAAGAATCTGAGACAGCCGCCCAATTGACCTCTGCTTACAACGACTTGGCAACAGCGAAACGACGGCTCAACAATGTAGAAAAAGAGTCTGCGCCGAGGAGCATAAGCCGTACGCAGCAAAAGAAGATGATCTCGATTTTGTCCAAGTACTCACAAATTGACATCATTCCATTCCCAGTACGCTTCGTAAGCATTAATCCGTTGGCGGGGGATTGGGAAATTCACGATTTGGTTCTCAGTTGAAATCTGTTTTCGCCAAAGCTGGGTGGAAGGTTGGCTGGGCTGAGGTCATGGTGATGGGTGAAACTGAGAGTGTTAGGCCAACGGAAGGACTGATGTTGGAAGTGCGGTCACCGGACGATGACCCACAGTTCAGAGCTGCGCTTCGGGCCGCGATGAAAATCGTGAGTCCGGTCGTTGCAGTCGACTATAAATCGAGTCCTGCCATATTGCACCGAAACTAGTCAGTCGGTGCGGTGTAAGGCGAGTCTGGCCGGCGCTTCAGAGTCGGCC
>Ga0307479_10004376_pt1 | contig 12912 bp, 9 predicted proteins | sample atmos_gasesECM4C_FD_203743 | JGI IMG/M metagenome (GOLD analysis project Ga0307479, IMG submission 203743) | Hardwood forest soil microbial communities from Morgan-Monroe State Forest, Indiana, United States - atmos_gasesECM4C_515 | ecosystem: Environmental > Terrestrial > Soil > Temperate...
GCGTTCCAGCGACAACCCCGCAGTCATGCTGCTGGATCTAAAACTACCCAAGGTCGATGGGTTGGAGGTGTTGAAGCAAATTAAGACCAACGGGAAGCTGAGCATGATTCCGGTGGTAGTGCTGACCTCATCGAAAGAGGAAAAGGACATGGTGGCAAGCTACAGACTGGGGGTGAACGCGTATGTAGTAAAGCCAGTTGACTTTCATGAGTTTGTGAATGCCATCAAGGAACTGGGCGTTTTCTGGGCAGTGATTAACGAGCCGCCGCCGGGAAGTGTAAGGAAGTGAGTATCGTCAGGAAGTGAGCATGCGGCACCCATTGCGGATTCTGTCGATCGAAGATGATCCTAAGGACGCGGAGCTGATTCAGGACCTGCTTGAGACGGAAGACATCGTTTGCGAGGTAACACGGGTCGATACCCAGGCTGCGCTGCTGGCTTCCCTCGAGCAAGGCGGAATTGATCTGATTCTGGCGGATTACACCCTTCCCTCGTTCGATGGCCTTTCCGCATTGAAGCTTGCAATGAAAGCCTGCCCGGAAGTGCCCTTCATCTTTGTTTCTGGAACACTCGGTGAAGAAGTGGCGACTGAAGCGCTCAAGATTGGCGCCACGGATTATGTTCTGAAGACGCGGCTATCGAGGCTTGTGCCGTCGGTGGTCCGCGCGCTGCGCGAAGCCAGAGAAAGGGCGGAACGCAAGGAAGCGGATGAGAAGCTGCGACGGAATGAAGCGTACCTGGCTGAAGCGCAGAAATTGAGCCGGACCGGCAGCTTCGGTTGGGATGTTGTCACCGGGGAGATCTACTGGTCTCGCGAAACGTTTCGGATATTTGAATACGAGCCGGCAACCAATGTAACGATTGAACAGGTAGTGCAACGAACTCACCCGGAAGACAGATTGGCGGTGCAGCAACTAATCGAACGCGTTTCGCGCGAGAGGACGGCGTGGGATTTTGAACATCGGTTGCTGATGCCTGACGGATCTGTGAAATACCTGCGGGTCGTGGGCCATCCCTCAACGGACGAGCGGGGCTCCTTCGAGTTCGTGGGAGCGGTTACGGACATCACCGAGAGCAAGCGGGCGGAAGAAGCGTTGCGGCGAAGCGAGAGTTACCTGGCAGAAGCGCAGAGGATTACGCATACCGGGAGTTGGGTCTGGCAGGTAGCGGGAAGAGACGCCGTGCATCTTTCCGATGAATGGTATCGTATTTATGGCTTCGATCCAGCAGAGGGCATGCCGGTTTGGGAAAAGCGACTCCGGCGTGTTCATCCGGCGGATCGAGCTAACTGGCAAGGGACAATCGAGCGAGCAATCCGTGAAAAGTCGGACTACGACGTGGAATTCCGAATCATTCTGCCTGACGGCACCGTTAAGTCCATCCACACCGTCGGCCATCCTATTTTGAACGCGTGCGGCGATGTGGTGCAATTCGTCGGTATTTCGACGGACATCACCGAGCGGAAGCGCGGGGAGGAGGCCCTACGGCGGAGCGAGGCCTATTTGGCTGAAGGACAGAGGATGACCCGGAGCGGCAGTTGGGCGCGGGATGTGCGTACCGGCGCTCTCTTCTGGTCGCAAGAGGTCTTTCGGATTTATGAGTTTGACCCCAAGAAAATGAAGCCCACCTGGTCGACCTTTCTCGAAAGGGTTCACCCTGAAGATCGGCCCGCGATCGAGCAGCGAGCGAAAATGGAGTCCACGCAGAAGGAGTGGGCAAATTCTGAGGCTGATTTTCGAGCCGTTCTTCCGGATGGGCGAATAAAGCACATTCACACGATCGCTCACCCGGTGATGGATGAGTCGGGCGAACTCACGGAAGTCGTCGGCACGGTGATGGACGTAACCGAGCAACACGAAGCGAGAGCGGCTCTGGAGCGAAGTGAGGGTTACCTGGCCGAAGCACAGAGGTTGACTCGTACAGGCAGTTGGGCGTGGAATGTGCGCACGCGTGATCTGTTCTGGTCGCAAGAGATGTTTCGCATCCTTGATTATCCCGAGGGAATAAAGCCCAGTATGTCCCATTTTCTTGAAAGGGTTCACCCAGAGGATCGACCGCTGCTCGAGCAGAGAGCGAAAATGGAGTCCACACAGTTACGGTGGGTAGATTCCGGAGTTGACTATCGAATCGTTCTGCCGAACGGAACGATAAAACGCCTCCACTCTGTGGCTCACCCGGTGGCGAATGAGTCGGGCGAAATCACGGAAGTCGTTGGCACTACCATGGACGTGACCGAGCAGCACGAAGCGAGAGCGGCTCTGGAGACCGCATTTGAGCAAATAAAGGTGTTAAAGGATCAGCTTTACAGAGAGAACATCGCTCTGCGCGAAGAGATCGACCGCTCTTCCATGTTTGAGGAGATTGTGGGAGAGTCGCCCGTTTTGCAGCGTGTCCTGGCACACGTAGTGAAGGTCGCGCGGAGCGATTCTACCGTCCTAATCACTGGCGAGACAGGGACGGGCAAAGAGCTGATTGCCCGCGCGATTCACAAACGGTCGCAGCGAGCCGCGCAGGCCTTCGTAAGTGTCAATTGTGCCGCCATCCCACCGTCGTTGATCGCCTCGGAACTGTTCGGACACGAGAGAGGGGCGTTTACGGGCGCTACGCAGCGCCGCCTTGGGCGTTTCGAGTTGGCCGAAGCGGGTACTATTTTTATCGATGAAGTCGGAGAGCTCCCGCCGGAGACGCAAATCGCTCTGCTGCGTGTTCTGCAGGAGCGCGAGTTTGAGCGCGTCGGTGGCGGCAAGGTTATTCGAGCGAACGTGCGTGTGATTGCCGCCACCAATCGCGACTTGCAGGGGGCTATTGACACTGGCACGTTTCGCAGCGACCTGTATTACCGGCTCAATGTTTTTCCGATTGAGATGCCGCCACTGCGGAAAAGAAAAGAGGACATCCCGCTCCTGGTCGAGTATTTCATCGATCGCTATGCCAGTAAGGCGGGAAAGAAGATACGGGGCATCAATAGGGCGACACTTGAAAGGCTCAGGGCTTATGCCTGGCCAGGCAACATTCGCGAGCTTCAAAATGTGATTGAGCGGTCCGTCATTGTCTGTGAAACGGAGAACTTCACGGTTGATGAGAGTTGGCTTTCGCCGAGGCTTGAGGAAACAAACCAAGTCCGCCCATCTCTCCTCAAAATGCCCGCGTCCCAAGAGAAGGAAGCGATCGAGGCGGCGCTCGCCGACGCTCGGGGTCGGGTTTCAGGGCCGTCAGGCGCTGCCGCTAAGCTGGGCGTTCCTCCCTCTACGCTGGATTCAAAGATTAAGGCCTTCGGGATTAATAAACATCGCTTCAAGATGGCGGAGCTCGTTCCGCCAGAGGCCCCAAAATCACGAACTTCGTGATTTCACGGACTCCGTGACCCGTAAGCCCAGTGTAAACCACGCATAGTCAACCACTTACAGATGGACCTGCTGTTGCTCAATAACGCAACAAAATGTTGAAGATTCGAAGATCCGGGGACAAGGAACTCGCAATCTTCGCTCTCAGTGGCCGCATCGAGAAGGAGCACGTATCAGAGCTGCAAGAGCTTCTCGAGAGCGAAGCAAAGGTCGCAGAGCTAACGCTCGACTTGGAAGAGGTGAGGCTAGTGGATCGGGAAGCCGTAAGGTTTCTGGCAGCTTGCGAAGCTCGAGGGATCAGGCTGAAGAATTGCCCATCTTATGTGCGTCAATGGATACAAACGGGGGGTACAAGCCATGAACCATCATTTTGATAGATCAACGAATGCGATGGCAGGCGGAGCCGCGTGGACTGGTGATGACAAATTCAGGGGATGGTTCCGTCGCCCCGATCAGAAGCAATTGAACCGAGAACGAAATCTTCGTCTCGAAGAACGGAGCAGGGAGCGTGCGCGGATCGCGCGCGAATTGCACGATACCTTGCTCCAAGGCTTTCTCGGTGCGTCCCTGGTTCTGCACGATGCAGTGGATCAAATGCCTGCGGATTCGCCAAGTAAGTCCTCGCTTAGTCACGCTCTGCAACTTATGCATCGCGTCATTGACGAAGGCCGCGGCGCCCTGCAGGGGCTCCGGTCGCCTCGCATCGGGTTCGCGAGTCTCGAACAGGCGCTTTCCGACCTCCGGGATGAATTCACACCCGGCAACAGCGCACGATTCCGAGTCTTCGTTATGGGGAAGCCGAAGACATTGAACCGGACAATCCAGGAGCAAATCTACCTGATCGCCCGGGAAGCATTGATTAATGCGTTGCGTCATTCCGAAGCGACAAAGATCGAAGCCGAGGTTGAGTACCTACCTGGGAAGTTACGCGTGGTCGTGCGTGATAACGGCTCGGGGATCGATCCCGAGGTACTTCGGTCGGGCCGGGATTCGCACTGGGGTCTGCTGGGAATGCGCGAGCGTGCCAGAGGTGTCGGTGCGCGGCTCCGGATATGGAGCAGGCCAGGAGCCGGCACCGAAGTGGAAATCTCTGTTCCGGGCAATATCGCGGCGGAGATGAGTGCCTATCTCTCAAAATCGCCGAGCATGCAAAACGAGGCAGTGGCTTGAGTGGACAAAAGCTAATTTTTCGCCAACTCCTTGCAAAATGCATCCAAGGACCGGTTGTAGTCTCGGGCGCACGCTGCGGGAAGGATGATGGCCGCGCCGATGGGCGTGTAGCTCGGCTGCGAAAGCCACGTGTTTGAAAAAAGCAGGTGGTCAGTCTCGCGGGAAATCCATTAGAATCAAAAGATTGTACGTGGGCGTGTAGCTCAGTTGGGAGAGCACCTGCTTTGCAAGCAGGGGGTCGCCGGTTCGAGCCCGGTCACGTCCACCATTTTCCCCGCTAACCGTCCATTTTCATGGCACTGCGTTGACTTTCCTTCCGCCGCGTCTTTAACATGGCACCGCACAAATTCTCCGCGTGAATTTTTTTGGGCGAGCATCGGCATTTCGCTGCGAAATGAGGAGATGGTTTCGATGAACTCACTGCGAACTCTTGGTGTGGCCAGCCTCTGCCTTGCGCTGGGGATTAACGCCGGTTGCAAGGCTCCGGCGGAGACTGCGGCGAAGGCTGGGGATGTGACCGAGGCGCGAGTGGCGTCGGAGTTCTCTGCGGGGACGAATTGGCTCCTGAACGGGCGCACGTTTGACGAGGCGCATTTCAGTCCGTTGACACAGATCAACGACAAGAATGTGAATGGTCTTGGGCTCGCGTGGTACTTGGACTTTGATGGCGCAATGGGTGTGGTGGCGGAGCCGATTGTTGTGGATGGAGTGATTTATGTGAGCGCGCCGCAATCGAGGGTGTACGCGGTGGACGCGGCTTCGGGGAAGTTGATCTGGAAATTCGATCCGCACGTGCGGTTGAACATGGCCATTAACGGATCGTACTCAGCGCGAACGAATGCGGGGGTGGCGGTTTGGGACGGGAGAGTTTACGTGGGCACAGGGGACTGCCGGCTGATCGCGCTGGACGCGGCAGCGGGGAAGCAACTGTGGGAAGCCACGGTTTGCGATCCCACGCAGACGGGAATTACCGGAGCGCCGCACATCGCGAAAGGCAAAATCTTGATGGGCTACAACGGGTCGGACGATGGCGTGCGCGGCGCGTTGATTGCTTATGACGCGCAGACCGGCAAGGAAGCATGGCGCTTCTGGACCGCGCCAGGCGATCCGGCGAAGCCGTTCGAATCGAAGGCGCTGGAGATGGCGGCCAAGACGTGGTCGGGAAAAGATTCATGGAGGATTGGCGGGGCCGACGTTTGGAATGCGATCACGTATGACGAAGCGACAGGGCTGGTAATTTTCGGCACCGCGGGCGCGGGTGTGGATTATGGCGAGCTGTCTTCCATTAAGGTGAGTGGCGACAAACTTTTTTCAGGATGCATTATCGCGGTGAATGCGGATACCGGCGAATATGCGTGGCATTTCCAAACGAGCGCGCCAGGGATGCAAACGGAAAACAACCACATTTTGATGGCGGACCTGACCATCGACCACGAGAAGCGGCGAGTGGCGATGACCGCGCCGAAAAATGGATTCTTTTATGTGCTGGATGCCAAAACCGGCAAGCTTCTTGGGGCGAAGCCGCTGGTGAAAACGGTTTGGGCGAGCGCGGTGGACTTGCAGACGGGGCGCGCGGCGGAGATTCCGAAGTCAGCGGGCGGCGGAAGGCAGTGGACGGTGCACAATTGGTGGCCGATGAGCTACAACGCGCAGACTGGCTTGGTTTACGTTCCGACGACGGATCGCCGCGCGGATGCCAAAGCGGCCGTGGAATCCGGAGAAAGTGGCGTCGGGTTGGAAGGGCGGCTGATCGCATGGGATCCCGTGAGCCAGTCGGCACGTTGGTCGGTGGAGGAGCCGATTGCGACGAACGGAGGAGTGCTTTCTACAGCGGGCAATCTGGTTTTTCAGGGGCAAGGCACCGGAGAGTTTGCCGCGTTTGCCGCGGACAGCGGGAAGCAACTGTGGTCGATCAAAACGGGATCGGCGATCGAATCCATTCCCGTGACGTTTTCTGTGAAGGGCGAGCAGTACGTAATCACACCAGTCGGCTGGGGATCGGGATCGCGGCTGTTCGCGCCAGCGCGCACGATGGTCACTAATGAATCGGCGCGCGGCCCGGTGCGGCTGCTGGCTTTCAAGCTCGGCGCAACGACTACGTATACAGCGCCGCCCGTAGTGATTTCCCCGGTGCCGGAGCCGCCGAAATTGACGGCGAGCAAGGAAACGATTCACAAGGGCGAGGTGCTGTACCAAAAATTTGTGTGTGATGGCTGCCACTCGCCGGGCACCGATGGCAGCCGAGCGTGGGTGCTCGATGGCGCAATTCCGGACCTGCGCTACATGCCCGCGGATGTGCACCGCGATTGGTACACGATAGTGCTGGGCGGCTCGCATTGGGATAAGGGCATGCCGGGCTTTGCCGATCCGCCGAAGTTTGCGTTCCCCCATGCGAAGATGACTGTGCAGGACGCCGACGCGATTCATGCGTACGTGATCGCGCAATCATGGAAAGCCTACAAAGGCGAGCAGGACGCGGCGCACCCGAGGAGAGAGAACTACTAGCCCGGCAAGAAATCGCGGCGCAAGCTACAATGAAACGAGGCGGATGCTCGCAGCGCTGATATTTTTCCACGCCCTCTTGCGTAGAACTATTGTCGAGGGCACACGCCGCGTATTCACCCAATGAACCGTTTTCGCTCCTTCACGCCGGTCTCTTTTTGCATTCTGCTGCTTTTGACAGCGTTTTCTGCGTTTGCTGAAAATCCGAAAAGCATACATCCGAGCGGATATGTCACCGACCTTGCGCGCGTGATAACGCCAGACACGAAGGGCCGGCTGGAAGCGCTCTGCCGCGAGGTCGAAGACAAGACCGCCGCGCAGATCGCCGTCGTTACTGTGCATTCGCTCGAGGGAGAAAGCGTCGAGAATTTTGCGGTGGATTTGTACAAGCAGCTCGGTGTGGGAAGCAAGCGCGAAAATCGCGGCGTGCTGCTCCTGGTTGCTCCCGACGAACACAAATACCGTATTGAAGTTGGCTACGGCCTGGAGCCGGTGATCAACGATGCACGCGCCGGAGACGCCGGCCGCGCGATGGTGCCGCTGCTGCGCGAGGGAAACTACAGCGCGGCGATCGAGACCGCGACATGGATGCTGGCGAAAGATATTGCAGATGATCGCGGTGTTGCGCTGTCCAGCCAGCCCCCAGTTCGGCCATTGCGGAGGGAGCAGCGTCATTCGCCACCTCTTGGCCTATGGGGAATACTCTTCATCATCTGGATTATTTTCTCGATTGCGCGAGCCGGGCGAAGAGCTGCAAGCGGTCGAAGAGGTGGCGGTGGCGGCTGGTGGATCGGGCCGATGCTCGGCGGGATGGGTGGCGGCTGGCGAGGCGGCGGCTTTGGCGGCAGCTCGGGCGGCTATTCGGGCGGTGGAGGATTTGGCGGCTTCGGCGGTGGCAGCAGCGGAGGCGGCGGGGCGTCCGGGAGCTGGTAGAGTCTGAGGAACGCAATGGGCGATGTACATGAAGCGTTGAAAAACCTCGTCGAACGGCTGCACGAGGCCGCGAGGGACAACCTCGAGGCGATTATTTTGTACGGGTCCGCGGCGCGCGGTGATTATCACGATGCGCATTCGGACTTGAACGTTCTGTGTATTTTGCACTCGCTGCGAGCGGCGGAGTTAGCTCGCGTCTCCACGGTAGTGAAGTGGTGGACCACTGCGCAGCATCAGCCCGCGCCACTTTTCTTTTCCGCCGAGGAGCTTCGGCAATCCACGGATGTTTTCGCCATCGAGCTCCTGGACATGCAGCAGAGCCATCGCGTCCTGTACGGTGCAGATGCCGTCGCCGGCATCGCAGTGCCCATGAACTTGCATCGCGTTCAGGTGGAGCACGAGCTGCGCACTCTGCTGCTGAAATTGCGGCAACACTTTCTGCGCGACGCCGGAAACCAGCAGGAACTTGGAGCCGTTCTGGCCAAATCGTTCTCGAGCGCACTTACGCTGCTTCGGCACACGTTGATCGCCTTCCAGGAGCAGCCGCAAAGCGCGGCGAGCGACGTTTTCACCCGAATTGCCGCCTTGACGGGCGCGAGTGCCCCTGCATTTGAAGCGGTGCAGCGCCTGCGCGAGGCCAAGAGCTTGGACCGAGATACGGTGCTGCCTGTGTATGATGGCTATCTGGCCGCACTGGAGAAAGTGATCGCGGCGCTGGACCGTCATCTGCCGAAACGCCAATGGCAGCGCTCCGGCAAGGCAAACGTGTAATTGTTGAGGAGGCAAGGGTCATGAAAATAGCTCTCGCAATCCTGGCGATCCTGCTGGTGATTGGCCTGCTGCTGGGCAGCTCGTTTGTAAGCCGCAGGAACCAGATGGCGATAAAGCGGGAAGCGGTAAACGCGGCGTGGTCGCAGGTGGACGTGGTGTTACAGCGGCGCGCGGACCTGATTCCGAACCTGGTGGAAACGGTGAAGGGGTATGCAGCGCAAGAGGTAACTGTTTTTGGCGATATCGCTAAGGCGCGCTCCGCTTTGCTTAGCGCGAGTACTCCAGCGGACAAAATTGCGGCCAACCAGAAGCTCGATTCGGCCCTGGGGCGCTTGCTGGTTGTGGTTGAAAATTATCCGCAGTTGAAGTCCAACGAAAACTTTTTGCGGCTGCAGGACGAGCTGGCGGGCACAGAGAATCGAATCACGGTGGAGCGGCGCCGTTACAACGAGACGCTGCAAGACTACAACACGTATCTTTCTCTTTTCCCGAACAACCTCGTGGCAAGCATGAGCGGGTTTGCCAGGAATGACGCGTACTTCAAGGCAGACGAGGGCGCACGGCAGGCTCCCAAGGTGAATTTCGAGAATCAAAAAGCTCCGGCGGCGCCCGCCCAGGCTCCTGTCCCCGCGCCTGCAAAACCGTAATCGCGGCGCAAAGAATCGTACGGAGCGCGACGAATATCCCTTCCTGCGCACTAAGGCGCACGGCGAAGGGTCCTAGTAATAGTGTTCGTGTATGCGTTACCTCTGCCTGATTTGCGATTACGACGGCACTATTGCCCGCGACGGGCGGTGTAGGCCCAGCACTGTGGAAGCTCTGAAGCGCGTGAGCGCATCCGGCCGGAAATTGATTTTGGCAACCGGACGCCAGCTTGCCGAATTGCAGAAGGTTTTCCCGGAGCACGCACTCTTCGATCGAATCGTTGCGGAGAACGGCGCGGTTCTGTATCGGCCGGCCAACCGCGAGAGTAAAGTACTCGCGGTTCCGCCGCCCCAGGAGTTTGTCGACAAATTGCGACGCCACGGAGTTCAGCCGCTCTCAGTAGGCCAATCTATCGTGGCGACATGCTGCCAGTTTGCATCGACGGTGCTGGAAGTGATTCGCGACATGGGGCTCGAACTGCACGTTATCCTTAACAAGGATGCGGTGATGGTCCTGCCTTCTGGCGTGGACAAGGCGAGCGGCCTTCAGGTCGCGCTGAACGAGCTTCGGCTCTCACCGCACAACGCCGTGGGCGTGGGCGATGCGGAAAACGACGACGCGTTTCTCGACATGTGCGAATGCAGCGTGGCGGTAGCCAATGCGTTGCCGGCTGTGAAGGAGCGCGTCGACCTGGTGACCGCAGGCTCGCATGGCGCCGGCGTGGAAGAACTAATCGAAAAGCTGCTGTCGGAAGATTTGGCGAGCGTCGCGCCACGCTTAAAGCGGCACTAGATTCGACGCGGCGAAGGACGCGACCATCTGAGAATAGAGTTTCTAAGCCAAGGCGCTCTGCAACGCTACTCTCAGCGATTGCTGCTTGCCCGCGCTCAGCTTCTTCGCCTGCTCTGTGAGATAGAACACGTCGATTGCCTTCTGCCCTTCGGTATCGATTAGCGCGACTTCGATGTTGCATCCGAGGCGTGCGAGCGTCGAGCCGATGTCATAAAGCAATCCCGGGCGGTCTTGCGCGACGATTTCCAATAGGGTGCTGTGCTCGGACGAACTGTCGTCAAAGCCGGTGCGTGTCTCGATAGCGACCTTTGGCGGCCGCGCCCGGCTCGCACTTTCACGCCCGCTCAATAGCGGCCCGAGCGGAGCCTTTCCATTCACTACGTCTTTAAGACTCTTCAGGAACCTCTCGGTCTCCGTGGGATTCAGCTCCAGCGTGCGATGCAAGTCCGAGAAGTGAAACGTATCCAGCACGATTCCAGCGGCGTTGGCGAACGCGTCGGCCTTAATGATGTTCATTCCCCACCCGGCCAGCGCGCCGGAAATGGTTGCGAACAAGGCAGGACGGTCGGCGGTCAGCAGGGTTAGGGAAAATGCGTGCCTGCGTCCCTGCAGCTCGGTCTGAACGGGCTGCGCCCCAAGCTTTTGGTACAGCGTGAAATGCGCGGCAATCTCGGCCGCGGAATGCACCGCCAGATAACGGCGCGGAAATCCTTCGAGGAAGCGTTCAATTTCTTCCGTGCTGGCGCTGGCCACTTGCGCGCGCACTTGTTCCAGGAGCGAGACTTCGTCGTGCGCATGCAAACGATCGGTATCCAGGGTGCGGCTGAAGTGATTGGAGGTGGCGACGTAGAGTTGCCACAGCATCTCTGCTTTCCACGGGGTCAGCGCTTCGGGGTTTACTGCGTGGATGTCCGCGTAGGTCAGCAGGCAAAGCCTTTGCAGCCGCTCTTGGTTTCCTATGGTCGCGGCAAACGCTGAAACAGTGGCAGGATCGAAAATATCTCGCCGCTGCACTGTAGCGGACATATCCAAATGATGTTCGATCACAAACTGAACTTCGTCCTTCTCGTCCGCCGATAATGCAAGACGCGCGGCAGCGCTCTCCAGCGCTTCAAGGCTGCCGGTCACATGGTTTTCCACGGCCATGCCTTTGCCGACGTCGTGCAGCAACAACGCGAGGATCAGCAAATCACGGCGCTCCGAGGTCTTCCACAGCTCCTTGAAGTGCACGCCGCGCGCATCCGTTGACTCGGTCAATTCCTGCAAATGCTCGATGGTGCGCAGCGTGTGCTCGTCCACCGTATAGCGATGATAAAAATCGCGGACGACCAGCGAATCGATGCGCGCAAACTCCGGCAGGATTTCCACCAGCAATCCGAGCCGCTGCAGCGGGCGCAACGCCACACCCGGGTAATCCGCGCCAAAAATCTCCCGTAGCGTGGCCCAGGTCACGTTCGCATTCTTCACCGGCAATTCCGGATGCTTCATGATGTACGCGATGCTGCGCTCGGCGCGGCGGCTGAGCGGGATTCCCGCGCGCGCCGCTTCGGTGAAGAGAGAAAACAGGACGCTGCGGTCGGAAATCGCCCTCGCGTCAAGCAATTCGAACCGCCCGTCGCGCACTGCGAACGGTTTCCCATTCCCCGGTTCCGATTTTGCCGAACGGGCCGCATTGAAAAGCCGTCGCCGGAAAGTTTGCGGCGCCGGCGCCTTCTGCTCGAGATAGCGCAGCAATTGGCGGTTCAGCGTGCGCGCGTGCCGAAAATACAGCCGCATCCACTCCGCGGCATCGCGGGGAATTCCGTCCGTAACACCGAGGGAGCGCTCCGCGGCACCGGCCTGTAACTCGTAGGTCAGCGTATTGTCGTTGCGCGCGTTGCTGTAATGCAGGAAGCAGCGAATGGCGCTGAGAAAATCCACGGCGCCAGAGGCCAATTCTTCTTCCGCGGCACCGCTGCTCAGCGGCTCTCGCTTCTCGCCACCAATTTGGCGCAGCCACACCGCTGCCTGATAGTCGCGCAGACCGCCCGGCGCATCCTTGACGTTCGGTTCCAGATGAAAAATCGTGTTGCCGTAGCGCGCGAGGCGTTCCTCGGTCAGCTTGTGGAGCTGCGCAAGCAAGAACGGCCGCGCGGCTTTTTCCGAACCGGGCAGAACGCGCTTGTCGAGCTTTTCAAAAAGGTCCGCATCACCAGCCAGAAACCGCCGGTCCAGCAAAGCCAAATGAAATTCCGCGTTGTCCTCCTCGATGCGCTTGCATTCCTCCACCGTGCGCCCGGCGGAACTCACGCGAAAACCCAAGTCCCACAGGGTGCGAGCGAAGTCTGCGATCAGCGGCCGAAACTCGTCCTCCGCCTTGTCGCTGCCGAAAAGAAAAAGAATATCGAGGTCGGAATACGGAAACAGGAGTTTGCGGCCGTAGCCGCCGAGGGCCACCAGGCACAATCCCGAAGCGGGCGCGTTGTGCACGCGCAGCACCTCGCCAAAGACTTGCCGGATGTTGTTGTCGGCTAGCTCGCACAGCGCACGCAGAGTTTCCCGCGCGCTCACACCCGCTTCGAACTGTTTGCGAATACGGTGTCGCTCGTCATCGGCTTGCGGGCCGAGTACGGATAAAGGCGTCAGGGAACCTTGCATGTTTCGATCAGGTTGGCTTTCCGGATTTAGACCCGGGCGTGCTGCGGTCGTCACTTCGTTTAGAGCGCGTTCTCGCCGCGCTCCTCATTGCGGATCCGGATGGCTTCTTCAACCCGCG
>Ga0307479_10004377_pt1 | contig 12912 bp, 11 predicted proteins | sample atmos_gasesECM4C_FD_203743 | JGI IMG/M metagenome (GOLD analysis project Ga0307479, IMG submission 203743) | Hardwood forest soil microbial communities from Morgan-Monroe State Forest, Indiana, United States - atmos_gasesECM4C_515 | ecosystem: Environmental > Terrestrial > Soil > Temperate...
AAAATTGCGGATCTCTTCTTCGACGTGATCGAGATAGCCACCTCCGTGAACGGTGGAGTTACTAATGAGCAAGATTCGAGATCCGGATTGCATTTGTTATATCTATAACTTGATAGTATAGGTATATAAACAAATGCCGGTAAAGAAGAAATTGAGCTGGCTCCTGCTGCTGGTGCGGCTCCCGGCAACGCATAAGGCCGAGCGGGTCGCCATCTGGCGAAAACTCAGAAAATCCGGCGCCGTCGCGCTCCAGACTTCGACTTATCTCTTGCCGGACGATCCGTCGCGCTATGAGACTTTCCAGTGGTTGACCCAGCACATCCGCGACGCCGGCGGCGACGCTACTCTCATTCGCGCTCGCGAGATCGAAGGCTTTTCCAACGATAAACTCATTGCGCTTTTCAATGTCGCGAGAGCCAAGGAATACTCCGCCCTCAGCGATCTGATTCGCGCCGCCGCGCGCAATCGGAGAAAACCATCTGCCTCCGTTGTTATGGAACGCATTCGCAAACAATTTCGCGACATTCGGGAAACGGATTTTTTCAACTGCCCTCGGGCGCAGGATGTAGAAATGCTTTTGCGCAAAATGGGAGGAACGCAATCGGCTGAAGCCGCGCTGCTCAAGTTTCGGGCGCGGGATTATACCAACAAGACTTGGCTGACCCGGCCGCGGCCGGAAATTGATCGCGTCGGCTCCGCCTGGTTGATCCGGAAATTCATCGATCCGAAGGCGAAATTTATTTTCGCCGGCAGAATTCCGGCGAAACGTTCGGTGATTTCTTTCGACATGCTGGGAGCTGATTTCACCCATCACGGCGAGGATTGCACCTTCGAAACATTGGTAAAAAGTTTCCGGATTCAGGACAACACCGTTCGGAAGATCGGCGAAATGATTCACGATGCCGATCTTGACGACGACAAATTTGAGCGCACGGAGTGCATCGGGATCGATCGAGTGCTGAAAGGCTGGGCGCGCGAAGGAACGACCGATCAGGAAATTTTGCGCCGCGGTTTCCAATGCTTTGACGCGCTCCACGCCTTTCTCCGCCGGGTATGAATGAAACTCGCTCAACTGAAGATCGCCATCGCGCGCCGTCGTTCGGCGAAGCGTTTCGGTTTTGGTTGAAACTCGGATTTATTTCGTTTGGCGGACCGACCGGCCAGATCGCGATCATGCAAAGCGAGCTGGTGGAGAAGAAAAAATGGATCAGCCAGTCGCGCTTTTTACACGCGTTGAATTTTTGCATGCTGCTTCCCGGTCCCGAAGCTCAGCAACTGGCCATCTATATCGGCTGGCTCTTGCACAAGATCCGCGGCGGCATCGCCGCGGGCGCGCTGTTTGTCGTGCCGTCAATTTTTGTGCTTTGGACGCTCAGCTACATCTACGCCGCGTTTGGAAATTTACCGTGGATCGCAGCAATCTTTTACGGATTGAAACCGGCGGTGACCGCGATTGTTCTGGTTGCGGTCATTCGAATCGGCCGGAAAGCATTGAGAAACGAAGTGATGTGGGCGCTCGCCGCGCTCGCATTCGTCGCGATCTATTTTTTTAAACTGCCGTTTCCGGCAATCGTCCTGGGCGCCGGCGTGATCGGATTTTTTGGGGGCGTATTCTGGAAAAGAAAATTTGAGATGCGCGCCGGCGAGGAAATGGACTCGAGGTTGTCGGTCATCAGCGATGAACAGGAATCGCCGCCGCACACGCGGCCGAATTTGCGGCGCGCTGTTTTGATTTCGCTGGTTTGTCTGGTGTTATGGCTCGCTCCGACAATCCTGGCCGGTGTTTTTCGCGGTTGGGACAGCACCCTATTTAAAGAAGGATTATTTTTCAGCAAAGCTGCGGTGGTCACATTTGGCGGTGCCTACGCAGTCCTGCCGTACGTCGCGCAACAAGCGTTGTTTCATTACGGCTGGCTCAAACCAGGCCAAATGATGGACGGGCTCGGGCTGGCCGAGACTACGCCCGGGCCGTTGATTATGGTTTTGCAATTCGTCGGATTCATGGGCGCTTGGCAACATCCGGAAGGACTTTCACCCGTGCTCGCGGCGACTCTAGGCGCCCTCCTGACAACCTGGACGACTTTTACTCCGTGCTTTCTTTGGATCTTTGTTGGCGGCCCGCACATTGAGCAACTGCGCGGCAACGAAAAACTCAGCAGCGCCCTCTCGACCATAACTGCTGCGATCGTCGGCGTGATTTTGAATCTCGCCGTCTGGTTCGCGCTCCATGTTTTCTTTCCAAGCACTGGAGTGATCGACTGGTTTGCGATCGCACTGTGCGCGGCGGCATTTGTCGCGATGCTGCGATACAAGATCGACATCATCCCGGTGATCGTCGCGAGCGGATTGCTCGGACTGATTTACAAATTCTGGTTGTAGGGACGACAGCGTCGTCCCCTACAGAGGAACGAAATCTATCCCGCCGCTGGCTTCAAACGGTCGCACTCCGCTTGGTAAGCTTCAATCAGGGCTGCGATCTTGGAGTGAAAAGCTTCCTGCGCGGAGTAAACGGCTCCGATTGCTTCGACGAACGCCTTTTGCTTAAGTTCGTCTTCGATCGTCAAGCTTAGTTCGGCTAGCTTTTCGATGTTGCTACGCGAGTGAAATTCCAATTCCTTGAGCTTCGCGAGAACGGCAAGCGACTTCTCCAGTTTTGCTGCCTCGGGTTTTTGTTCTGGCTTGCCAGTTTCCGCAGTCTTAGCGGCGGAACTTTCTTCGGCGACAGCTTGCTTTTTCTTGGCCGGTTTAGGCGAATGCGCGGCGTCGGTCTTGTGATGCTTCTCTTGGCTCACCTTCTTGGCGTGCGCGACGTTTCGCGGGTCTCCCATAACCAAACATTAAGCCGCTGATGTGTGGAGCGCGATTCGATTTCCTTCGGAGTCGATAATGACCGCCCGAAAGCCGTGTTCGCCGATTTGTTGCCTCGCCCGTAACACTTTTCCGCCATTCGCTCGGGCGGCTTCAACCGCTTCATCCAAACGGCCTTCCACCAGCAAATAGATCAAAGGTCCATTCGCCGAAGGCGTGTTGTCGAGGCCGCCGCTATCGCCGCGAATGCATAGGCAACCGGATGCATTTTGTTCTTCATGCGGCAGGAGACCGTATTCTGCACCGCCTTCTGACAATTTCCGAACTTCTTCGCCAAGAACAGCGGAATAAAATTTGATCGCGCGATCAAGATTAGTGACCGGAATGTCCGTCCAGCAAAGTGTGTCGGCGCTCATTGATGTCGATCTTACATTTTGCGTGACAACTTAATGATTGTCTATTTCTGCGATAATGGCTGCAGAGACGACGAAGATCGAGGATTACGCTTTTCTTAGTGACACGCAGGCCGCCGCGCTCGTGAGCCGTGACGGTTGCGTGGATTGGCTTTGCTTTCCGCGTTTTGATTCCGGCGCCTGCTTCGCATCGTTGTTAGGCTCGCGCGAGAACGGCCATTGGCGTTTTTGGCCGAAAGGACAGATCGACAAAACGAGTCGCCGCTATCGCGGGAACACGTTGATTCTCGAAACAGAAATCGAAACGAAGGGGGGCGCGGTGCGTTTGATCGATTTTATGCCGCCGCGCGGCGAAAACCCCGACCTCATTCGCATCGTTGAAGGAATTCGCGGTGAAGTCGCGATGCAGATGGAGCTGATCATTCGCTTCGATTACGGGCGGACCATCCCGTGGGTGCGAAGGGCGCATGGCGGATTGGAGGCGATCGCTGGTCCGAACGGACTCATTTTGCGCACGCCGGTGAAAACGTGGGGGAAAGATATGACCACAGTCGCCGAATTCATTGTCAAAAAAGGCGAGCGCGTTCCGTTTGTGCTCACCTGGTTCGCGTCGCATTCGACGCCGCCAAAAAAAGTGACTCCGGACCACGCGCTGCGTGACACAGAAAGATATTGGAAAAAATGGACGAAGCGTTGCCAGCGCAAAACTCCGTGGGATGACGCGGTCGTTCGTTCCCTTGTCGTGCTCAAAGGGCTGACCTACGCGCCCACCGGAGGAATCGTCGCGGCGGCGACCACATCTTTGCCGGAAAAAATCGGCGGCGTGCGCAATTGGGATTATCGCTACTGCTGGTTGCGCGATGCAACTCTCACGCTCCTGGCTCTGGTCGGCGCCGGTTATCAGAATGAAGCGAAGAGCTGGCGCGAATGGCTTTTGCGCGCGATCGCCGGCAGTCCCGACCAAATGCAGATCATGTACGGCGTGCGTGGCGAACGCAGTTTGGAAGAGCTCGAAATTCCGTGGTTATCCGGGTACGAAAATTCGAGACCGGTGCGCACTGGTAACGCTGCCTCCAGTCAGTTTCAGCTCGATGTTTATGGCGAAGTGCTCGGCACGATGTATCGCGCGCACGAAGCCGGAATCGAAAATCGCGAGACCGATTGGCGTCTCCAGGTCGCCTTGATAAATTTTCTCGAATCAAACTGGAACAAGCCGGACGAGGGAATTTGGGAGGTGCGCGGTGGTCCGAAACATTTCACTCACTCTAAAATGATGGCGTGGGTCGCTTTCGATCGGGCTGTTAAATTGGTGGACGAATGCGGATGCGCGGGCGCGGAACATGTCGGCCGGTGGCGGAAGATTCGCGATCAAATCCATGCCGAAGTTTGCGCGCGCGGATTCAGTCAGACCAAGAAGGCTTTTACGCAGTACTACGGATCGGATGCTCTCGATGCGAGTTTGCTGATGATGCCGCTCGCCGGGTTTCTTCCATTTACCGACGAGCGAATTCGAGGGACGATCGAAGCGATCGAACGGGAGCTGATGCAAGACGGTTTCGTACTTCGCTACCGACCGGAAGAAGAAGGCGTGGATGGGTTACCAGGAAGGGAAGGGGTGTTTCTGCCTTGCTCGTTCTGGATGGTTTCCTGTTTGCAGGGCATTGGTCGCAAAAAGGAAGCGCGCGATATGTTTAAGCGTTTACTCGCCGTCCGAAACGATCTCGGGTTGCTTGCCGAAGAATACGATCCGAGATCGAAGCGTCAGCTCGGGAATTTTCCACAGGCATTTTCCCATGTTTCGCTCGTAAACGCGGCCTTCACTCTAAGCGGCGAATCGCGTCAGACTCGCGCCAGATCAGGAAGCGGCGCGCGCGATAGTAAATCTGGCAGATGAAGCTCTTTCTTTAATTCGCTATACGCGCTTCATCGGTGGCTGTTGCGATTTTTATTTGATGGAAACGTGGGGAGAGCGAGCAGGTGACCTCATTTCGTTCTGGGAACGGACTGCGAGAAAATTTCGGAGCTCGCCGTCAGCGTCGAATTTAACGACCGATGTGTGCGTGATCGGCGCCGGAATTGCGGGCGTGACGACGGCTTATCTGCTCGCGCGCGAGCGAAAGAACGTTGTGCTGATCGACGACGGACCGGTTGGCGGCGGGATGACTGGGCGAACCACGGCACAGTTCGTCACGCTGGTGGACGACGGTTACGATAAAACTGAAAAAATACTAGGTGCAGAATTTTCTCGTTTGTGCGCGGAGAGCCAGGCGGCAGCAATCGATCGGGTCGAATCGATTGTTAGCGCGGAAAAAATCGACTGCGATTTCGAGCGAGTTGACGGCTATCTCTTTTTGCCGCCGGGCGGATCGGTGACGAATTTAAAGTGTGAACTGGAAGCGGCGCAGCGCGCCGGTCTGGGCGATATCGAACGCGTTGACCGCCTGCCCTTTGGCAAGTTCAATACCGACGGAGTGCTTCGCGTTCCACGACAGGCGCAGTTTCATCCCCTGAAATATTTGAATGCGCTGGCCCAGAAGATTGTCGATCTTGGCGGCCGTATTTTCACCGGCACTCGCGTCGTTGAAGTGAAAGACGGGGACCGCGTGGAAGTGAAAACTTCCGACGGCTATACCATCACGGCGCAAGCCGCGGTCGTGGCGACGAATTGTCCGATCAACGATCGCCTCATCATTCATTCCAAGCAGGCGCCTTACGCAACCTATGTAGTCGGCCTTCGCGTGACCCGCGAAGTAGACAGAGCGCTTTTGTGGGACACCGCGATGACAGCCGAGGACGAAAACCAAACGATTGGGCCGGCGCCATATCATTACATTCGTCTCGCGCGCGATGAGCAAGGCGACGTGCTAATCGTTGGCGGCGAAGATCACAAAAGCGGGCAGGCCTCCGATTGCGAACAGCGCTTTGCGAAATTGGAACGTTGGGCGCGCGATCATTTTCCGTTCGTTGGCGAAGTAACTGATCGTTGGTCCGGACAGGTGATGGAACCGGTGGATGGGGTGGCCTACATCGGAAAAAATCCGGGTGAAAAGAATGTTTATGTTGTTACCGGCGATTCCGGCAACGGCATGACCCACGGAACGATTGCTGGCATGCTGATTGCAGATCTTATTGCCGGCCGCGAGAATCCCTGGACAAAGCTTTACGATCCCTCCCGCAAAACGCTGAAGCCGGTAGTCGTGGCCGATTACGTCGCGGAAAACGCGAATGTTGCCGCGCAAATGCGCGACTATGTGACTCCAGGCGACGAACCGTCAGCCGAGAAGATCAAGAATGGCGAAGGCGCGATTCTTCGCGATGGCGTGAAAAAGATCGCGGCCTACCGCGATGAAAGTGGAACGCTGCACGAATTTTCCGCGGTTTGTCCGCATTTGAATTGCATGGTGCGGTGGGACAGTTGCGAAAAAACCTGGGACTGCCCGTGCCACGGCTCGCGCTTCGACGCGCTCGGTCGGGTCGTGAACGGTCCGGCGATTTCGGATTTGGAACGCGTTGAGTCGGAGTAGGTGGATCGACTTCTCCGAAGGCGATGCTAAATAATGGCGGCGAGCCGCGTAGAATTGAACAACGCGTTCGGAGAACGCGTTCCACCCGTCAATTGTGAACAAAATGAAACAGCCTACTCGATCGAGTCTCAGCCTAACGCGTGATGAGATGCGCGAGTTTGGTTATCGAGTGGTCGATCTTCTGGCCGACCATTTTGCCAATGTGCAAGACGCGCCGGTTGGCGGGAAAGCGGATCCGGCGAAACTCGTTCCGCTTTTTGAAAACGATCCGCCGGAAAACGGGCGCGATGCGAACGAATTGCTAGCGCAACTAAAGCACGACGTTTTTCCGAACAACTTGCATGTCGATCATCCACGCTTCTTCGCCTTCGTTCCGGGCCCGAACAATTTCGTGAGCACGATGGCAGACGCGCTCGCCGCCGGGTTCAACATTTTCAACGGGACATGGCTCGGTGGATCGGCTGCGGCGGCGGTCGAGCTCGGGTTGGTGCGCTGGCTTTGTCGCATTTGCGGATTTCCGAAAGCAGCGGGCGGTTTGTTCGTCAGCGGTGGATCGATGGCGAACCTGACCGCGCTCGTCGCGGCGCGTCATGCTTTGCTTCACGACCGCTTGGAAAACGCGACGGTTTATTTCTCCGATCAGACTCATTCATCGGTCGAACGCGCGCTTCGCGTGATCGGTTTCTTACCAGAACAACTTCGCAAACTCGAAAGTGACGGGAATTTTAGATTGTCGATCCAACGCCTGCGTCGCGCGATGGCGGATGATCGCGCAAAAGGTCTGCGACCATTTTGCGTAATCGCCAACGCCGGGACTACCAACACCGGCGCGATCGATCCGGTCAAGGACTTGGCCGATCTCGCGGCAACAGAAAAGGTTTGGCTGCACATTGACGGCGCTTTCGGCGCAGCCGCGATTTTATCCGAGCGTGGGCGAGAACTTTTGCAGGGCATCGAACGCGCCGATTCGATCTCCCTGGACCCGCACAAATGGTTGTTCCAATCGTTCGAGTGCGGGTGCGTTTTAGTCCGCGACGCCGCGCTTCTGAAATCGGCGTTTCAAATTAAAGCGGATTACTTGCGCGACGTGCATCGCGTCGATGAAGAATTCAATCCCTGCGATTACGGTGTCCAGCTCAGCCGGAGTTTTCGCGCGCTCAAAGTTTGGCTGTCGCTCCAGACTTTCGGCCTGGGTGCATTTCGGGAAGCAATCGCGCGCGGCTTTGAGCTGGCCGAACTCGCAGAACGCGAACTGCGCGCACGTAACGGCTGGGAAATTCTTTCTCCCGCGCAGATGGCCACCGTCTGTTTTCGTTTTGGAAAGAGTGATCGACTCCAAACCCAACTGGTCGATGTCATGATGAAGGACGGCTACGCTTTGCTGACATCCACCGAGTTGCGCGGCGCTGTTTCGCTCCGCTTGTGCACGATCAATCCGAGGACAACCGAACAAGACATTGTCGAAACCATCAATCGGCTTGATCGATTCGCTCACCGATGAATTCCGAAGAGCGTCTGCCGCTCGGAATTCAATCGGCGTGGCAACGATTGCTTACTTGCTGATCGCGCGAAGATAGCGTTCGGCGGAGCGCGAGACCGCGGCTTTAGCGTCGGACAAGACATCGGCCTTCCACCAGCCGCCGTAAATTTGGTCGAACGAAAATGGTTGGATTGCATCGGTGATGCGGCGAATTGCGGCTGGCCCAAGCGGAATCAAGTTCGGATAGCTGCGCATGAAGCTGACGTAACGTCGGTCTTGCACCACCGTAATGATGTCACCGGTGAGCAGCGCGCCCTTGCCACTCGCGCCGCCCGGCCAATGCAACACTGTGCCACCTTCGAAGTGTCCGCCGCAATGAACGAGAGCAATGTTGTCCCAAAGCGCGAGCGTTGTTCCTTGCCAGAATTCAATGCGCGCGCTGTTACGCATGACCCATTGTCGGTCTTCCGCGTGCAGAAATATCTGTGCGTCGAAACATTCCGCCCATTCCACCATCGATGAGTAAAAGTGCGGATGCGAAATAGCGATCGCGCGGATGCCGCCGCGCGCTTTCACATTGGCGACGGTTTTGTCGTCGAGCAATGAAATGCAATCCCAGAGCAGATTTCCGTGGGGCGATTGGAGCAAAAGCGCGCGTTGGCCAATGGCAAATTCCGGCTCGGTGCCGATACCGAGAAGTTGAGGCGCTTCCTCTTGAAGTCGGTTGTGGTGATCGCTCTTTAACTTTTCGAGCGTGGTCCATTGTTGGCCTTCGTGACGAATAAATTGCCGTTCGTCGTCGCAAATCGAGCACTGCGGCGGAGGCTGTGCCGTTTCGTCAAACTGCGTTCCGCACTGCACGCAGATTGCGTTTGCCATCGCGATGACCTTACCACATCGCGCGTTCGCGACTCAGTGCGAAACGGAGTTGGAAATCACAACCCAGAGGACGAGCATGAGCGACATAAATTATTCCTTATGACGAATGGATCCGGCGCCGGTGATACGTTTTTCGACCGTAGGCGGATTACCGGAATAAATCACCTTGCCTGCGCCGGTAATCGAAACCTTTATCGTCTCGCTGACGGCGACCTCAGCGTGCGATGCGCCGGTTGACGAAATCTCGGCGGTTTTGGTTTGGAGCGATTCCGCTTCCAATTTGCTGGCGCCGGTCATGTCGGTCACGAGTTGGTCGACGCTGCCATCGAGGACAACTTTGGCCGCCCCGGTTGATTCGATTGCGAAACTGTGTCCGGAAAGTTGTTTCGCAGTCAGCCGCGCTGCGCCGGTCAGTTTTGCACCGGAGCGGGTCGAGCTGGAGATGGCGACTTTGATCCCGTGTCTTGACCAAATATTTCCATGCGAATGCAGTCGCAGCCGATGGTCTACGTTTTGATTGTCGATGTAGCGGAGAAGATTTTCATCGGTGGTGATGCTGAGTGAGGGCGGACCGCTGCGCCATTCGATCTCGAACCCGCCACCGGCCTCGATTTCGGAAAAATCACCGACCGGTCGAGTATCAGTTACGATGTGACCGTTGCCCATAAGGCCGCCCCAGCGACAACCGCCAACCAGGAGGATCAGACCGGCGCAGAGAGCGATCGTAATCTTATTCATAATAGTACTGTTGCTGATGAGATGACGCGACCGGCCGGTTTGGATTCAACAATTTAGGCCGGCTGATCTATTTCGAGATCTTGAACTTCACGGTCTCAGTAAGCGCGTCATCAAGGTAAAATTCTACGCGATAACTTCCCGGAGCCCAGCCTGCTTCAGGCTGGGAAAGCGTGAAAGTGCCGTTTGCATTCGGAGCGGGCGCGACCGTGTTGCTTTCGTCGATTTCAGAATCGGCCGAAACGTCGGCCACATTTTCGGCGATGAAAACTACGCGGATCTTGGCATGATCGGGCAGTCCCTCTCCGCGCCAGCGCGCATAAATCGCGGGAGCATCGGCTTTGAATTCGGTTTTGAACCCTCCACCTGGTTCGCTCGAAATACCGGCAGAAAGTTTTTCGGATTGAGGAGTGGTGCTTTTTTTCGGCGATGATGTGACTTTGGGCGGCTCCTTTAACGCCAACGAGCTTCTCTGCAACACGCCGCCTGATGGCGCTTTCGCCACAGTCTCAACTTTTACGAAGCCGGTTCCGGGAACAAACCAGCGATCAATCGTCGCCAGCGCCGGGGAAGTTTGTTCGCAGTGAATGCGCCAGGCATGAAATTTCCCGGCCGGGACATCGACATCTTCTTCGCCGGCGATCTCGTAACGTTGATTTACCTTGGTGTCGGATATGGCGGCATCGAAGTTCCAACTGGTTCCTGTTTTCAACGGCGTTGCCAGCATGATTTGTGGCGGCACCAATTTGGTGACCGCGCCTCGAGAGTCGGCCCGTGCCGGACAGGTGATTCCGCGTTCTTCCACCGCGATGAAATCGACGCTTTCGAGGGTATCGCCGCGATAGATTTCGAGTCGCTGCAAATCTTTATCGTCGATCTTTTCAATGCCCCCAAGACGATAGCTCACGGCCAGATGCTCTTCCTCATTCGGCTTGGTTATATCGAAACCCTCGCTCGGCTTTTCCTGTACCAGATCGTAATTCCAGGTTGTTCCCTCAGTCGGCGGCAGAAGCGGCGGCTCAGTTGCGCCGCAGATCAGCGGCATCATGCCCAGGGCGAAAACGGCGACTTTCATCTTCGGTGAGACACAGGCATGTGACGAAAGTTCAATCGCTGAGTTACCAAACTTAACTATGATAGACAAATGCGAAGCCCTCCTGGCCGTTTCCGTTGCTGCGCGTGCTCGTTTGTCCTGGGGATTTCCGGATTCGCGAGCGCTTTCGCGGCAACGCCGGCACCGGATCGACATGTGGTGGTCGTGGTTTGGGACGGGATGCGCCCGGATTTTGTCAGCGAACAAAACACGCCCGCGCTTTGGAAGCTGGCGCAGAGTGGAGTGATTTTTCGAAATCATCACTCGGTTTATCCAAGCGCCACGATCGTGAACGGCACTGCCATTAACACCGGTGTTTATCCGAACCAGAGCGGCATTCTGGCAAATCACGATTACCTACCGCAAATCAACCCGAAGAGTTCGGTCGATGTTGAAAATGCGCGCGTGATTCGCAAAGGCGACGAGCTCAGTGGCGGAAAGTACATCGGCGTTTCAACGATCGCCGAATTGATTCACAACGGCGGTGGCAAAACTGCGATCGCCGCCGCCAAGACCGTCGGGCTTTTGTTCGATCGACATGCCGACCCTAACGGCGGCCAGACCATTTTTGCCGGCGATTCGGTCGTTCCCGAAGCGATCGGCGGCATTGTGAAAAAGCTCGGAGCTTTTCCAGCGGCGACGCAACCGGCCGATCGCGACGCGTGGACAACGAAAGCGCTGACTGATTTTCTCTGGGAGAACGGCGTTCCACAATTTTCTCTCCTCTGGCTGAGCGAACCGGATGACAGCGAGCATAAGACCGCACCGGGTGCGCCGGCAGCACTTGTCGCGATGAAGTCGAGTGATGAAAATCTCGCGCGCGTTCTCGCGGCGCTGGATCGAAACAACGCAAGATCAACAACCGACCTCTTGATCGTGTCCGATCACGGTTTTTCAACGATCTCGCGTTCGATTGATGTTCCGAAAATTTTGCGGAACGCTGGCTTTGATGCGGTAACAGAGCTAACGGACGAACCGAAGAGCGGCCAAATCATGATCGTCGGCAATGGCGGCACGGTGCTGTTTTACGTGATTGGACACGACGCGGTGGTAACGCGCAGACTCGTGGAATTTTTGCAGCAAACGGATTTCGCAGCAATCCTCTTCAGTCGCGCGCCGATGGAGGGGACATTCACATTGGACAAAGCCAAGATCGATAACGAACACGCGCCCGATGTGGAGATGTCATTTCGTTGGACCGGAGACAAAAACCAATTTGGCGTCGCGGGAATGATCGATGCGGACTGGCAACGCGCCGCCGGGAAAGGGACGCACGCGACGCTAAGCAAGTTCGACATGCATAATCTCTTGATCGCGGCCGGGCCGGACTTTCGTCGGGCCAAGACCAATGAGTTTCCGACTGGAAATGTCGATCTTGCGCCCACAGTGCTGGCGATTCTTGGAATTCAATCAGCAGCCGCGATGGATGGACGCATTCTGACCGAAGCAATGTCGACTAGCGAAACGGCACTGTCACAGCCGGCAAGAGAAACGATAGAAGCAACCAAAAAATTTCCAACCGGAACCTGGCGTCAGCACCTTCAGATTTCGCGGGTTGGTTCGACAATTTATTTGGATGAAGGCAACGGCGCCTTCACGCGCTAGCCCCAGGTGCCTAAGGAAAAGGCCGATAGGCGAAACAGCCAAATTTTTTTTTGACTGGCTTTCATCTTGCTGGAAGGAAATCGCATGAACCAGCTAATTCGTTTAATGGGTGTACTTACCGTCGGCAGCGCGCTGGCAACAGCGGCGTTTGCCGGGACGGAAATGTACAGTGGAAAAGAAAGTAAGGTTGTTGCGCCCGCGCCACCGCCGATGTGCGAGTGGGGCGGATTCTATGTCGGTTTGCACGCCGGGGGTGAATTCGGTCATAGCGAAACGTTCGATGGAGTTGTCGATCGTCGCTTTGGCTACGACGAATCCGGATTTAATGGCGGCTTACAATTCGGCTACAATTGGCAATGGCACTGGCTGGTGCTT
>Ga0307479_10004378_pt1 | contig 12909 bp, 11 predicted proteins | sample atmos_gasesECM4C_FD_203743 | JGI IMG/M metagenome (GOLD analysis project Ga0307479, IMG submission 203743) | Hardwood forest soil microbial communities from Morgan-Monroe State Forest, Indiana, United States - atmos_gasesECM4C_515 | ecosystem: Environmental > Terrestrial > Soil > Temperate...
TCGAGACCGCGCGCCCGGCCGCCGAGAGCCGCCACGAGAATCTCGCGGTCGAGGTAGCCGACGACGTGGGGGTCGTGGACGGCGACCCGGCGCGGCTGATCCAGGTGGTGGGCGACCTGCTCGACAGCGCGATCAAGTAGGAAGAGGGTGGGCAGGTCCGGCTGACCGCCGGCGCCGAGGCGCAGGAGGTCGTCATCGTGGTGCGCGACGAGGGCGTCGGCATCGACGCGGAGCTTCTGCCGCACGTCTTCGATCTGTTCATCCAGGCGGACCGCTCGCTGGTGCGCCGGCAGGGCGGTCTCGGGATCGGGCTCACCCTGGTGCGACGCCTCGTCGAGATGCACGGAGGGCGGGTGGAGGTCGCGAGCGACGGGGCCGGGCGGGGGAGCGAGTTCACGATTCGCCTGCCGCGTCTCGCGGTCGACGCCCCCGCGCCGGCGGCGGCGCGGCCCGCGGCCTGGGAGGCGCCGTCCGGTCCGGCGCGCCGGGTGCTGGTGGTGGACGATCAGCCCGACTCGACCGATTCGCTCGCCCTGCTGCTCCGCCTCCGCGGCCACGAGGTCTCTACCGCCGCCGACGGGCCGGGCGCGGTCGACGAGTTCCTCCGCTCCAAGCCCGAGGTGGTGTTCCTCGACCTGGGGCTCCCCGGCATGAGCGGGTACGACGTGGCCCGGCGCCTGCGCGCGATGCCGGAGGGGCGGGACGTCCGGCTGGTCGCGGTCACCGGCTACGGGACCGAGGCCGACCGCGAGCGGACGCGCGCGGCCGGCTTCGACCTCCACCTGGCCAAGCCCGTGGACCCGCACGCGGTCGAAGCCCTGCTCGCCTCCTAAGCACGCGCCGGCGCCGCCGCGTCAGAGACCGCGGCGCTTCAGGAAGCTGCTGAACCAGGGCCCGACGTAGTTGGCGTGCGCGCTCTTCTGGATGGTGTCCTTGAGCGCGTCCGACTTATGCTGGTTGATGCTCTCCGCCACGATCGTGAGGGTCTTGGCGCTCTGCTGGTAGCGCCACCAGAACCACACGAGCCCACCGCCGCTGCCCAGCACCATCGCGCCGAGCACCACCAGCGCCGAGATCAGCGCCACCTGGGTGCGGTTGGGCAGCCCCTCGCTCATGCCCTGCCGGGCCCCGCGCATCGCCTGCAGCATCACCTGGTGGGTCAGGCCGCCGAAGCCCGCCTGGTTGACCGGGTCGTCCGCGCCCTCGGCCGCGCCCTTGATGAGGGCCAGCGACATGTTGCGCCCCACGAGCTGCAGCCGCGCCTGCATCGGCCCCTCGAGCCCGGCCACCAGCGAGGCGACGAGCTGCTCGCCCATCTGCCGGGCCAGCCGCTGGGTGGCCGGGTTCACGTCGCGCTCGATCGAGTCGCGGAGCGTGGTGGTGGCGGCGAGGATGCTGCTGGTGGCGACCTTGCGCAGCTCGGCCTCGAGCTGCCCGCCCGCGCCCTTGACCAGCGCCTGGACGGTGTCGTCGCCGCTCCGCTGCAGGCTCTCCATCGCCTGGGTCACGAGCCGATCGACCTGCTCGCGCATCTCGGGCGAGCCGAGGCGGGCCTGGAGCGCCTGCATCGCGGAGTCGGTCATGTCGCGGGCGGCCCGGGCGAGGGCCGGATCCTCGAGACTCCCGCGCAAGGTTTGCCGCAGCGGCTCCTGGAGGCCGGGAATCCCCTCGCGCACCCCCTGCATGGCGCCGGCCGCCGCGCTCTGGCCGGCACCGTGGATGAAGTCCTGGGAGACGCAGCCGGCGAGGGCGACGGCGAGCAGCCCGAGGGTGGTCAGCGACAGGGCTCGGCGGCGGGTGGGGGACGGCTTGATCATGCGTGATCTCCCGGTTGGGGTCGAGGTCGTGGCCCATTCGTGTAACACAGCGATTGTGTAGCCGCAAGCCGCGGCATAGACTGTTGGGACTTTTCCCCCCGGGAGGGCGTGTGAGCAGGCCGGTAGCGCACGACGGCACGATCGTGTCGGATTCCATCGCGGTGAGCGAGGGGCCCAGCTCTTCCACCCGCGCGCTCGTGCAATTCGTCTTCCTCGCCGCGCTCGGCGCGCTGCTGTTCAACTTCCACGGCATCTCGCTACACCTGACTCCGTGGTCGCAGGCGATCGTCAACGCGATCGTGAAGTACACGTACGACCCGACCGGCCAGCAGAAGACCCTGGTGGTCCTCTTCCGGGAGGAGAACCTCGCCACCCTGCACGAGTCGTTCCCGATCTCCTACGCGCGCCACGCCGAGGTGCTGGAGGCGCTCGCGGTGTACGAGCCGGCCGCGGTCTTCGTCGACTTCGCATTCATCGACCAGCGTCCCGGCCAGGACGTGGCGCCGCTCAGCGAGGCGATCTGCTCGCTGCGGGCCTCGGGGGTCGCGGTGTACCTCGCGGCGTCGCCGCTGCCCGGCAAGGCGGGCGGCGACGGGCTGCGCGACGGCCTCGACCGGAGCTGCTTCACGCCGGTCGACGTGCAGATGGACACCGAGATCGGCTCGAGCGGGGTGCTGACCTACCGCGCGTGCAAGGACCTCATCGGCACGTGCGAGCCGGCCGGGCTGGTGTGGACGCCCGCCTTCGCGATGGCGGCGCCCCAGGTGGGCCTGGCGCGGGCGGACGCCCAGCAGATGGAGATCATCTGGGGCAACCGGGCCTCCGCGCTGAACGAGTCGTGGATGGACTGCACGAGCGACGGCACCTTCGTGCACCTCCGCCAGATGCTCAAGGAGAACCCGCTCGCCTCGAAGCGGAAGTGCCCCCACACCAACACCATCTCGGTCCTCCACCTCCTCGGGCACTTCGACCAGAAGCTGAAGGACCAGGTGGTGAAGGGCAACGCGGTGTTCTACGGGGGCAGCTTCGAGATGGCGGGCGACCGGGTCATCTCGCCGGTCTTCGACGACCTGCCCGGCGTCTACCTGCACGCGATGGCCTACGACAACCTGCTCACCTTCGGGAAGGACTTCAAGCGCGCCGAGCAGCACGGGCTCTCGCTCTCGCGCGTGGTCAACGGGCTGCTCCTCCTGTTCACGATCGTGCTGCTGCTCCTGGTGGACCAGCCGCCCGCGTTCGCCCGCCGGCTCCTCGGCCGCCTCGGCACCGTGAGCCCCCGGATCAAGTGGGCGACCTTCGCGGTGGCGGTCGCGTGCGTCGCCCTCACCGCGTTCACCCACACGAGCCTGCTCGCGATCTTGCTCCTGGTCCCGCTGCTCCTCGGGGTGGTGGCCCTGCTCCACCTGGCCGCGACCCACCCGGAGCGCCGGCCGTCGGCTCGCCAGTTCCTGTGGTCGGGGCTCCTCGGGGTGATGATCCTGCTGGGCGCGGTTCTCCTGTTCCTTGGCGTCGACGCGCGCTACGGGATCGAGGCGGCCCTGCTGCTGGTGTTGCTCCCCGGCTACTTCGTCTACAAGGCGCTGGTCGCGCGCGACGTGCTGTTCGTGGCCACCACCGTACTGCTGATCGGGGCCGCGGTGGTGAGCTTCCTGCCCCCGATCAACCTGGGCCCGCGCAACATCGTGGCCTACGTGGCATTCTTCGAGGTGGCCCGGACCCTCATGCGGCGCGCCGACTCCGCGGCCCGGCGCTACTTCGCCCTGCGACGCGAGCAGCCCGACCCGGCGAGCTGGGGCGTCAGCGCGGGCATCCTGAGGGCGATGGACTGGCTGTTCGCCCTGTGCATCAGAGGCGACGACGAGGAGGTTCATGCATGACACGACGGATCGAGCGGTGGCGCGAGGCGGCGGTGGCGGCGCTGGTCCTGGTGGGTGCGAGCGTGGCGGGAGCTCCGGCGGTGTCGGCCCAGGCGACGCCGGGCACGGAGACCTTCAACATCGTGGGCCTCCGCATGAACAAGGTCACCCTCTACAAGGACTGCAGCATGGACAAGGGCGTGGCCTTCTCGCGGGAGGACCTCGAGAAGCGCAAGCCCTGGCGGGCGACCAACGACGCGAAGACCGCGGTCTACTACTGGGTCAAGCTGGACGGGGGCGACTACTGCGTGAAGGCCTTCGCGGTCGAGACCGACCGGGTGGTGCCGGTGGTCAAGGACGAGGAGTGCCGGACCCGCGTGGCGGGACGACCGCCCAAGACCGGCGCGGTGCGCGGCGTGGGCGAGAGCTGCAACTGATGCGGTCGGCGAGGCGGCTCCACTGGGCGCTGATCGGGCTGCTCGCGGCGGGCTGCGCGGGTGGGACAGGTGGCGAGGGCGCCACGCCGGCCTCGTGGACGCCGTCGTGGCTGCCCGGGAAGGGCGGCAGCACCGCCACCGTACTGACCCGGCTCAAGCCGGGCCCGTACGAGGCCTCGAGCCTCGCGGTGGGCGAGGAGAAGGACCTCGCCCAGCACCGCGGCGACGCCCTCGGCTTCGTGCGCTCGGCCGCCCTCGAGCAGTACCTCAACGAGACCCGGCGTCGCCTGGTGGCGGTCTCGGGCCGCACCGGGGTGCCGGGGCGGGTGGTGATCCTGGCCAACCCGGGCTTCGAGGCGTTCTCGTCGCCGGACGGCAACATCTACGTCGCGATGGGACTCCTCGAGTCGCTCGAGAGCGCGGACGAGGTGTCGGCCATCCTGGCCCACGAGCTCTCCCACGTGCTGCTGGCCCACCACACCTCGGACCTGCTCGGGGATGTGCAGCGCAAGGGCCAGGCCCTCTACGAGCTCGGGATCGGGGCCAAGACCGCCCTCGCCGGCCAGCGCACCGCCTCCAAGAGCGACACCCGGAACATGACCAACGTGCAGCTCGCCACCGACGCGACCGACAAGCTGGTGCTGCCCGCCTGGAGCCGCGGTCAGGAGCGCGAGGCCGATCTGCTCGGCATGGACCTGCTGGTGGAGAGTCACGTGGCCGGGCCGGCCATGATGAGCATGCTCGAGAAGCTCCAGGCGTGGGAGCAGGCGAACAAGGAATCCGAGGACGCCTTCTCCGCGCGTCTCCAGCAAGCCTCTCAGCGGAACGTCAACGAGGCGGTGGGCGTCGTCTACCAGCGGCTCCTCAGCACCGTCTCGGTGAACCACCCCAAGACCTCCGAGCGCATCGAGGACGCCGCGCAGTACTTCGAGCGCTTCTACGGCACCCGGCCGCCGGTGGAGCCGCAGACCGGACCGTGGAAGGCGGTGCGCGCCCGTCCCGAGGTGGCCCAGGTGATCACCATCTACAAGCGTGCGTTCCAGGCCCGGCGCCTGCTCGATCAGGGCAAGGCCCAGGAGGCGTACACTACCGCGCGGACCGCGGTGGCCGGGCGCTCCGACGCGTACCCGAACTGGGTGCTGGCGCACTCGGCGGCCGCGATCGGCCGGCAGGGCGAGGCGATCGAGGCCCTGCGGCGCGCGGTGGGATCGCCCGAGCCCGTGCCGCTGGTCTACGAGGACCTCATCTTCGCCTACGAGCGGAGCGGCAACGTGCCGGTCGCGCTGCAGTGGACCGATCAGGCCACGAAGGTGTTCGCGGGCGCGGCGCGCTTCAAGCCGCACAAGATCCGGCTGCTGCGCAAGGCGGGCCGGGTGGCCGAGGCGCAGACCCTCACGGTGGACTGCGCGCTCAACGGCACCACCGAGCTCAAGCGCGCCTGCCAGGAGGCCAACCAGACCCCCGCAGGGCGGTGACGGTTAGCCGGTGAGGTCGAGGACCATGGCCGCGTGGTCGCTGGCGCCGCGGCGGTCGCGGCGGCCCCAGTCGTAGCGGAAGCGCTCCAGGCGCGGCCGCAGCGCGGGGTTGAGGAAGGCCTGGTCGATCCGGAAGCCGTTGCCGCCGTTCGGTGAGTACCACGTGTACGCGCGCGCGTCGTCGCCGCGCAGGTGGCGGAACGCGTCGATCCACCCGGCCTCGTGCAGGCCGCGCATCCAGCCGTCCTCGAACCGATTGAACGCGGGCACCTCCTCGTCGAGGCCGATCCGGCCCGAATTGGTGTCGCCCATGAACACGGCCGGCCCCGGCCACGCCCGCCGCGCGGTCTCGAGCACCGCGTCGAGATAGGGGTACTTCCGCCCGCTCACCCGGTTGGGCACGTGCATGACCCCGACCACGAGGGGGCTCGGGGAGTGGATGCGGGCGAGGAGCCAGCGCGCCGGCTCTGTGGGCGCGCTGGCCAGGCGCAGGCGCCGGCACGGCCAGCGCGAGGCCAGCAGCAGGCCGTTGACCGCGGGGCGCGCCGGATCGGCGGTGGTGCACTGGTAGACGAGCCCGCGTTGCGCGAGCGCGCGCGCCAGCTCCCCGCTCGGCGGCGTGCCGCGGAACTCGCAGAGGGCGACCGCGTCGGCGCCCCAGAGGCAGATCCGTCGCGCGATCGCGGCGGCCCGGACCCCGCCGCCGTGCCGGATGTTCCAGAAGACGACCCGCATCGGCGCCGCGCCTACCGGTCCAGCCAGACCTCTTGCAGCCGGCAGCAGTTGTAGGTCACCTGGTTGAGGATCAGGTTGCGCACGTACGGGTGATGCACGAAGCGGTCGGTGCGCCAGCCCATGGTGGGCCGCGCCGCGTCCTCCTCGAGCTCCTTCTGAATCTGCGCGACCAGGGTGAGCCGCTTCGCCATGTCGGTCTCCTGCGACTGCTGCTCGATCAGGCGCCCGACCTCCTCGCTGCAGTAGTCGCCGTAGTTCCGGGGCGACCCGCACGAGAAATTCTCGTAGAAGTTGGCGTCGGGATCGTCCACTCCCAGGCCGGTCAGGTTCGCCCCGATCTGAAACTCGCGCCGGGTCACCATCGGGTGCCACTGGGCGGTGTCGATCTGCTTGAGGGTGGCCTCCACCCCGACCTGCTTGAGTTCGCTGACCACGAAGCCCGCGAAGTCGAGATAGATCGCGATCGCGCGGGTGACCAGCTCGACCCTGAGCGGGTTCGACGGCCCGAAGCCCGCCTCGGCCAGGAGCTTCCTGGCCTGCGCCCGGCCCGCCGCGGCCCCGCCGTAGCCCGGGAGCTGGCCCAGGTCCCGATCGAGGAGCCCCCACACGCCCCACGGCTTCGGAGCCAGGGAGGCCCCAACGACCGCGGCGCCGCGATGCACGGTCTGGGTGTAGGTGCGCCGATCGATGGCGAAGCTGAGCGCGCGCCGGACCTTGATGTTGTCGAAGGGAGGCTTCTTGGTGTTCAGGAGCAGGTTCTCGCTGACGTTGCTCGCGGTCTCGGTGAACACCATGCCCGGGACCGCGTTCTTGAGCTGCTCGGCGATCGCGAGCGTCGTCTCCCCCGGATAGGCCACGTCGATCTGGCCCGCCTGCAGCGCGGCCACCCGCGTGCCGCGCTCCACGATCACGGTGTAGCGAACGCCGTCGAGGTAGGGGCGGCCCTTCACGAAGTAGTCCGGGTTGCGCACCAGCTCCACCGACTGCCCACGCTTCCACTCCTTGAACTTGAAGGGGCCGGTGCCGATGCAGCGGGAGCGGTGCTCGGCCAGCGGCACGTGGGCGGGAAGGACCGGGGAGTAGCCGGAGGCGAGCATGGCGATCAGCGAGGGCTGCGGCCGCCTGAGGCGGAAGACCACCGTGTAGGGGTCGGGCGCCTCGATCGCGTCGACGTTGGCGTACCACTCTTTGCGGGGGTTGATCCGGAGCTTGGCGGGCGCCTCCGCGGCCTCGCGGACCACGTCGAAGGTGAACTTCACGTCCTTCGAGGTGAACGGCTGGCCGTCGTGCCACTTGACGTCGCGCCGCAGGAAGAAGACCAGGTTGCGGTAGTTGTCCTGCCAGGACCACTTCTCGGCGAGCTCCGCCACGATCGTGTCGGCGCGCCCGAGCCGCTTGGTCTGGTCGTACACCACCAGGTTGCTGTAGCAGGGCATCGCCGGCCAGGTTACCGAGTTGGTCGCGCTCTCGTGGATCGCGAAGCCCTGGGGCAGGTCCTCGCGGAGCACCGGGCGGAGGACGCCGCCCGGCTTGCCCTCGCGGACGGCGGGCGCCTGCGCGGCGGCGGGGGCGGTGGCCGCCGCGAGGATCAGGAGCAGGGCGGAGACACGGATGGCGCGGCGCATGGCGGAGTCTCCCTGGACGACGCGGTTGCGGCAACCCTTACCCGGCCCTCTTCCCCCGGGAAGGGGAGAGGGTGGGCAGGGGATGAGCGGCGGATCAGACGGTGACGGGCTTGTAGACCGGCATGCGCCACTCGGGGAAGCGCCGGTCGGCGCCGCGCACCACGTTCATGTAGGCGGTGAGCAGACGCTGGGTGATCGCGCCGACCCCGCCGTCGCCCAGCGGGAAGCGGTCGACGGAGAGGATCGGGGTGATCTCGTAGCCGCTGCCGCAGAAGAAGGCCTCGTCGGCCACGTAGAGCTCGGTGCGGGCGATGTCGCGCTCCACCACCTCCATGCCGAGCGCGGGGGCCACCGCGTCGATCAGGGTGGTGCGGGTGATGGACTCGAGGATGTCGCTGGTGATCGGCGGGGTGATGAGCTTGCCCCGGCGTACCATGAAGAAGGTGGCCCCCGAGCCCTCGGCCACCGTGCCCTGCTGGTTCAGGAAGATCGGCGCGTCGTAGCCGTCCGCCTTGGCCTGCAGCGTGGCGAGCCGCCCGTTCTGGTAGTTGGCCCCGCACTTCAGGCGAATCGGGATCGCGTTGTCGTGGGTGCGCTGCCAGGAGGTGATGCAGCAGCGCAGGCCGTCGCCGTCCGAGATGCGGCCGCGCCGGCGCGGATTGATGTAGAGCCCGGTCGGCCCGGTCGAGTCGAGGCCGGGGGCGGACACGTAGGCCACGAGGTGCATGTGGACGTCCTCGCGGATCTCGTTGCCGCGGAGGACCTCGCGCACCGCCTCGTAGATGTCCATGTCGCTGTAGGGCACCGTGAAGCGCATCATCTTCATGGACTCGCGGAGGCGCGCGAAGTGCTCGGCGAGCCGGAAGCAGTAGAGCTCCCCGTCCGCCTCGTTCCAGTACGCCCGCAGGCCCTCGAACACGTTGGTCGCGTAGAACACGGCCGCGCTGTTCACGGGCAGGACGGCCTCGGCCTGGGAGACCAGGCGGCCGTTCATCCAGATCTTCAGCTCTTTCGCCACGATGGGATCCTCCGTTGTCGGCGCCCCTGCGCAGCAGCGCGCGACCGCAGAGAGGATATCATTCCTGACTGCGAAAATGGGCCTGACGGCCCAAATGGGCTTGGGCTTGGCCGCCCAGGTGGGAGAGGAGCAGCCGGGTGACCGCCTCGGGCGCCTGATCGGTCACGAAGTGGCCCACACCGGGCACGACCTCGAAGCGGAAGGGCCCGGTCACGAAGTCGGCGGTGAACCGGGCCGCCGAGGGCCCGACGGTGGCGTCGGCGTCGCCCCAGATGTAGAGCGTCGGCACCCGGACGGGGCCCACCGGCAGCGCGGTGAGGCTGCCGGCGGCCCGGTACCAGGCCAGGGCCGCCTCGAGCGCGGCCGGCTCGCCGAGCACCGAGAGGTAGTCCGCGACGGCGGCCTTGCCCACGCCCTGGTTGCCGATCAGCGCGCGGAGCCGCCGGGCGCCGTCCTCGAGCAGGCGCGGCCCGGTGGTCGGGTCGTGGAAGAGCCGATGATGGCGGGAGCGATGCTGCTGATCGTCGGCGTTCTCCTTGAAGGCGCGGCGGAACGCGGCCGGGTGCGGCCGCGACAGCACCGCGAGCGAGCGAAGGCGGCCGGGATGGCGGTCCGCCGTCACCCAGGCGATGTGGCCGCCCCAGTCGTGGCCCACCAGGTGAAAGGGCCGCCCCGGCCCCGCCACTGCGTCGGCCAGGTCGAGCACGTCCTGGACCAGGCGGTCGATGGCGTAGGCCTCCAGGCCGGCGGCGGGGTCGGGGCGTACGCCGGGGGAGTAGCCGCGCTGGTCGGGAGCCACCGCGCGGTAGCCGGCCGCCCCCAGCGCGGGGACCTGGTGCCGCCACGTGTGGCGGGTTTGCGGGTAGCCGTGCAGGAGCAGGACCGGGGCCCCGCCGGCGGGGCCGGCCGCCGCCGCGGTGAAGCGGCCCGCGGGCGTCGCGATCGTGACGTCGCTCACGACGCGACGGGCTCGGTCCAGACCGTGAAGCCGGTCAGGGTGGTGGCCCCGAAAGAGGTGGTGAGGGCCACGTCCACCGCGTCGCGGCCGCGCCCCATCAGCACCCGGCCGATGCGCGGCTCGTTGTGCCGGGCATCGAGCGTGTACCATCGGTCGCCGAGATAGGCCTCGAGCCAGGCGGAGAAGTCCATCGGGTTCGGATCCGGCGGGACACCGATGTCCCCGAGGTAGCCGGTGGCGTAGCGGGCCGGGATGTTGAGCGCGCGCAGGAAGGTGATGGTGAGGTGCTGGAAGTCCCGGCAGACGCCCTGGCGCTCGGTGAAGACGTCGAAGGCGGTCTTGGTCGGTCGGGAGAACTGGTAGCCGAAGGTCACGTGCGCGTGCACCCAGTCGACCACCGCCTGCACGCGCTCCCAGCTCTCGGGCGTCTGGCCGAAGAGCTCCCACGCGATGGCCGACATGCGGTCGACCTCGCAGTAGCGGCTCGCGAGCAGGTAGCGCCAGCTCTCCGGCGGCAGCTCCGGGACCGGCCGGAGCGGCTGCCCCTCGATGGTGGGCTCGGGGCGGCCCGAGTCCTCCACCACGTTGTCGTAGCGGAGGCGCAAACGCCCCGCCGGGGCCACGACGCGGGCCGCGCGGTTGCCGAACCAGTCCACGAAGGTGTCGAGCTCGGCCGGCGGGTCGACCTGGATCGCCTCCGGCTGCCGCAGGGCCGGGACCGCGTCGGGGTGCACGTGGAGCATGAGGAGCATGGGCGTCGGCCGCGGGATCTCGAAGGTCAGCTCGTGGCCGATGCGGATGCGCATGGGGCCACGGTAGCCGCCCCGGTGGTGCGGGTCAATCGTCCGCGCCGGTTCTGCTAACATACGGAGCTGATGCTCAGGACGCGGGCAGGCTCACCGGCGGGCGCGCCATGACCTATTGCGTGGGGATCTGGACCAAGGACGGCCTCGTGATGGCGTCCGACTCGCGCACCAACGCGGGCCACGACCAGGTCAACGTCGCGCGCAAGATGCACACGTTCGTCCAGCCGGGCGAGCGGGTGTTCATCCTGCTCAGCAGCGGCAGCCTCTCCTGCACCCAGTCGATCATCACCCTGCTCAAGCGCGACTTCGACCAGGGCAAGGGGCTCGCCCAGGCCCCGTCGCTCTACGACGCGGCCCGGATCATCGGCGAGCAGGTGCGCCGCGTCTCCGACATGGATCGCGACGCGCTCGAGCGCGACGACTTCAAGTTCAACGTGAACCTGGTGCTGGGCGGGCAGGTGCGGGGAGAGTCGCCCGGCCTCTTCATCATCTACCCGCAGGGCAACCCGCTCCAGGCCAGCGAGGACTCGCCGTATCTCCAGATCGGGGAGACCAAGTACGGCCGGCCCATCCTCGACCGCGGCATCCGCTTCCACCGCACCACGCTGGAGGAGGCGGCCAAGTACGCGCTGCTCTCGCTCGACTCCACCATGCGCTCCAACGTGACGGTGGGGCCGCCCATCGATCTGCTCGCGTACGGGGCGGACGAGCTCGAGATCACCCGGCTGCGGCGCTTCGCGGCGAGCGATCCGGACCTGATCAAGATCGGCATGCGCTGGGAGCAGGCCCTCCGCCAGGCGGTGGGCCGGCTGCCCCAGATCCGCTTCCGGGCGCGCCGCCCCGCCGAGCCGTCCCAGCTGCCCGCCGCGGAGAGCATCGAGCTGGTGGAGCCGGGCGTGACCGACCCGGCCGGCGAGCTGCAGCCCCAGGCCAAGCCCCCTTCATCCTGACCGACGAGGAGCGAGCCATGCGCATCTACTACGACATCCGCCTGAGCGACCGGAGCATCACCAAGCGCGAGATGGAGGGCGAGGCCGTCGTGAAGGCCGGCCGCTACTTCATTGCCAAGACCCTCCTCGAGCTCGGGGCGGCTACGGTCGACCCGCTCTCCCCCGCCAACCCGCTCATCTTCTCGGCGGGACCCTTCGCGGGTACGAGCTTCTCCAACGCCAACCGCACGAGCGTGGGCTGCAAGAGCCCGCTCACCGGCGGCATCAAGGAGGCCAACGGGGGCGGCAGCTTCAGCTACGGCCTCGGCCAGCAGAAGATCGCGGGCTTCACCCTGCTGGACGCCTCGCCGGACTGGGTGGTGATCCACCTCAAGAAGGACGGGACCATCGAGTTCGACGACGCCAAGCCGTATCTCGGCAAGGGCAACTTCGAGGCCCAGAACATGCTGCATGCCAAGTACGGCAAGAAGGTCACCATCGCCCTCTGCGGGCCGGTGGGCGAGTACCAGGGCCTGATCGCGGGCATCGCCTTCAGCGACAAGGACGGCCGCCCGGCCCGGCTCTCCGCCCGAGGCGGGGTGGGCGCGGTGATGGGGTCGAAGAAGGTCAAGGCCATCGTGGTGGACCTCGACAAGATCCCGCCGTTCGTCGATTCGAAGAAGGTCAACGCGGCGGTCAAGGACTACGCCAAGATGCTGCAGGCCGACTCGATGGTCTCGAACTTCTACGCCAAGATCGGGACCATGGGGATGGCGGATCTCCAGAACACCCTGGGTGGCCTCCCGGTCCGGAACTTCAGCGCGGGCCAGCAGGCCGACGTGGCCAAGGGCGAGAAGTTCAAGATGGGCGGCGAGTACATCCGCGAGCTCAACGTCTCGCGCGGCGGCGAGCACACCCACGCGTGCATGCCCGGCTGCGTGATCCAGTGCAGCAACATCTACGCGGACAAGGACGGCAAGGAGGTGGTCTCGCCGGTGGAGTACGAGACCCTCGGGCTGCTCGGCACCAACTGCGGGCTCTCCGATCCCGACGACCTCGCCCAGATGAACTATCTCGCCAACGACCTGGGCGTCGACACCATCGAGCTCGGGGCCATGATCGCGGTGCTGATGGAGGCGGGGCTCGGCCGCTTCGGGGACGTGGGCTTCATGGCCTCCTGCATGGCCGAGATCCGCCAGGGCTCCGAGAAGGGGCGGATCTGGGCGCAGGGCACCGCGCGGGTGGGGGAGCAC
>Ga0307479_10004379_pt1 | contig 12904 bp, 9 predicted proteins | sample atmos_gasesECM4C_FD_203743 | JGI IMG/M metagenome (GOLD analysis project Ga0307479, IMG submission 203743) | Hardwood forest soil microbial communities from Morgan-Monroe State Forest, Indiana, United States - atmos_gasesECM4C_515 | ecosystem: Environmental > Terrestrial > Soil > Temperate...
CCTTGTAGATTTTGCCGAGGAAGAGGCCAAAGTTGACGTCCTCGACGACTTCAACCTCGACGCGGGCAATCTGGCCGGCATCTTCATCGATCCAGGCAGAGGCGCGGATTTTGGAGAAAATGGAGGTGGCGCGAGATGTTGGCTTGAAAGCGGGATTCGGCTCCAAGCGGTATTTGCTGAGCGCGCGGCCCGCACGAAGCTCGCGCCCGGCGAAAGTGTAGAGGAAGCCGTTGCGGGTGGCGTCGAGGATGTCGTTTCGTTCCTTCTGCTTTTTGGCGATTTTTTCGTAGGCGTCGCGCTGCGCTCGGCCGGTGGAAGAGGCCCAGAGGAGGGCGTGCTCGAGCTTTTCAAGTTCAGCGCGATAGGCCTCGGCGTCGGCGGGCTTGGCATCGGGGCCGAGCGGGATGCGGTCGAGCCCGGTTCCTGCCGGAACCACGCGGGAGAACCTAACCTCGGAAGGTTGAGGGTCCTTCGCATTCTTGCGCACCTCTATGCGTTCCACGCGCTCGTAGATATCCAGGGCCTGTTCGTCATTTTTTTGATTGGCGATGACGCGGTCAAGAAATGCGAGCTTTTCCGCTTCTGTCAGATGCGGAGGGGCTTGGGAAACCTCCTGTCCGGCAGCGTAGGCAGAGCGGCTAAGGAGAAAAAGGGACAGCCAGAAAGATGAATTACGAGCGCGCATGGTCTCCGTCAACACAAAGATACACGACTGTGCGTAGGGTTGGATTCGGCCATGCCCACGGTTGTTGCATGGGAGTAACTCGGGATAGCCGAACCTTCTCCTGTAGGCTCCTGTAGGGCGGGCGCCGCAGCCAAGCGTGATGCTATGGCTTGGCGGGAGGCTTTTGCTGCTGCTGTTGCTCCTCCGTCCAGGGCGGCACGATTCCGTTCATGCGCGCGTAGGCAATGGACTGGCCAAGGTGTTCGCCGGTGTGTCCGGTGATCATGATAAACGCGCCACGGTAGGTCGTTTGCTGACCGAACAACTTGAGCGGCTTGTCGAGGTCCGCATCGCTGAGAGAAAGAACAGCCTGGCGGAAGTGGGCGAAGGAGTCCTTCAGGGCCTGAACGGTTTTTGGTTTGTCTGCGGCGTTGGCCATGATGGCTTTGGGATCAACGCCGGCCGGAAGGGGAGTGCCCAACGCCCGAGCGAGGCCATAGTTTGCCGCGGCAATGTGGTTGTAGACCTCCCCAATGGAGCGAACCCCCTCACCGGGGCGCCAAGTGTACTTGTCGGCGGGCATGGCCTGGGCCAAGCGCGTGTATCTTTGCTCATAGAAGGCGACTTCTGCCAGGAACTCGGCGCGGGCGCCGGAAGTCGGTGCGGCAGCGGTTGTAGAAGCGGCTTGAGCTGCGGGCTTGTCCTGGGTCTGAGCCTGGATTGCAGCGCAAGGGCAGAGGGAAACCGCGGCAAGTGATAGACAACAAATAGATATACGTCGCATATGAAGATATCTCCTAGGTTTCATGGAATTCCTGGATGAAAAACTGTCTCCAGGGGAACAAGCCTAAATCGGCTAAGATAGGCACAAGGCGTAAGGCTACACCTCAAAAAGGACGAATGCAAAGTGACCCGCCAAACGTCTTTATGGAGTAAGGAACTAACGGGCGGGGTTTACCGTCTTAAGAAGTAGGAAGTGGAGGGGTATTTGGGCGTTATTCCCATCGAAGGATTGAGCCGGGCCGCGGGAGCTGCGGATGCGCCGGGCCGCGTGCTGACAAGAGTGCGAGCACTGCGCAGAACGATGGTGACGATGCTGGAGACGCTACGGCTGGCGCTTGACACGCTGCGCGCGCACAAGCTGCGAAGCTTCTTGACGCTGCTCGGCGTGATCCTGGCAGTGACCACGCTGGTGGCGGTGATGAGCATTGTGTCGGGGCTCAATTTTTACGTTGCGGACCGCGTGGCGAACCTCGGCGCAAACGTCTACCTGGTGGCCCGGTTCGGAATTATTACCAGCCAGGATGCGTGGGTGAAAGCACAGAAGCGTCCACTGATCACCATGGAAGAGTTTGAACGGCTGAAAGCCAGCATGAAAACCGCAAGCCACATGGCGGCGATCGAAGACCAGGATTCCGACGTGCGCTGGGGAAACTTGCTGCTCGAAAACACGACCGTCACGGGTATCACACCGGATTACGCGGAGATGCGGAATATCAACGTAGCCGCAGGGCGGATGCTGGTGGAGGCGGATGATCTGCATCGCGCGCCTGTGTGCGTCATCGGAGCGGACGTGGCGAAGAAGTTTTTTTCGAATGTGGATGCGATCGGGAAAACGATCCGGGCCGGGTCGCATGCATACGAAGTCGTTGGCGTGGCGGAAGCCATCGGGAGCGCTTTCGGGCAGCCGCAAGATAATTTCATGCTCATTCCGCTGGGCACGTTTTACAAGGAATGGCATAAGCAAAGCGACGGGCTCTTGATCTTCGTGCAAGCGCAAAATGCGGAAATGATGGAAGCATCGGAGGACGAAGCGCGGCTGCTGATGCGCGCCTGGCGCCACCAATCCTGGGATGCGCCGGATAGCTTCGCCGTGCTCGGATCGGACACCATCATGGCGCTGTGGAAAGAAATCACGGGAAACCTGGAGACGGTAATCGTTGGATTGACGTCGGTGTTCCTGGTGGTGGGCGGGATCGTGATCATGAACATCATGCTGGCCAGCGTGACGGAGCGCACAAGAGAAATCGGTCTGCGCCGGTCACTGGGAGCGCGCAGGAAGCACATCGTTTTGCAATTCCTGACGGAGTCGGCGGTGCTGGCGGCCGTTGGGGGAATAATTGGGCTAGGTCTCGCCTATATCGCGGTTGCGATCGTGCGGGCGGTAACGTCCATTCCGGTGCGGACGCCGCTCAGCGCAGTGATCATCGCGCTGACGCTTTCCACCGGCGTTGGTTTGTTCTTTGGGATTTATCCGGCGACGCGCGCGGCAAAGCTCGATCCCATTGAAGCGCTGCGAGCGGAAGGCTGAAACAGAGTTATGGCGCAGTCACACCAAGAGAACCTGAAGCAGGCGATGGATACCCTGCGGGCGCACAAGCTGCGCAGCGCGCTGACCATGTTCGGCGTGGTGCTGGGCGTGAGTGTGATCATGCTGGTGGCGGCTCTGATGACGGGTTTCGACCATCAGATTCAGGAAAACATCAAGCAATACGGGGCGGACACGGCGTTCATTTCGCGCTTTGACCAGGGGCCGCACAGTGACAGGCGACCGCGCGAGGAGCGCGAGAGGAAGCCGTTGACACTGGAAGACGGGGAGGCACTGAAAGAAAAGTGTGTGGCGGTGAAGAACGTGACGGTGTGGATTGCGACCTGGGAAGTCCAGCACTCGGTGCGAACGAAGGCCGGGGAAGTGACAGCGATCGATTTTCGCGGGGTGCAGCCCAATTTTGGACAAGTTTATGCGAACGCAGCGACGTTGTCGGGACGGTTCATCTCCGAGGGCGATGAACTGCACCGCGAGAAAGTTGTGATGCTTGGAGAGAATGTTGCGCCGGTGTTGTTTCCAGGGGGTTCGGCGGTCGGCAAAGACGTGATGATCGACGGCTCGAATTTTCAAGTGATCGGCGTGGTGGAGAAACCGAAGGGTGGATTCGGAATGGGCGACGAGGACCGCCGTGTCCTGATCCCGTACCACACGTTCCTCAAATTGTATCCCGCTGCTTACGAGAACAATATCCGGATCCAGGCCTATCCAAATATGCTGGACCAGGCGGTGGACCAGGCGACGGAAGTGCTGCGGCGCCGGCGGAATGTCCCCTATGAAGGGAAGAGCAATTTTTCGATCGAGACGGCAGAACAGCAAGTGAAGGAGTTTCATAACATTGTGGGGATGGTGGCCATCGCTACGATGGTGCTGGCTTCGGTGGGGCTGCTGATTGGCGGTGTGGGCGTGATGAATATCATGCTGGTGAGCGTGACGGAGCGGACGCGCGAAATCGGAGTGCGCAAGGCCATTGGCGCGCGGCGCGGGGACATCACCTGGCAATTCTTGCTGGAGGCGATGGCGCTGACGGGAGCCGGTGGCGTGATTGCCGTGATTCTCGTGAACGGGCTGGTGCTGCTGGTCCGTGTCACCCTTGAGTGGCCGGGAAGTGTGCCCCCGTGGGCAATTGCCGTCGGGCTGATCGTGAGCATAGGCATCGGACTATTCTTCGGGGTATGGCCGGCGATGAAGGCGGCGAAGCTGGATCCCGTGGAAGCCTTGCGCTACGAGTAGTTTCGGAAGTTGCCTCGATTATTTCCCTGGAAAGAATGACACCAGTGCCGTTCCAACTTGTTCGAGCAAATCTTTCGACGATGTTTTTTTGTCTTCGGGTCCAACCGCTGGACGGTCATTTGGCCTAAATAGTTGGAACGGCACTAGTTGTGCGGAGAACTGCGAGTCATTGGCTTTGGGTGTGCCCGGTTACGCGGAGCGGAGGAGACGGGCAGCGCGGTTGCGAAGAGTTACAGGCTGCGGGGGAACCAGGGTGACGCTCTTGACACGCGCGATTGGATAGAGGTCCGCGGCCAGGGCGTCGGCGGATGCGTAGCGCTCAGCCGGGTCTTTCGCAAGACACCGGATGATGATGTCGTTGAGGGGTTTCGGCAAAGAGCTGTTGAAATGCGAAGGCGGCAGCGGCGTGGACGAAAGAACGCGGCCGCAAATTCCTTGCAAAGAGTCGGCGTCGAACGGGCGCTGGCCGGTAACCATTTCATACAAAACCACGCCGAGAGAGAAAATATCGGAGCGCGCATCCTGGGCCTTGCCGACAATCTGCTCGGGACACCAGTAAGCAGGCGTGCCGAGAAGGGGCGAATCAGCGCCGTTGTGGCTGGCGAGGCGCGCCATGCCGAAGTCGGTGAGTTTCACGCGGCCCTCTTCGGTGATGAGAATGTTGGCAGGCTTCACGTCCCCGTGGATAACTCCTTTGCGATGAGCGACGGCCAGGGCCGCCGCGACATTGCCGGCCCAAGCACAAGCGCGCGGAAAAGGAATGCTGCCCTTTTCGAGATGCTTGTCGAGCGGCTGGCCTTCGATGTACTCCATCACGAGGTACGGCGTGGCTGATGCCTCATCAATGCCCATGTCGTGAAGGGTGATGATGTAAGGGTGAGAGATTTGGCCGACCACACGGGCTTCTTGAAGGAAGCGCGCGCGCGCCTCACCCTTTGCGATTTCCGGCGAAAAGAGCTTAAGGGCAACAACGCGCCCGATCATCGGGTCGTGAGCGCGAACGACACGGCTGGTTGCGCCTGCGCCGATAGCATCGAGAATCTTATAGCGGCCGACTTCCACGGTGACCTTCCCCTCAGCCAATCATTTGCTTGCTGGAGACAAGAGTAGCGAGGGGGACTGCGTGGAGAAATGAAACAACGGTCCCGAAAATACATCCATTGGTACTAGGACGCCGCAGGCGCTGAATCTCTTGTAAGACATTATAAATGAGCTACTTATGAGGCTTTGTGCGATGGCCCAAGAAACCCGGAGAAGCGACCGGGGCAGGCATATTTAAGACTCTCAAGAATCGGCGGTTAGGCATCTACTTTAGTGTTTCATTCCTCAAGGCAGCGTAGGCAGGATCGGACGCAAAAGTCGCGGGGAATTTTCGCACGAAGGAAGCCATCGAGGGATGCCAGTGATAGTGGAAACCGAAGAAGTCCATTTCCTGGATGGCTTGTTCGACAGTCCAATTGTTTTCGGCGATGCGATAGGCGGCCATCATAACGCCGCTGCGGTCTTCACCGTATTTACAATGGACAAAAATCTTCTGGCCAGGAGAGCTGCGCAAGAGAGCGAGGAATTGAGCGACCTGCTCGTTGGTCGGCGGCGACCAGCCGCTAACCGGAATGTTGACGTAGCGGAGACCGAGAGATTCGGCTTGCTTGCGCTCGGACTCGACTTCGTGACTCCAGCGGCGAAGATTGACGACCGTGGAGACGCCAAGCTTCTTGAGTTCGGCGAGACCCTGGTTAGAAGGTTGCGCGCCGCGAAGGAGAAAGTCGTTTATTTTGCCTGCATTAGGAACTCCAGCGAGTGCGATTTTTTGTGCGAGAGCGCTGGGAACAGCGGGAGCGTTGGATAAGGCGGCGGAGGATTGTGCGAGAGTTGCAGGAGGTGCGATCGCGAGAAAAATCACGATGCAGAGAAGAAACGCACCGAAAAAGAAGGAGTGACGCATACAAAGTTAGATGCAGTATTTTACTCCCAGAATGGAAATATCGGACAGAAGTACAATAGAGAGATGGGGTTGGCGGAAACATGACCACTACAAATAGACATGACGCGAAAGTGTCAACGACATTTAGCGTTTTTCTCTTGACAGGAAATTTACATGCGTTGATACTGCGAGTCCAGATTCGGGGGACGTGGAAGCGCCGGCGGACCCAGTCGAGGTTAGTGAGTACTCCGCATTGCATCCGCGAAACCGGTCCGGGAATTAAGCAAAAACGAGAGTGAGGTATTCGCTCCGCGCCACCAACTGAGGCGCGGGACACTGCTGTGAGGCTGAGCGCTGACCCGCCGGCCAATGGCAGAGCATTCGCGTTTTGCGGGCTTTTTTAGCGGGAGCGTAGAGCGGCCATCTTTTTCACTGGCCGCTTTTACGGACTTTAAGCGAACGAAACCAGCCCTGTTGATTTAGAGGTGAGGCCCAGCACCTCTGACGAAGGCACAGGAGTAAAATGAAAGGGTTCCCCGCGCGAGTGGGAGCCCAGTGGCGCGGAGGACGGATGGCAACGGTAAAACATGCATTGGGCGGGAAATCAGTTGTGGCAGATACGAGTACACAGAAGAAAACAACCGGAACACACAAAGGGCTGACGTTCGAGCGGCACTTTACGGACGGAAGGGTGTCGCCGTTTGACGCCGTGGAATGGGAAAAACGCACGGCGCTGATTGGAAATGAGAAGGGCGTGACGATTTTCCGCCAGGAAAACGTCGAGGTGCCGAAGAGCTGGTCGCAGACGGCGACAAACATCGTCACCAGCAAGTATTTTCACGGCAAGCCGGGGACAAGCGAGCGCGAAGGATCGGTGCGGCAACTGATCGGCCGCGTGGTGAGTACGATCGTGCGATGGGGCGATGCGGGGGGTTATTTCGCTTCGGATGAATCGCGCGACGCGTTTCGCGACGAGCTGACGCACCTGCTGGTCGAGCAGAAGATGAGCTTCAACTCGCCCGTATGGTTCAACGTGGGCGTGCAGCCGAAGCCGCAGTGCTCGGCGTGCTTCATCAACTCGGTGCAGGACACCATGGAATCGATTATGGGCCTGACGAAGACCGAGGGAATGCTTTTCAAGTGGGGCTCGGGTACGGGAACGAATTTTTCGACCCTGCGCGGGAGCAAAGAAACGCTTTCCGGCGGAGGAATTGCGTCCGGCCCGGTGAGTTTCATGAAAGGGTTCGACGCCTTCGCGGGCGTGATCAAGAGCGGCGGGAAGACGCGGCGCGCCGCGAAAATGGTGATACTGAACATCGATCACCCGGACATCGTGGAATTCATCGAATGCAAGAGGAAGGAAGAGCGCAAGGCGCACGTGCTGATCGAGCAAGGCTATGATTCGGGGATCGACGGCGACGCGTACAGCTCGATTTTCTTCCAGAATGCGAACCACTCAGTGCGAGTGACGGACGAATTCATGCGCGCCGTGGAAGAGGACCGCGACTGGTGGACGCGCAACGTGATCGACGGGCAGCCGGCGGATAAACTGCGGGCCCGGGACCTGTTGTACAGGATCGCGGATTCGACATGGCACTGCGGCGATCCGGGCATGCAGTACGACTCGACCATCAACAGCTGGCACACTTGCAAGACGACCGCGCGCATCAACGCGTCGAACCCCTGTTCCGAATATATGTTCCTCGACGATACGGCGTGCAATCTGGCGTCGCTGAATCTGATGAAGTACGTGAACGCCAGCGGGCAGTTTGACGTGGAAGCGTTCAAGCACGGCGTGGACGTGACGATCACGGCGCAAGAGATTCTCGTAGACAACGCGAGCTATCCGTCGCCGAAGATCGCGGAGAACTCGCACAACTTCCGTCCCTTGGGGCTGGGCTACGCGAACCTGGGCGCGCTGCTGATGTCCATGGCGCTGCCGTATGACTCGGACGAAGGCCGCGACGTGGCCGGAGCGATCACCGCGCTGATGTGTGGCGAAGCCTACGCACAGTCCGCGCGGATCGCGGAGCGCATGGGGCCGTTTCCGGGATTCGAAGTGAACCACGAGCCGATGCTGGACGTGATCCGCATGCACCGCGACGCGATGCGGGGAATCAAGCCGGACCATGTGCAGACCGAGCTATTCCTGGCCGCGCAGGAATCGTGGGACACGGCACTGAAGCACGGCGAAGAATTCGGTTACAAGAATTCGCAGGTGACGGTGCTGGCGCCGACGGGCACGATCGGCTTCATGATGGATTGCGACACCACGGGCATCGAGCCGGACCTGGCGCTGGTGAAGCACAAGAAGCTGGTGGGCGGCGGCTTGATCAAGATCGTGAACAACACCGTGCCGCAGGCGCTGATGAGGCTGGGTTACACGCCGGAGCAGAGCAGCGAAATCGTTTCGCACATCGACAAGCAGGGAACGATCGAGGGCGCTCCTTACCTGAGGCCGGAGCACCTGACGGTGTTCGATTGCTCGCTGGCTCCAGCAGGCGGCGGGCGGTCGATTTCGTGGACGGGTCACGTGAAGATGATGGCGGCGGCGCAGCCGTTCCTCTCGGGCGCAATCTCAAAGACCATCAACATGCCCGAGGAATCGACGGTCGAAGACATCATGCAGGCTTACGTCGAAGCGTGGAAGCTAGGACTGAAGGCCGTGGCCATTTACCGCGACAATTCCAAGCGCTCGCAGCCGCTCTCCGCCGCGGGACAGAAGAACGACGAGAAGAAAACGGAGTCGGCGGCGCTGCCGGAGCCGGTGCAGCGCGAACTCTTTCCTCGCGCGGCGCGCGAGAAGATGCCGGTGGAACGCGCCTCGGTGACGCATAAATTCAGCGTTGGCGGCCACGAAGGCTACATTACCGTGGGGATGTACGAAGACGGGCGCCCGGGCGAAATCTTCATCAAGATGTCAAAGGAAGGCTCGACACTTTCCGGCGTGATGGACGGGCTGGCGCTGACCGTGTCGCTCGGATTGCAGTACGGCGTGCCGTTGAAGGTGTTCGTGGACAAACTGCTGAACACACGGTTTGAGCCCTCGGGCATCACAGCGAACGCGAATATCCGTTTCGTGTCGTCGGTGCTGGATTACATCGCGCGGTGGCTCGGCGGTAGGTTCATCTCTCCTGACTATTTGAAGCTCAATGGCGGAGCTTCGGGAGAGCATGCTGCGACGGCCGCTCCGGCTGCGGCGCTCCCGGCAATGAGCAAGGCAGCCCTCGATACCATGCAAGCGGCGCTGCCCACGCCAAAGCCGGGCACTTCTCCCAGCAATGCACACGAAGGCGCGCCGACCTGCTCCGAGTGCGGCATGCTGATGGTGCCGAACGGCGGTTGCTACAAGTGCGAGAACTGCGGGAGCACAAGCGGCTGCAGTTGAGCCCGGAAGAAGAGGAGAGAGCAACCACACGATGAACGGGTCCCCCTCTGGTTCAGCGGTAGCGCCAAAGCTCGCGGCGGCAAGGCCCAAGACACGCGGGTTTCTGCGCATCGAGCGGCACGGCGCGGGCCCCGGCGCCCTTTACGTTATCACCTACCACCGTCTGGACCGTGAAGACCCCTCGGATTCGCTCGGGGCAAGCGCGCTTCCGAAGCCGGTTACCGCGGAAGGCGCGTCGGCCCTGATCGAATTGCTGGAACGCATCGGCGTGGACTTCCGACTGCGGGAAGTGCGCTATGCGCTCGAAGATATCCTTCGGCTCGGCTCTGCCAACATCCCCGACCTGTGGCTCAGCGATGAGGAGATGGTCGAAAAAGGCCTCGTCGAGAGCTAGGATCCATATTCCAGTTGAAACAAAAAGGGCCGGAGGAACATGCCTCCGGCCTTTTTTTGTTGCTTCAAAGAGCTCAAGAGGAGCGGGCCGAAGAAACCGAAGAGAGATTCCTCTCTTCGGTCGAAATGACGGAGTCCCGTGGCACGAGAAACTAGCGGGGACGGAGAGGCGGGCGGGCGGTGAGGGCGCGCGGGCGCATACGAAAGCGCGGAGCGAGCGGCGGGGGGACATGCCGCAGGGCATCGCCGCACGAGGGGCAGAGTTCGCTCCGGACCACGTCGGCGCGAACCCAATGGCCGCGCGCTTGGCAACTCGGATTAATGCACTGCACGGTGGAGCCGGGCATGTATTGCATGTAGGACTCCTCGAGGCTAGTGCTGCCTCAGGGCGAAGCCCGATTATTTTGGTCTCACCAACCGGAGCTAGCGTTCCGGCCCACAAGAGAATGGTCACAAAGCTGACAACTTGATGGCGCGGATTGTGCCGCGGGAAGCCTGTGGTGTCAAGAGAAAAACATACAATATCTTGTGGTATGGTTGCGGAGGCGCAGAAGCGGCGGCTTTGCCGTCCGCGAGACGGAGGAAAAAATGGCGAATGTGACGCGCGGAGGATTTGATTTGGGAAGCGGCGGGATGGCGAGCATGCCCAGTTTGCGGGGTGCAGGCCGCAGGATTCTATGGATTGCCGCGGCGGTGGTGATTTTCTTTTTGCTGATGGCGAGTATCACGTCGATTCCGACGGGCAATGTGGGCGTGCTGACGCTCTTCGGGAGGGTCACGGGAGAAACCTTGCCGGAGGGCATTCACCTGATCAATCCGCTGAAAGCGGTGCAGAAGCTTTCGATTCAGACACAGTCCGTGAAAGAAAGCGCGAGCGTTCCGTCGAATGAAGGATTGATACTCTCATTGGACACCTCGCTGCTCTTCCGTTTGGACAAAACGATGGCGGCGCAGGTATACCAGACGGTGGGCGCGGACTATGCCGACAAGATCGTGGAGCCGACGCTACGGTCGGAGATTCGCGCCTCCACTTCGGCGCACACAGCGAATGCACTTTATACCAACGCGCGCGAGCTGGTGCAGCAGCAAATTCAGGAAAACTTGACGAAGCAGCTCGCGCCGCGCGGCGTAATCGTTGAAAACGTGCTGCTGCGCGACGTGCAGTTACCAGCGATGCTGAAGGGCTCCATCGAGGCAAAGCAGCAGGCCGAGCAGGACGCCCTGCGGATGAGCTTCATCCTGCAGAAGGAGAAGCAAGAAGCAGAACGGAAACGCATCGAAGCGCAGGGTATCGCCGATTTTCAGAAGATTGTGGCGACGGGAATCAGCCCACAGTTGCTGGAGTGGAAGGGAATCGAGGCGACGGAGAAGCTGGCGGTAAGCACGAATGCGAAGGTCGTCATTATCGGGAATCCGAAGAATGGGTTGCCGCTGGTGCTGGAACCGAAATGAGCGTGGCTGGTGATTCGTGACTTGTGACGGAAGAATAATCGAAGCGCTGTTTATCGCGGGAATCCAACCGAGGAGGCTGCGCTCTGCCTCCAGGAATTACGGCTGAGGCGGCGTGGCCAGCTTTCGGAGGTTCCCGGCTAAGGCTGCTCTCTTGTCAACTGTTCCATCAAAGCGGCGAGGCGGGTCTTCAATGTATCCACTTCCTGCCGCTTGTCCGTGATCTGTTGCTGCAGAGCGTCGAGTTTGGCTTTGCCCGCCGTATCGTGCTGGTAGTCGGGTTTCGTATAGTAATTCTCTCGCTCAAGCGGTAGCTGGCGTTCGAGAAGATCCAGTTCCTTTTCCACTGCTTCGAGCTGAGTTTTCATGATTAAGGCTTCGGTGGATTTGGCCGCTAAATCCTTTTTCTTGTCTGGGGCAGCCTCGGCGGGGGAAGCGGCTGGGGTTGCTGCTTCTGACGGCGCAGCCCCGGGGACCCAGGCCTTGGCTGTCTGCAAGTCGGGCGGGCCCGTCGGGTCGGCGGATTTCAGATTGTCGTCGTCGATGACGCGCGCAGGCTTTTCGTGTTTTTTCTTTTGGTCGCGGGCGCGGCGGGCCGCTTCCGCGACAGAGGATGTTTGCTGGTCCTGCGACCGCGCGGGGGCGGGGAAGGAAAAGAATGTAGCCGTCAAAGCGGCCGGCAGGACAACGCGCCATGAGATCCGGTGGAGCATGACTTTATCCCTCACGTATGGATCGACTAGGTCAATTCGAAGAATACGCCCTGATGGAGCCGCTGACAATTCCATTAAGGTCTCGGGGCCGCTAATAAAGCAACGGCAAGAGCGCCCGCAGCGCCGCCCTCGGCTCTCATCGTTCGCGCGCTCCGCCATCCCCGAGAGTTATTGCGTACCGAAGACAACTGCTGCATACTGCGCGGCGCCGGGGAGGGATTGAGAGGCCGCGCCAGCAATTCTCAAGGGGCGTACCAGGGAGGCGTATGGAGCGGTGCACAAGGATTCACCGTTTCAGGCTGATTTTATGCATATTTTGGTGTGCAGCGGCGCATGCGCAGGGACTTGCGCAAATGCCGCCAGCAAAGGGGACGCCACCGGCAACACCTCGTGCGGAACGTGTTCTCGACCCGAGGGATGAAACACCACTGGCTGCTCCGGCTACTCCGCAAAAAACAGAAACAGAGAAATACACCCTTTCGCAGGATCGCTACGAAAAGGCTATCGCCTACTCGCGAGCCGGCTACACTTTGTATTTCGTAATGTCCTTTTTCGACATCCTGGTCATGATTCTGGTCTTGAAGCTGGGCGTGGCCGCGAAATTCCGCGACTTTGCGGAAGACCTGACCGACAGCCGGGTTCTGCAGGGCTTGGTCTACGTCCCCGTGCTCGTGCTAACGCTGGATGTGCTGGATCTGCCGCTGCGGTTGTACGGACATTCCCTCTCGCTGCGTTACGAACAGTCCGTGCAGCGATGGGGTCCGTGGATGTGGGACTGGACCAAAGGACGGCTGCTGGGGACAGCGTTCGCGGT
>Ga0307479_10004380_pt1 | contig 12902 bp, 10 predicted proteins | sample atmos_gasesECM4C_FD_203743 | JGI IMG/M metagenome (GOLD analysis project Ga0307479, IMG submission 203743) | Hardwood forest soil microbial communities from Morgan-Monroe State Forest, Indiana, United States - atmos_gasesECM4C_515 | ecosystem: Environmental > Terrestrial > Soil > Temperate...
CGAAGGTCAAGATGGAGCGCACTTCCGCGCCCGTGCGGGTGTCGGCAACGATCAGGCCTGCGTCGAGGCGAATCGCGCGCGTCGCGAGCATGGAAATTTCCGATTCACCGTGTAGGCTCATGAGAATTGTGCAGCCAGCGTCCCGGAGTTGTCGCAGCGTGGCGGCCAGCCATCCTACGCCCTGGGGATCTAGACCCGTGCTGGGCTCGTCCAAGAGCAGGATGGAAGGATCATGCAGTAGAGCGCGCGCGATGGCTACGCGCTGGCGCATGCCCCGAGAGAAAGTTCGTACCAGAGAATCGCGCCTGTCGAATAATCCAACTTCGCGCAAGAGTTTGTCGACGCGCCTTGCGGCATTTGGAGTTTGCTGCAGCCTTGCGAAGAGCAGGAGATTTTCCTCGGCGGTAAGCTCGTCGTAGACCATGGTGGCGTGAGCCACAAACCCTGCGCTGGGCTTGGCACGGACGAGCTCGCTTTTTGCGCCACTTGGAGCGACTCCGGTTGCCGATGGAAATGTTAGTTCGCCGGACGAGGGACGCACCAGACCGGCGGCAATGCGCAGCAACGTGGTTTTCCCGGACCCGTTGCGTCCCGCCAGCGCTACACATTCACCCGGTGCGATCTCAAAACGGATGCGACGCAAAGCCGCAAGGCCACCGTAACGCTTTTCAATATTTTCGAAGCGGATACCGGTAGGAGAAAAACCCGGCGCGGTCACCGCATGGCCTCAAAGGCGAATTGAAAACACTGTGAGCGAATCGGGAACGTTGCGGGATGGGGCGTCAAAGCTCAGCCTCGAACGAGGTCGCGCAGAACCTTTTCGGCACGCGCTCGTTCCGATGCGTATTCTTCGTCCGGAATGGTGCCGGCCTGATGGCGGAGCTCCAGGCGAAAGAGCTGATCTTTCAAGTATTCGAGGCTGGCTGCCACCGCGGCATTCATATTTTCCATTGAGGGGCTGGAACCATTGCCTTGCGCAGCGGACATGGGGGTTTTCTTCGAGTGAGACTGCGCATTTGACGTGATCGATGGTTCTGACGAATTCTCCGACGGTGCAACGGTCACCGCCACGGGCTTGCGAGCCAACAAAATTGCGCCGACCGCGAAGACTCCCACAAACCCGGCGACCAGCGGCCACTTCAGCACATCAAGCCGTCCGGGAACCTGCTGAATGTTTGCGGACGCGGCAGCGCCCTGGGCTTCCTGACCGCCCTGGTTCTGATCTGCGGCGCTGTTTGCGCCGGGAGGCGGAGCGGTGCCGGAAATATTCACTGCGAGAGCCGTGTTGGCGGCGAGATTTTCGCGGCCGTAGATTGCCATTCCCTGTTCCTGGCCTCCGGCTTGCAAGCCTTCGCCGGCAATTTGCACGCTGGGGGGCGCGACGACCAGAAGGCGGCGAGCTGCGTAGGAAGACGGTGGAATCTTTACGGACGCGGTGTTGTTCGGATAAGAAATTTCGTAAGAGTAGCGCACTGTGTTTTCGCCAGGCCGGAACGCGTAGGCGATGGCGAAGTGGCCTTTGCCTTTGTCGATGGGAGCTTGCACTACCGGCATTCCCGCAGGCCCGGAGGCGGCTACCTGTTGTAGCTGGGCATTTTCGGGCACGGAAAATTCAAAATTGCCATCGGCGCGAAAATAAGCTTCCGGCGGTTTGGTGTCATTCTGTAAGGAATATTCTTCGCCGACAATCAGGGTCGTGCCATTGGGCTGAAAGAAAACCACACGAGTGGTGACGGCGATGGCCTTGGCATCTTTTGTCGGTTCGTACACCGCGACTTCCACATCACTCTTGCCGGGCGGTACCGGCTGATGAAAATTGATGCCGCGATATACTGCGCGCACCAGCATCGGTTGCGCGCCCAATCCCGGATTGTCGAATGTAAATTGTCCTTGCGCGTCTGATTGCGTATTTGCAACCGGCTGCATGCCGCCTTGCAATTGGATGAGCATCACCGTCACGCCGGGCGCAGGCTTCCCAGTGGTGCCGTTTTTCACCGTGCCGTGCACGGTGCCCGCCAGCGCTATATCCGCAATGGGGCCTACGGCGCACATCAAAATCGCAGCACAAAGTATCTTTGCCAGCTTTGGAATCGCCCGCTTCACTGCGGACCTCGAGTGGCAGCAGCGGGCCGAGGTCCGCGCGGCCGGCGCACTTGCGATTCTGTGACCTGATCAATTTCCGCGAGCACCAACGCCGCTTCATTTTCCAGCGATACTTTCATAGCCTCGAAATCAGCTTCGGAATATTTCCCGGAGCGGAATTCAAATCGCAGATCGCGCAAATTGTCGTAGATACTGTCGCGACGTTCCAGCAGTTGATCGAGCTTGGTGCGATGGGGAGCCAGGTCGGAGGCATCGGGTTGAATATAGAAAATAAAAATCAGCGTCGCGGCTGCGAGTGCGAAGCATGCGCCCAGCACGGCCCAGTCCGTGGTGGTCACGCCGTCCAAAACGATAGCCGCGAAATGATTCATCAGTCCTGCGTTTCCCGGGCTGCACGCAAACGCGCTCGTTCCAGCATCTCAGGGGAGATGCCGCTATTATTCGCCGCACCACTGACGGCGTGTACCGGACGCTTGCGCCACCGGCTGATCACGAAGAGAACCAGCACGAGTCCGACAGCCAGATAAACGGCGGGCATGCTCCAGGCTACCAGGCTGAAGCCAGAGTGTGGCGGTTCGGCGTAAACTTTCGTGCCGAACTCTTGCACGAAAGCCTGCGTGATAGTGTCTTCGGAATCGCCACGCGCCAGGCCTTGGTCCACTTCCTTGAGCATCGCGGTAGAAACTGTGCAACCAACGTGATTGCACTGCGACAAAACCTGATTGCATCCGCACATGCACATGAACTTGCCACCGATTTGGTGAGCGCGATCGGAGGGCTGCTGCGCCGGAAGCGGCGAGACCAGCAGCGGCAACGAGCCAGCCGCACAAAGCAATATCGTCAGGAAAATTCCACGTCCCTTAATCATGACCCTCTCTCAGTGTGGGGGAAGGCGTCAGCGTTCCCGCCAAAGACTTGACCCGCGTGGGTTCTTGCACCGCCGATAGGACCAGCACAGCGCGGCGGTTCGGCAGGAGTGCGACTAATGTTCCGAGTACAACAACCACGCCTCCGAACCAGATGCACTTCACGAGCGGGTTGAGATACACGTGGATGACGGGGGTCTGGGTATCGGGGCTTTGTCCGGCGTATACGACGTAGAGATCCTGTTTGAGCGTGGAGTAAATGGCGACCATGGTGCCCGAAGCCTGGTTGGCGGGGAAAATACGACGCTCGGGATAGAGCATCATGACTGGCTTATTGTTGCGGGTGACCTCGATGATCATGCGCTCGGCGGTGTAGTTTTTTTCCTGCTTGGTGTCGAAGTTCTGCAGCAGCAAAGAATATGGGCCGATTTGCATGCTGGAACCGATCTGCATTTCTTTTTGCACGTCGCGATTGAAGGCCGTCCCGGCGATGCCGATGAAAATCAAAACCATGCCCATATGCACGATGTAACCGCCGTACCTGCGGGTATTTCTCATGGTCAGATCCACCGCAGAAGCAAGAAACGAGGCGCCCGAGCGCGCGCGAATTACCTTAGCGCCGCGGTAAAACTCCATGGTGATAGTCGCGGCTACGAATACGCAAAGAATAAAGCAGATCAGAGAATAGAATTCGCGCACACCGAGAGGGAAGGCGATGACTCCCGCGATAAGACCCATCAACAGAGGCCAGCCAAAGTTGCGCTTCAGGCTATCGAGCGACGTTTTACGCCAGGCTAGCAACGGCCCAACGCCGGTAAGAAATAAAAGCAATAACCCGATGGGGATATTTACTTTGTTAAAAAATGGCGTCCCGACGCTGATTCGGTCACCTGTGAACCATTCGGAGAAAACTGGGAAAAGGGTGCCAGAGAGAACCGCGATGCAGGACACCAGCAAAATCAAATTATTAAAAAGAAAACTGGATTCGCGGGAAACGATTGAGTCCAGCTGGTTTTCACTCTTCAAATAATCGCGGTTCTTGAAATAGGCGGTGAGGCATACGAGAAGAATTATGGCGATGAATCCAACGAACCAGTTGCCGATGTTCGAACTGGCGAAGGCGTGCACCGAGCTGACTACGCCGCTGCGGGTTAGAAACGTGCCCAGAATGCATAGCAGGAAGGTGCAGAAAACCAGCCAAACATTCCAGACTTTCATCATGCCGCGCTTTTCCTGCATCATCACGGAGTGCAGAAACGCAGTGCCGGTGAGCCAGGGCAACAGCGAAGCGTTTTCAACCGGATCCCAGGCCCAGTATCCGCCCCAACCCAAAACCGCATAGGCCCAATGGGCGCCTAGTAAAATCCCAGCAGTCTGAAATCCCCAGGCGATCATGGTCCATTTCCGCGTGAGGTGAATCCACTTTTCGCCAGGATAGCGTGCCAGCAGCGCGCCCAAGGCGAACGCAAACGGAATGGTGAAACCGGTGTAGCCGGAATATAGATTCGGTGGATGAATCACCATTTCCGGATATTGCAGCAAAGGATTGAGGCCGTTGCCGTCGCCGCGGGCGACCAAGTCCATCGCGCCGTTCGCGCCTGCGACACCGAGAGCTTTAAACGGGCTGGCGACAAAATTATTTAACGTAAGGAAAAAAATCTGCACGCCGGCAAGGACCACGCCGACATACGGCATCAACTCGCCATTTTTATTTCGATACGCGAGCAGCGCGGAGAAGACGTAAACCGCAAGCAGGAAGCTCCAAAACAACAGCGAGCCTTCCTGCCCGGACCACAACGCGGCGACTTTATAAAAGGGCGACAGGCTGCGATTGCTGTGAGCTACAACGTAGGCAACGGAAAAATTATCGCTGAAGAATAGATACTCGAGACTGAAGGTAGCCAGGAATATCAGGCCGCAGGTAGCAAGTCCCGCCTGGCGCGTGCTTTTTACCAGCAGCGGATGACGCGTGCGAATGGCAGCGATCCCGCCGACAAAGGCGTACGCGGCACACACAAAAGCCAACAACAGCGCAAACGAACCGAATACATCCACGGAGTCCCCGCTTCCTCCTCAAACCGAGGAGTTTTACATAGTGCTAGTGCGAGCTTCGCGGCCCGCAGATGGAGCCGTCGTGCCACCCGGAGCAGCTTCGTATTTTGACGCGCACTTCGCTTGCACGTGTTCCGCAACAAAGCGGCCGTCCGCAGCGGGCCGGCCTTCCACTAAAGCCTGCGATTTATCAACGAAGGTGTCAGGCAGAGGCTCACTACCTACATAACTCACGGGCAGCGACTTTCCTTCCCCTTGCAACACAAAATCCACGCGACCGGAAAGGCGGTGAATGCTGCCCGGTTCAACGGTGCCGCCCACGCGCATACGATGGCTTAAGGATGCCCCTTGGAGAGTCTGCAGCTCTGCGATGGTGTGATAGTAGGTCTTGCTCTCGCCGTATCCCATCCAGGCCAGGAAACCCAGCGAGATAATTATGACGCCGATCCCAATTCCGAATTTCGCACGTTTCTGCACAGCTGCACCTCGCAAATGGCCCCGATGCCCGATTAGGCAGATTCTATCACAGCTCAAAAAAGTGAGTTTGAGCTCACCGGCCAGCGCAAATCCCGCCCAACTAGCGACTTGCGGGCACGGCAAGGACGTCTTGAAAGCGTGCGATTGCTGCAGTCACCTCGGCAGGACTGGAATGGTCTAACGCGAACGCACGACCATCGTCGAGGACCAATTCACAATTTAGCTGCGCGGATGCAAAGCGCTCGATCAGCGGCGTCAAGCTCCCGGAAATAAACGCCAGCCGCTTCGGCTTTAGCGAGCGGCGAATCCGGGTGAAGAGCGTCAGCAGACGAGTGGTCAATGCATTGCTTAAGAAATCGGCCGCGCCGGGGGGACCGTCCAAGGGACATTCGAGCACGTGCGTCAAGTAAATGCCACGGCGCTGAAACTCCGATTGAATGCTATCTGCCGATTTACCGGCAGTCGAGACGCCCGCCGCGGCCACCAGATTCGCGGCTTCTCCGAAGTGGGTCAGCTCAGGTGAATACAGGAATTCCGCCAGCGCTTGTGGAGATATTGCACCGAGCAACAGGGTGTGAAGGTGAATAGGCCGGTATCGAGTGGCCCATTCGAGGCGTTGCAAACGTCGCGAAATATGTTCGGGACAGGCAGGCTGACCACAGCCGTCGCACAAAATTTCTGAACTCTTCGCGGTCATCGCTGCTTAGCAATGTAATGCAGCGGAAGACCGGGAGCAAACAGGACGCGGAATTAGGAGGAAACCGGCGTATCCGAAGGCAGCTTGGCGCGCAGGCACCACTTCAGTTCCTGGCTGATTTCGGTGATTTCCATTCCGGCCATGACGATGAATTTGCAGCTCAACATTTCGCGAGATTCGTCGTCATCAGGGAGCTGGCAAGAAACCCGGCAATATTGGCACTCCTGGTTCCAGCAGAAGCGCCCGTAGGGGATCGTTTCGGGACTGATGAATTGGAAACAACGCAGCAGCGAGTTCCGTTCTGGGACCTGGAATCTCTTTCCCAGTAACGTGATCTCCACGAGTTTTTCGTAAGGGCGGAACGGCTCGGACATCTGCAAATTCCTCCGCGCCCGGGCCCAGGTTCGAGGCGATCCGAACACGCTCTAAGATTAGTCCCCTGAGGGGAGGGCAACAACCAGAGGTATTGAGCCGAGTTGCGAATGTGCCAAGAGTAAGCGAGGCGTTAATTTACCAATGACGTTAGTTCAGCGGTGTTAGGAGCCTAAGTCGAAGAATTGGCCCATCTTGCGGAACTTTTCATAGCGCGCGTCGAGCAGTTCTTTCTGGGGCTGCTGGGAGAGCATCAGCAATTGGCGGTCAAGGACGGCGTCCAGCAGGCGGCTGGCGGCTTCCGGGTCAGTGTGTGCGCCACCTTCGGGCTCCGGAACGATCTCGTCGATAATTCCGAATTCCTTCAAATCCGCCGCGGTGATTTTCAGCGCGGTTGCCGCGGTTTCCGCTTTCGTAGCGTCCCGCCACATGATAGCGGCGCAGCCTTCCGGCGAAATGACGGAGTAAAAACTGTTTTCGAAGATATTTACACGGTCGCCGACGGCAATGGCCAAGGCGCCACCGGATCCGCCCTCTCCGGTAACCGTGACGATAATGGGCACCGCTAAGCGTGACATTTCGCGAAGATTGCGGGCGATGGCTTCCGCTTGCCCGCGCTCTTCGGCGTCAATGCCCGGGTATGCGCCGGGCGTGTCGATAAACGTGAAAATTGGCCGGCAGAACTTCGCGGCCAGCTGCATCACCCGCAGCGCTTTGCGATAGCCTTCCGGTTTCGGCTGGCCGAAATTGCGTTCCACACGCTGTTTGGTGTCGCGGCCCTTTTGGTGGCCGATCACCGCGACCGGACGGCCATGAAATTTCGCCAACCCTGCAATGAGCGCTTTATCGTCGCCAAAATTGCGGTCGCCGTGCAGCTCGATGAAATCCGTGAAAAGCATGCCGATGATGTCGAGAGTGTAAGGCCGGTTTTGGTGCCGCGCAATCTGTGCGCGTTGCCAGGGGCCGAGGTGGGAATAGAATTCGCGGCGAAGCTCGGCGACCTGTTTGCTTACGCGTTCGAATTCCGCGTCGGCGGCTTCATCGCCGGCAAGGTTGCGCAGGTCTTCGACATCTTTTTCGAGGCGCTCGATTTCTTTTCGGCGGGCGGCCCCGTTGTGCTTGGACTTGACCTTGTCCTTTTCTTTGTCTTTATCTTTCTCTTTATCTTTGGAGCTCATGCCGTGGCCGCCATTTCCACGGCGCGATCGCCGCAAATCTGGCGCACCGCTTCGACGAGTTCTGGATTGGAACGCACCCGTTGCTGGGCCTGTAGCAGCGCAACCGATCCATCCGCGGAATGCAGCTCAAACACTACAACACATGAACCGGGAAAAGTTCCAAACAACGTTTCGAGGCGGTCGAGGGCGTCCGATTTGATCGATTGCACATCCATGCGTACGCGAAATTCCTGCGGCGCGGCACGTTCCGCAATATCTTCCAGGCGACGCGCTTCCTGAAGTGAAAGCCTCGTTCCAGCTTCTTCAACTTGTACGCGAGCCTTGAGCAACAGGGGAACGCCCGGCTTAAGCATCGCTTCGAGTCGCGTAAAGGTCTCGGGAAACACCAGCATTTCCTGCACGCCGGTCATATCCTGCAAAGTAAAAATACCCCAACGAGCGCCTTTCCTGGTACGCATGGGGCGGATGCCGACAATCAGAGCGGCAACGGTGATGTCTTTATTGTTGCGTTGACCTTCCACCTGGTCGAGCGTCAGCGCTTTCATATCCTGCAAGCGCGAGGCATAACGAGCGAGCGGATGCCCGGAAACGTAAAAACCGAGCATGGAGTATTCGCTGGTGAGGCGTTCCTCTTCACTGCAGGGCGCGGCTTCGCGGAGTTCAAATAAAACCGGAGCGGGCGCGGCTGCGCCGCCGAATAGCCCGTGTTGGCCCGATTCACGCGAGCGCGAGGCACGTTGTAAAGCGTTGACGGCATCGTCAACGGACGCGAGCATGCCTTCGCGGGGACCCAGCGAATCCATCGCGCCGGACTTGATGAGACTTTCAAAGACGCGCTTGTTGAGGAAGCGCGGTTCGATGCGTTCGCAGAAATCGTAAAGCGAGTGAAATTCCCCTTGAGCGACGCGCGATTCGCGAATGGCCTTGGCGGTGTTTTCTCCAACGTTCTTGATGGCCGCCAGACCGAAGCGAATGGCTTCATTGACGGGCGTGAAATATAGGTCGCTCTCATTGACGTCCGGCGGAAGAATCGAAATACTCATGCCCCGCGCTTCGTTGATGTACTTGACCGTTTTATCGGTATTGCCGGCATCGGAGGTGAGCAGCGCGGCCATAAATTCCACCGGATAGTGGACCTTCAGATAAGCGGTCTGGTAGGCCAGCAAGGCGTACGCGCAGGAATGCGATTTGTTGAAACCGTAGCCGGCAAATTCTTCCATTAGGTTGAAGATGCGTTCCGCTTTTTTCTCCGGAACTTTGGTCGCCAGACAACCGGCCATGAACTTGGCGCGCTGCGCGGCCATTTCTTCTTTTTTCTTTTTGCCCATGGCCCGGCGAAGGATGTCCGCTTCGCCGAGAGAAAAACTCGCCAGTTTGTTGGCGATCTGCATCACTTGTTCCTGATACAGGATTACGCCGTAGGTCTCTTCGAGGATGTCCTGCAGCTGTGGCAATTCGTAACTGACTTTCGTCTTGCCATGCTTACGGTTGATGAAATCGTCGATCATGCCGCCCTGGATGGGGCCGGGCCGGTATAGCGCGTTGAGAGCGGTAAGGTCTTCGATGCGCGTGGGTTGGTAGCGGCGCAAAATGTCGCGCATGCCGTGCGATTCAAATTGGAAGATGGCGGTGGTGTCGCCGCGGGCGAAAAGTTTGTAGGTCTCCGCATCGTCGAGCGAAAGATTATCGATATCGACTTTGGCTCCGCGATTCTTCTCGATCATGTTCACGGTGTCGTAGAGGACCGTGAGCGTGGTGAGGCCAAGAAAATCCATCTTCAGCAAGCCGATGCGCTCGAGCGCGTTCATGTCGTATTGCGTGGTTATTTCGTCGCGATTGGTCTTGTAAATGGGAACGATGTCGGTGAGCGGCCGCGCGGAAATCACTACGCCCGCGGCGTGCGTTGAGGCATGGCGGGCGAGACCTTCCAGGCGTAATGCCACGGCCATCAAATCCTTGAGACGCTGATCGCTATGGATAGCTGCTTTCAGCATAGGAGATTGTTCCAGCGCATCGGGCAACTCGATGCCCAGCGTGGTCGGGATCAACTTCGCGAGACGATCCACCTCGGTATAAGGAATATCCATGGCGCGGCCAACATCTTTTACCGCCGCCTTGGCGGCCATGGTTCCGAAGGTGATGATCTGCGAAACGTTTTCGCGCCCATATTTTTGCGTGACGTAATCAATCACTTCACCGCGGCGGCGCATGCAGAAATCAATATCAATATCTGGCATGGAGACGCGCTCGGGATTGAGGAAACGCTCAAAAATCAGGTTGTACTGCAACGGATCGACGTCGGTGATGCGCAACGCGTAGCTCACCAGGCTGCCGGCTGCAGAGCCGCGGCCCGGGCCGACGGGAACACACTGCGCACGCGCGTAATGAATAAAATCCCACACGATTAGGAAGTAGCCTTCGTAGCGCATCTTCTGGATCATTTCGATCTCAAAAGACAAGCGGCGCTCGTATTCGGCAAGGCTGTTTCGCAGTAGACCCTGTTTGGCGAGCCGCTCCAGGTACGGAACGCGGGTGGTAAAGCCTTCACGCACCACCATTTCAAAATAACTTCCTGGCGTGTGGCCGTCCGGAACCTTAAATTCAGGAAATGGATTGGGGACGCGCTCAATCTTCACGTTGCAACGCGCGGCAATATCCACGGTGCGGCTCAGGGCTTCAGGCAATTCGCGAAATACTTGCGCCATTTCAGTGGCGGTCTTGAAATAAAACTGGTCAGTAGCAAATTTCATGCGATGCGTATCGCTCATGGTCTTGCCGGTCTGGATGCACAGCAGGACTTCTTGAGCGTGCGCGTCGGAGTGTTTTAAGTAGTGGCAGTCGTTGGTGGCCACCAGCGGAATACCTGACTCCTTCGAGAGACGGACAAGATGGGGATTAACGATGTGCTCGATATCAAGGCCTTGATCCTGAATCTCTAGAAAGAAATTGCCTTTGCCAAAAATATCGCGCAGCCGGTACGCGTTTTCGCGTGCTTGATCGTATCGCTCTTCGACCACCGCTTCGGTGACTACCCCGCGCAAACACGCGGACAGCGCGATTAATCCTTTGCTGTGCCTGGCCAGCAGGTCGTAGTCGATGCGCGGCTTGTAATAAAAGCCTTCCAGGAAACCGGACGAAACCAGCTTGATTAGATTTTTGTAGCCTTCCTGGTTTTCGCAAAGCAGAACGAGATGATTACTGCCGCGCCCGGCGGGCTCGCCATCGCCGCGTTCCTGTCCGTTGCCACCGTTGCTCTTTTCGCCGCGCTCATGGCGGCTGCCTCTGGCCACATACACTTCGCAACCGATGATGGGCTTGACGTCGCGTTTGCTGGCTTCATTAAAAAAATTCGCCGCGGCAAAAAGATTGCCGTGATCGGTGATGGCCACCGCGGGCATTTTTTGGCGAGAAGCTTCGTCGAGCAACTCGCCTGTTTCGCAAGCACCATCCAACAGGCTGAAATCAGTATGAACGTGAAGATGAACAAACTGCGGCTGACCCATGGACCTCGATTCTAAATCTCTGCGCGGATAATTGCGAATGGCATTGTTGAAAACTTTGTGGCCAAAAAATCTTTGGCTCAACCGAACGCTATTTGCGCGCGTGTGTTTTCTTACCGGATGGACGGTTCGCGCCGTGTCGCGCTGGTTCGCGTTTGTCCGCAGACTTGTGAGCGCCCTTACCGCCAGTTTTCCCAGCCCTTTTCGCTGCTGTTTCGGCGTCCGCATGTTTCTGTTTGGCTGCGGTACCCATGGCAAGCGCCGCCTGAGACTTCTCGGCTGCTTTGGACTTTTTCTCTTTCTCTTTCTTTTTGGGCTGCTCTTTGATGCCCGAAAGCTTGCGCAGAATTTTCTCACGTTCCTCGAAAGTCTTTCCTCGTCCGGTGAGCTGCATGCCAAACACCTGTTCAACGATGGCGTCGAACTTCGCGCCGGCCGGCATACCGAGCGCGGTCAATTCGTTGACCACCAGCTGAAGTCCGGAACGCAGCGGGCGCCATTTATTCAGGTAGGCGCGAATCTTGGAGACGGCGGCTGAATTATTTGACTCCGCCATAATGTAAGCGATCTGGTCGACAGGAAGTTTCTCCAGGAACTTATACCCCTCCAGCGGAGTGCTAACTTTTTTGCCGGTCAATTCTTTCTGCACACTCTGAATATGCTTGTCAAAGTTCAGCACTTCCTGTGCTTCGGCGGAGCGGAAGCCCGCCTTGGAAAGCACACCGCTCTGCTCGCGGTCTTTCAGGCGCGCCAGAATGGCCAGCAGCATGGGCGTGGCGAGGCGTGGGCGCAACCCGGCGGTAAACAAATCCTCTCGGACGTTTGAGAGCCGCGTAATCGCGTCATACCCGGGGCGTCTTTTCGCGAGCAACGGGTTAACCGCCTCGAGCAGGTCGTGATCTTCCCAGGCTTTCAATACCACTGCAGGGCGCTCTTCGCGAGCCAGCGCGCGAAGTTCAGCGCCGGCATCTTCCCGAGTAATCGTCGCGGGCAATTCCCTCTCGATGGCCAGATCAAACCATTCCTGCGTGCGCGCCTCAATTTTGAAACCCATACGCGCGGCAAAGCGCAGCACGCGCAGGAGCCGCACGGGTTGATTGGTAAAGGCGTGAATGGTCAGCGCACGAACTTCCGCGCGTTCAATATCCGAAAGGCCGTTAGTGGGGTCGAGCAATAATCCCCGTGAAGCGGGATTAAGAGAGATGGCCACGGCGTTGAGCGAAAAATCCCGGCGGCGGAGATCTTCCATGATGGTGGACCAGCGAACTTCCGGACGGGTGCCCGGCCGAATGTAGTGATCGTCACGCGCAGCGGAAATACTGCCTTCCACGTCTCCACTGAAGAGCAATTCGATGTGGCGCAACTTGTCGTCCTCGACGAGTGTTTTGGCGCCGCCCTTTTCCAATTCGCGCGCAATCTTCGCTGGGTTACCTTCCACGGTGAAGTCCAGATCACGCAGCGAGGCACCAGTAACCAGGTCGCGAACCGTGCCGCCGGTCAGGTAAACATTGAAGCCCATGGCGGCGGACAATTCCTGCACGCGCGTGAGTACAGCGCGCTGCTCCGGCGAGAGCCGGCTTTCCAGCAAAAACATATAATCTGGCATTGCGCTCCTTCTTCTCTCTTCAGGATGTCTCTGCGAAGACCGCGAAAACAC
>Ga0307479_10004381_pt1 | contig 12901 bp, 15 predicted proteins | sample atmos_gasesECM4C_FD_203743 | JGI IMG/M metagenome (GOLD analysis project Ga0307479, IMG submission 203743) | Hardwood forest soil microbial communities from Morgan-Monroe State Forest, Indiana, United States - atmos_gasesECM4C_515 | ecosystem: Environmental > Terrestrial > Soil > Temperate...
ACCCGGCCAAACAGCGCGCGCTGATGCGCGAGTTCGAAACGCACGTGCTCGATACGCAAGCGCACGAGCTGGTGATAACCTACTGGAACCGGATCGTGCCGCTGCGCTCCTATGTGAAGGGATGGAAGGTCGGCCCGAGCCACTACGTCAATCAGGACTTGGCCAATGTATGGCTCGATCAGTAGGCCCGTTCGCATTCGCTGAGTGGAGGGAGGCAATGATCAGGACATCAGGATTGGCGGCAGCCGGCCTCGCCTGTGCGCTGTGTGTCGCCGCCATCGCCGGCCCGACGGCGGCTGCCGACACCCCGAAGCGCGGCGGGATACTCACCTTCATGATCCCGGCGGACGCTCCACCGAGCTTCGACGGCCACCGCGAGACCACTTTCGCGACCGTGCATTCGGCGGCACCGTTCTACAGCGTGCTGATCCGCGTCAATCCCGAGGATCCATCCTCGACCACCGACTTCGTCTGCGATCTGTGCACCGCGATGCCAACGCCGACCGATGACGGCAAGACCTACACATTCAAGATCCGCGAGGGCGTGAAGTTCCACGACGGCACGCCGCTCACCGCCGACGACGTGGCGGCGAGCTGGCGAGCAATCATCCACCCGTCCGAAGGCGTCTCGAGCGCACGCGAGAGCTATTACCTCATGGTCGACAAGGTCGAGGCGCCCGACCCGACCACCGTGGTGTTCCGCCTGAAATTCGCCACCGGCGCGTTCCTGCCAGCGCTCGCCGATCCCTTCACCTGGGTCTACCGGAAGGCCATCCTCGACAAGGACCCGCGCTGGTACGAGAAAAACATCATGGGCTCGGGCCCGTTCAAGCCGGCCGACTACGAGATCGGCCAGTCGATCAAAGGGGTGCGCAATCCCGACTACTATCACGTTGGGCAGCCCTATCTCGACGGCTTCACCGCCATCTATGCGCCCAAGCAGGCGGTCCGCGTCGATGCCATCCGGGGCGACCGCGCGGCCGGAGAGTTCCGCGGCCTGCCGCCCTCTGCGCGCGATCAGCTCCAGCATGAGCTGGGCGACAAGATCGTCATGCAGAGCAGCGACTGGAACTGCGGCAATTTGATCACGCTCAATCACCAGAAGAAGCCGTTCGATGACGTGCGGGTCCGGCGGGCGCTCGCGCTGGCCGTCGACCAGTGGCACGGAGCGCCCGCGCTCGCCAAGATCGCCAACGTGAAGACGGTCGGCGGCGTCGTGTTCCCGGGCTCACCGCTGGCCGCGACCAGGGCCGAGCTCGAGACGCTGGCCGGATACTGGCCCGACATCGAGAAATCGCGCGCCGAGGCGAAGCGCCTCCTGAAGGAGGCGGGAGCCGAGGGGCTCGCATTCGAGCTCCTGAACCGCAACATCGACCAGCCATACAAGTTCGTCGGCACGTGGTTGATCGACGAGTGGAGCAAGATCGGGCTGCACGTGACCCAGCGCGTGGTGCCCACCGGGCCGTGGTACGAGGCGATGCGAAGCGGCAGCTTCGACGTCGTCGTCGAGGCCAGCTGCAACAGCGTGGTGAACCCGCTTCTCGACGTCCAGAAATACTTGCCGCGCACGGTGTTCAGCGAGAACTACGGGAACTACGACGACCAACCGGAGATCGACCTGTACCAGAAGATGCTGCACGAGACCGACGGCGCGAAGCAGCGCGCGCTGATGCGCGAGTTCGAGAAGCACGTACTCGATACGCAGGCGCACGAGCTGGTGATAACCTACTGGAACCGGATCGTGCCGCTGCGCTCCTATGTGAAGGGATGGAAGATCGGCCCGAGCCACTACGTCAATCAGGACTTGGCCAATGTATGGCTCGATCAGTAGGCCCATTCGCATTCGCTGACGGGCACCCCGGCGCGACCAGGATCGGACGCACAGGATGTATCGATATAGCGTGAACCGGGCGCTGCTCGTGGTCCCGACGCTGGTCGGGGCGGCGGCGCTCGTGTTCGTCCTGATGCGTCTGATCCCGGGCGATATCTGCATGGTCCGTCTCGGCTCCGGTGGCGCGAGTGTCGATCCACGCGCCCTCGCAGCCTGTCACGCCGAGCTCGGGCTCGATCGTCCACTGGTGCTCCAGTTCCTGGACTTCGTCTGGGGCTTCTTTCGCCTCGACTTCGGGATCTCGATGTGGTCGAGCAAGCCGGTCGCCGAGGAGATCGCGGCGCGCCTGCCGATCTCGCTGGAGATCGCCGTGATGGCGACCGTGGTCGCCATCCTGATCGCGATCCCGCTCGGCACCATCTCGGCATTGTGGCAGAACAGCTGGATCGACCATGCGGTGCGCACGGTCGCCATCGCGGGAATCGCAACCCCGTCGTTCTGGCTCGGGATCGTCTCCATCCTGGCCGTTCTCGACGTCTCGCATGCGCTGTTCGGCGCCGCGTGGATGCCGCCGATCGACTATGTGCCGTTCTGGCAGGACCCGCTGCGCAACCTGTCGATGGTGATCCTGCCCGCGCTCACCGTCGGCTACCGCTACTCCGCCGTCACCATGCGCATGACGCGCTCGGCGATGCTCGAGGTTCTGCGCGAGGACTACATCCGGACCGCCCGCGCGAAGGGTTTGGTTGAACGGCTTATCGTCAACCGGCACGCGCTCAAGAACGCGCTGCTGCCGGTCGTCACCTTGATCGGCATCGAGTTCGCCTTCCTGATCGGCGGGCTCGTGGTGACCGAACAGGTGTTCAACCTCAATGGCGTCGGCCGCCTGTTCGTGCTGGCCGTCCAGAACCAGGACTACACCCTGACGCAGGCTCTCGTCATGCTCACAGTCGCGGTCTTCGTGTTCGCTAATCTCGCGGTCGATCTGCTCTATGCGTGGCTCGATCCGCGCATCCGCTACGGCTGAAGAGTGGGAGCTCGCAATATGGTCGATCTCACGCCACCCTTCGTTCCTGGAGTCGACACCGCGGCGGAGAGCCCGCGCCCGTCGCGCGAAGGCATCATCGGCTTTTGCCGCCGCCAGCCGCTCGGCACGGTCGGCCTGGTGCTGGTGCTGGTAATGGCGGTCGCAGGCCTCTCGGCCGAGTGGATCGCCCCCTACAATCCGACGTCGAACGATTTCGCCGCCATGACGGAGCCGCCGAGCTGGGCGCATCTCATGGGCACCGATCAGTTTGGCCGCGACCTGTTCTCCCGCATCGTGTTCGGCGCGCGCACCGCCTTGATCGTGGGATTCTCGTGCGCGATCGTTGGAGGGGGCGCCGGTCTCGTGCTGGGCGTGGCGAGCGCCTATTTCGGCGGCCGCCTCGACCTCGTCCTGCAGCGCGTTATGGACGTGGTGATGGCCTTCCCGCTGATCATCATGGCGCTCGCCGTCATCGCCATCTTCGGCAGCGGCGTCTACAACGTGATCGTGGCGATCACAATTCCGCTCATCCCCCGTTGCGCGCGGGTCGTCCGCTCGAGCGCGCTTGCGATCCGTGAGCTCCCTTATATCGATGCGGCGCGCGCCTGCGGCTTCGGCCACGCCCGGATCATCCTTCGCCACATGGTGCCGAACGTGCTGGCGCCGTTCCTGATCATGCTGACCGCATTCGTCGGCCAGGCGATCCTGGCGGAGGCGTCGCTGTCCTATCTTGGGCTCGGCGTGCAGGAGCCGACGGCGGCCTGGGGACTGATGTTGCAGGGAGGCGCCGAGGAATACGCCTCGACGGCGCCATGGATCGCCGTCTTTCCGGGTCTTGCGATCGCGCTCACCGTTTTCGGCTTCAGTCTGTTCGGCGACGCGCTCCGCGATGCCCTGGATCCCAAGCTGCGCGATCGCTGATCGGATGGCAATCCTCTCAAATCACGACGCGATTGATGGCAAAGTCGAAGATGAACGGATGTATGTGCGTTGCAATCGACTATTGCAACTGCTCCAGACCACTCAACGCTGGCCGATCACTCAGCGCCATCGCCTAAATGAGCCAGCGTTTGTGCCGCTTGTAGTGCTTCACGTCGCGGAATGATTTTCGCTTGTCCCCGGCGACGCCAAGATAGAATTCCTTGACGTCCTCATTTGCGGCGAGCGCCCGCGCCTCGCCGTCCATCACCACGCGGCCATTTTCGAGGATATATCCGTAGCTGGCGTATTTGAGCGCCATATTGGTATTCTGCTCGGCGAGAAGAAACGAGACACCTTCCTTGACGTTGATATCCTTGACGGCATTTGGCTCGCCAGCTTCATGCATTACGATCTTGGATACTTCGACCTGGAGCAGAAAACCCTGCAACCCTCGACAACCCGTTCGGCACGAGGTTGTCACCCATGTCTTAGGTACGACCTGGAGTGCACCCCTAGCTTGGGACAGAAAAATGGTGACAGTTCTCCTTTCTGGGGAGGACTATTTGAGCACCAACGAACCAAGCCGATTCAGTCGAGAGTTTAAGCTCGAGGCGTTGCGCCGGATGGAGGCGGGTGAGAACGTGAGCGATCTGGCCCGACAGCTCGGTGTTTCTCGCAAGAGCATTTATCAATGGCGTAATCGATATCGTCTGGGCGGCAGCAAAGCCTTGCGTGGCCGCGGTCGTATGACCAACGTCGATCTCTCGGCTCACGAGGAGAGGCCAGCAGCAGAGAACCAGCCCGACAAGGAGGCTCGACAAACCTCACTGGAGGAGCTGGCCCGGGCGCAACGGCAAATTTCTGCGCTTGAACGCAAGATCGGCCAGCAACAAGTCGAGCTCGATTTTTTTCAGCAAGCCTTGCGGCAAGTCAGGGATCAACGCCTGCGGAGCGGCGTGCCTGGCGGGACGGCATCTACGAAGTCATCCAAGCGATGACGACGTCTCGGTCGCAAGGCGAGATCGGAATCGAGCGCATGTGCCAGCTCGGAGGCATCAGCCGATCCGGCTATTATCGGCATTGGCAGCGATCGGCGCCCCGTCAGGAAGAGACTGGCCTTCGGGACGCGATTCAGCGTTTGGCCCTCAAGCATCGCCACTATGGCTACCGACGGATCGGCGCTCTCCTGCGGCGTGAAGGCTGGCAAGCCAATCACAAGCGGGTTCTGCGCTTGCTGCGCGAGGACAATCTTTTGTGCCTGCGCCAGACCCCGTTCGTGCCCATCACGACCAACTCGCGCCACACTTGGTGCGTCGTTCCCAATCTGACCCGCGGTATCGTGCTAAACGGCCTCGATCAGCTCTGGGTGGCGGATATCACGTACCTGCATTTGGCAGAGGAGTTCGGCTACCTTGCCGTCATCCTGGATGCATTCAGCCGCAAGGTTGTCGGCTGGACGCTAGATGCGCATCTGCGGGCGGAACTCGCGATCTCGGCGCTGCTGATGGCCATCACAGCACGGCAACCGAAGCGAGGCGGTCTGATCCATCATTCCGATCGCGGGGTGCAATACGCTTGTAGCGAGTACACGGAAATCCTGGCCGCGCACGATATCCAGCCCAGCATGAGCCGGGTCGGCAATCCCTACGACAATGCAAAGGCCGAAAGCTTCATGAAAACCCTGAAGCAGGAGGAGATCAACGGATGCAGCTATCGCAATTTGAATCAGGCCCGAAGCGCCATCGGGGCCTTTATCGAAACCATCTACAACCGTCAGCGGCTGCATTCGGCGCTGGATTATCGATCGCCTGACGAGTACGAAGCAACACTGGCTGTTCGCAGCGGGTGCGAACACCTGGAAGCAGCGAATTGAAAATGCTCGCTCGGTACCAACTCCCGCGAGGCGCATCCATGGCATGGGCCATTGTGGCTCGGCGCGCGCTTTCGCCGTCAACCCCGCGCGCCCAAGGCGCGCCCCTACGGGCTTCGGGGGTTGACCGCTCAGCGCGGCCAAGCAAGTGGCTATCATGCCAACAATGCGAAGACGCGCCTCTCGGGCTACCCCGCAGCATTTTCAACCGGCACCCGCCTGAAGTCTCGATCACCGAGATCTGTTACCAATTTCGTGTCTCACACATGGGGTGCAGTCCAGGACAATCGTACGATTGGTAGCGGGGGAGCGCTACCGCCTTTGCCCACACCAACCAAACCTACGATATCTCATCCAATCCCTCGCATGAGGCAGTTCATGAGGGCCGCAGCGAGCTCAGCTCCTACGCTCTAAAAGACATACCTTGAAGGGCTACGAACCTCTGTATCGGGCGAAAGCGGCCGAATTCTAGGCGCAGTCTGACGCCTTTCCCATTTGGGATACGCGAACCAGTCGCGGCCCCGTTTGACTGGAGGAGACCCTACCCCCCTCAGACTGCGGATTAGGTCCGGCCTGGAGCATTCCATCGTAGCGCACGGCGACTTCGGGATATGGAGAGGCGGCGGAGCGCTCGAGCAGTTCTCGGAGCCTCGGATGGAGACCATCGCCACGCGAGGCCGCAATTGCATTGAAATTGGCTAGAGACATCATTCCTGCACTCCCGAACTCGCTCACGTGTCGGGTAGCTTGGATCGACGAAGGTCGGTCGCCACTCCGAATCTTGCTCTCAAATCGAGTTCGTCGATCGAGACGGATGGAGTTTGAAGAGAAGAAGCGGAGTGTCGATACCATGTGGATGCGCTACGCCCCCAAAAGGAAAATGGGCGCACGATGACAACCGAGGTCGAGGTTCAGGAGCTGATCAACTTCGAAAACGCGACCGATGGTACCGCGGTGAAGATCATCGTCCGCGACATCGCGAACCGCAAGATCGGCATCATCCTAACGATCGAGACGTTGTCGGCATTGCTGATGACGCTGCCCTCGATGGCCCTAAGCGCCGCCAAACGTGCACACAACGATCCGAGCATGAGGATCACGTATCCTCTAAGGGAATTCGAGATCGAGCTCGGTCCCGACAATCTTCGTATTCTGACGATCGGGACACCAGACGGCTTCACGGTCTCCTTCAGTCTCACCGAGGAGCTCTCGCACGAGCTGGGTAGGGCTCACCTTGAAGACGGCGGGCATCGCACCAAAGCGCACTAGAGGCGCCTCCCACCCGTGGGGCGCTCCCGCCCTCGCGACGAAAACCCGAATATTAGAGCAAGGATCGGAGTGCCGCCGTCCTGACGCCGCGCAAACTGGAAGCTCCTCGGAAATAGGAGACCGCGTAATGAGCTTCCCTCCCCTCAATCTCTACACGCTTGCGGCTGCACGCGGGCAATTCCTGAGGCCGAATGTCAAGGCTCTCCTGAGGAACGCTCCGATCGGACCTTATTCCGATTTCGCCAATCCGCACGACCCCGCCTTACGCCGAGGGGCCGAAAACCTCCGGAAGCAGTTGGATGCCTTGCTCTTTGGCGAGCCGTCGCGTTCGGTCGAGACCGAGCGCTCGCCTCTGACGATCGTTCGCCGACGGCCGTAACCTCGCTTGATGTCCGCTCACCCCCCAAGAGTGATGCAATCGCTCGTGGCGCCAGATGTCGCCAAGCCGTCGCGACATCAGGCGATAAGCGCTTCCGGTGCTGCGATCGCTTCGATGGTGCATCAAGCTGAAGGGGATCGAGGGGTCACGGACCTGGCCGGTGATGCGCGCAGCACTCAATTCCACTGGCGCGAGCCGCAGAGTTGAATCACTGCGTCATCGACCCCAGCAGCGGTGGCGAACCTCAAGATCGAATTTAATTCGAAAGCAAGAAACGGAGTGTCGAAACCCGGGCTCACGCCCAGTGTTTGCCTTACCACCTCACAACGATCGGGAAGCTCTCATGAGCGACATTCGTCCTGGCAGAAGCGATGTCGAGGAACTCGCCCACCGGCGCAGGCTCGCGGCCGCCCGTCAATCGAGGAATACCGAGCGGGAAGCTCTGCTGCAAAAGCTCATCGAAACCGAGCGGAAAGCGCTCGAGTTGCGCGGGTTGGTTGCGCTATGGGAGATGAAAGGAGAGGCTGCCTCACCGGAAATTCGACGCCTGATAAAGTGGGCGAAAGAAACCCTGTCGGACATGGAACGCTTCCTTCTGCCCACGGAACTTACAAAGCTTTTGGAGACACGCGATCTGTTTCCCGACGTCGATGATCTCGCGGATCCGCTGGGCGAACCGCCGCCGCTTCGTCCGTGGGGGCGCTGACGCGAAATAACGGCAATGGAAGACCGGCTATGCCGGTGGCAGGGTCGAATCACTGCCGGTTGCCCGCCTGCAAAGATAGACTCGAATGACTTTTCATCCAGCTCCCTCCGAAGTCGGGAGAGGTTTGGCCCGTCGCTCGCGCGCCAGCAGTTCGCGCTTGCGCTTGACGCCCCAGCGATAGCCCGAGATCGATCCGTCCTTCTTGATGACACGATGGCATGGCACAAGCACGGCGAGCGGGTTGGACGCGATTGCCTTGGTCACGTCGCGGGCGTCACGCGTGCCGAGCTTGGCCGCGAGCGTGCCGTAGCTGATCGTCTCGCCGATGGGCAGCAGGCGCAGCATCGACCAGACCTCGATCTCGTAGGCCGTCCCACGCATATCGAGCGGGAGTTCGGGAACGAACCTCGGCTCTTCGATGACGCGCGTGATCTTGTCGAGAATATCGACCAGTTCAAGCTGTCCGCTAACGACCTGGGCGTCCGGGAAACGGATTCGCAACGCTTCTTCCGCCGAGCCGCGACTCGAGCCGAGCTCCAACGCCACGAGGCCCTTATCCGACGTCGCCACCATGAACTCGCCGAGAGAACTATTCCCCCAGGCGAAACGGATTACCTCGCGCATCTTTCGCTCCTTCGCATCTTCTGTACCGAAGATACGAAGCGACGTCGGCGGAGCCGATCCGCTCCTTGCTTTCAAATCGGAAAGAAGCCAATTCGAGTGAAAGTACATTTTCGAAGAACGTCCTCGTGAACGCAAATGGCGGCGACGCTCGGGCCGAGCATCGCCGCCGACGCATCTTCGTATCGATCCGGTGAAACCGCCGCGATGCGGGCTTCGCTACCTGCGAGAGGAGAAATCGATTACCTGTGCGGTTTCCGTCCCCGAGCCGCACGGCGACCCGATCTCTGGCGGCGGCATGAACTGTCGCTCCATCGCGCGCCGTCCCGTCGGATCCCGCTCTTCGAAGATCTCGATATCCGTGATCTCGATCGCGATGATCGGATTGGCGGCGCTTGCCGTTCGCGAGCCGTCCGCGAGGGTCTGCAAGACCAGGCCCGGATGATCGGGACTTCTTAGCGCGGTATTTTGCAGCTTCTTAAGGGGCGAGCGCAAATGGGCCCAGTGCTTTACCAGAAGTGACCAGTCGGGGCCGTCCTTCAGTGCACCGTTGAGCAGACCGTTCGACAGCGGATCATTGGAGAAGACGCCCAGGCTGCCGGCGATATCGATCGCATAGCCTCCCTTTGGCAACAGCACGAAGAGGCCAATTTTTTCATCGGCCATTTTGACGAGTTTCATGACGTTCACCGTTCGACAAGAGAATTGCCTCTCCGCGCATCAGTCGCTCTCACTTCATGAGAGGAGCTCCTGCGGTCGGGTTGACAGGCGGTTGAATCTGGAGCCGGCGACGGCGCGCCGCCCAAGTTTCGCTATTTTGCGTCGTGAAGGATGATGCCCACGGTGTGACGCATGCCGGAGCGCAAGCGGCTGACGCCGTGCCGGAGGTTGACGCGGTAGTTGCCCTTCGAGCCTCGCACCGGCCGGTTGTGAACCGCGAAGGCGACCGCATCACCCAGTCGAAGCGGAACGACCTCGGCGCGGCTTTGCATGCGCGGCCGCTGTTCGGTCAGGACGAACTCCCCCCCGTGAAATCCGTGCCCGGCTCCGAGAGAAGGATCGCGATCTGAACCGGAAAGAAAAGATCGCCATAGAGGTCCTGATGCACTCGAGATGGCGTGACACTCGACGGGCGACAGGAGCTTCGGCAGGACGGCACAGCCGAAGCCGTCGAGATCCTGCGCGAGCGCCTGCCAGTCGTAGGCCGCGAACCGGGCTTCCGCGGGCACGCCCGCGAAAGCCGTCGTGACGATGGAAGTGTTCGGCCTCATGCCAGGGCCTCCTTCTCGATCAAGTCGCGCTTGCGCTCGATGCCCCAACGGTAGCCTGCGAGCTCGCCATCCGTGCGGATGACGCGGTGGCAAGGAACGGCGAGCGCGATCGTATTGGCGGCGCAAGCGTTTGCCACCACGCGAGCGGCGACCTTCGGATAGACGTTATTGATCAACCGAGCCAGGCGCATGTAGCTCATCGTCTTGCCCACGGGGATCGCACAGATCTGCTGCCAGATCCGCCGCTGAAGCGGCGTTCCGCGCATGTCGAGCGCGAGGTCGAGTCCCTCGGAGGGCCTTTCCGCGTAGCGGACCACCTTCGCCAGGTCGTCGCGGACCATGACCTCGTTCGCGACGAGAGCGGCTTCGGGGAAACGACCCGCGAGGTCCGCTTCCAGCTCGCCGGCGTCGTCGCCGAGCAGGATCGCGCAGACGCCCTTGGCGCTGCGGGCGAGCAGAACCTTGCCCAACGCGCTGTCGCCGACCCCGAAGAGGAGGACGTCAGTCGCCGTGTTGGCGGGCTCCGCCGCGGGTAGCAGCCGCATAGCGGCTTCGGATGTCATGAGGTTCATGGTGTCGCTCCTTCGTTGTCCTCATGATCGAAGCTACGCGCACGCGCTCTTGCCCAAACTCCGATGTTTGCTTTCAAACCGAGAAAATCTCCGAGGACCTTCCGCGCGAATCAAGTGCGGCCGGACGCGATGGCATCCGGCCGCGTTTGACGGCCCAAAAGTCCGGTGAGGTCACGCGACGCGCGTGGCGGTCGTCTTCCTGAGAAGGTAGGTTTCGCCGGAGCCGAGACAGAGCCGGATGGTCCCGTCGTCCAGCGTCTGCCACTCGGCCAGTCCGTCGGCGACCAGCCCCCGGAAATGAGCCATGACGCGAGCCTTGTCGGAATCTGCCTCGACGCCATCTACGAGCGCGGCGGGCCTCGCCTGGGCGCGAACACGTTTCCCGTGTCTTTTCTTCGCCTTCAATGCGCACCATGCCGTCATGATCGGACTAGGTTCCTTGCGCCCGTCGATTCGCGGGGGCGATCAACAACGACTTCGGTACCGACCCCCGCCCGGATCACCGCGACCATACCCTAGTAACCGCGAGAGAGCGACCTGACACTCCGATTATTGTCGCCAAAATCCGTAGAATTACCCGGTTTGCGCCCCCGCTCGACCAGCGCGAAGCGCAAGCGATTCCAAATGGTGACGTAGCGCGGTCCGGCGCGTGAACCTCTCGGGACGCGCATTGGCAAACTCGTCATCGGGGCTAGGGGTCGATTGCGGCGCGCTGCGGTTCAAGTGGCTTGCGAGGCTTCCCTGTCCAACAGGGCGCGCTTGCGTTCCACTCCCCAGGCATATCCGGATGCCGACCCGTCGTTGCGGATCACGCGGTGGCACGGAATGGCGACCGCGAGCTTGTTCGCCGCACAAGCGCCGGCGACCGCGCGCACCGCTTTGGGAGCCCCGATCCGCCGCGCGAGCTCGGCATAGGAGACCGTCGCACCGACGGGAATTTCCTGAAGCGCCTGCCAGACCCGCTGCTGGAACGCAGTGCCGCGAATGTCGAGCGGCAGATCGAGACCTATCTCCGGCGCTTCCACGAAGCCGACCACCCGCGCGACCATCGCCTCATAGTCGCGGTCGGCGCCGATCAGGCGTGCCTTGGGGAAGCGATCCTGAAGGTCGTGGACGAGCTCCTCCGCGTCGTCCCCGAGAAGGATAGCGGCGACGCCCTTCTTGCTCGATGCGACCAGAATGGCGCCGAGAGAACTTTGACCGACCGCGAACCTGATCTCCTCGTTCGCCCCTCCGGCGCGATACTGCGATGGCGTCATGCCGAGCATGCCCATCGACTTTTCGTAGAACCGCCCGCTCGAATTGAAGCCGGCGTCGTACATCGCCTCGGTGACGGAATTGCCGGAAACCAGACCTTCACGAACCTTCCTGGCACGGAACTCGGCGGCATAGCTCTTCGGCGTCAGTCCGGTGGCAGCCTTGAACACGCGATGAAAGTAACCGGGGCTCAAGCCGACTACCCCGGCCAGGTCCTCCAGCGAAGGCTCCTCCTCGCTTACCTCGATGATGCGGCAAACCTTGGCGACCAGCGTGGTATTCTCGGCTTCGACCGAAGGCCCGTCCGGATTGCAACGCCTGCAGGGCCGAAAGCCGGTCGCCTTGGCGCTCGCCAGGCTGTCGTGAAGTTGGACGTTCTTCGGGTTTGCCGTACGCGATGGGCAGGACGGCCTGCAATAGACCCCTGTCGTCGAAACCGAATACCAGAACTGGCCATCGGCAGCCTTGTCGCGCGCAAGGACGCGGCCCCATCGCGGATCATCCGCGACCGGTAGGGGCATCTGCTTCCGGAATCGAACGGGCGCTACGGTCATCGGTTTCAAGTCTCCACGATACCAGCGACGTTGCCACCCGATTTCCGAGGGCGCACTCCGGTCCTTGCCTTCAAATCGAAGGCGCATGCCGCGCCGCTCAGGCCGCGCGCCCAAGATTGGGGCCACTTGACGTATGGCCGGCCCGAGCGTCGATGTTCTGCAGGGTGCGACGAAGCGCACTGCTCGACGTGGAAAGCGTGTAGGGAAAGTAGACGACCTCGACGCCGAGCGCCGCGAAGTCGCGCTCGAGCTTGTTGCCCTTTTCGGTGCCCTGCCAGTCGTTTCCCTTGAACAGAACATTGAAGCGAAGATCCTTCCAGATGTCGACCTTGTCGTTCGTCAGCGCCGGGACCGCGGCGTCGACGAAACGAACGTTGCGGACGATCTCGACCCGTTCGGCGAGGGGAATCACCGGCGTTCCCCCCTTGTGCCGGATCAGTACCTCGTCTGCCACGACGCCCGCGATCAGATACTCGCAGTGCTCTCTGGCGCGACGGAGCAAATTGAGATGGCCGATGTGAAACAGATCGTATGCGCCCGGCGCGTAACCAATACGGATCATGTGAGTGGTCCTGTTCTTATCGGGACTTCAGTGTGGCAGACGCTACCGTGACGATGGCAGC
>Ga0307479_10004382_pt1 | contig 12901 bp, 12 predicted proteins | sample atmos_gasesECM4C_FD_203743 | JGI IMG/M metagenome (GOLD analysis project Ga0307479, IMG submission 203743) | Hardwood forest soil microbial communities from Morgan-Monroe State Forest, Indiana, United States - atmos_gasesECM4C_515 | ecosystem: Environmental > Terrestrial > Soil > Temperate...
TCGCGATGATGACCGGCATACGATTGTGGAACGTCGCGCTCAGCGCGTTCGGCTCGCAGGTGATGATGCAGCATGACTCGACGCTGTCGGCCTCGGGACCCCTCCAGCGCTCCCACAGCCCGGCGAACGCGAACAGCTCGCCGCTCGCCAGCACGACGCGATACGGCTGCTTCCCGCGAGATGTCTGCCGCCATTCGTAGAATCCATCCGCCGGGATCAGGCAGCGCCGGTACTTGAACGCAGCCCGGAACGATGGCTTGGTATCGATGCCTTCGGCCCGCGCGTTGAAGAGGCGCGCACCGATCGAAGCGTCCTTGGCCCAGCTCGGGATGAGTCCCCAGCGCATCCGTCTGGCTTCGCGCTGCATGTCGCTGGTGGGGATCACGACGATACGCTGCGTCGGCGCCACGTTGAAGCGCGGCGCGTAGAACTCGGGCTCGACAGGAGCAAAATTGTCCAGCCCGAACTTCGCGGCGATGGAGGCTGGCTGCGTAAGGGTAAAGCGACCGCACATGGCGAGGTACTAAAGGCGCTCGGCTGCTTTCTGGAGCGGAGTGGGCCCGGCTGGACTCGAACCAGCGACCAAAGGATTATGAGTCCTCTGCTCTAACCGACTGAGCTACAGGCCCTGTGTGGCCGCCTCGAGCAGCGCGATTATAGCGCCCAAAAAAAATGCCCCGGACCGGCCGGGGCATAGCTTTGAGTGGGGCGCCGATTCACTCGCCTTCCAGGAAGCTCCGCAGCTTCTCGGACCGCGACGGGTGACGGAGCTTGCGCAGCGCCTTGGCCTCGATCTGGCGGATGCGCTCCCGCGTGACGTCGAACTGCTTGCCGACTTCCTCGAGCGTGTGGTCGGTATTCATCTCGATGCCGAAGCGCATGCGCAGCACCTTGGCTTCGCGCGGCGTCAGCGTGTCCAGCACATCCTTGCACACGTCGCGCAAGCTCGCGTTGACCGCCGCGTCGACAGGCGCGACGGTGCTCGCGTCCTCGATGAAATCGCCAAGGTGCGAATCGTCGTCGTCGCCGATCGGCGTCTCCATGGAGATCGGCTCCTTGGAGATCTTGAGGATCTTGCGGATCTTCTCCTCGGGCATCTCCATCTTCTCGGCGAGCAACGCCGGATCGGGCTCCTGCCCGGTCTCCTGCAGGATCTGGCGCGAGATGCGGTTCATCTTGTTGATCGTCTCGATCATGTGCACGGGGATGCGGATCGTGCGCGCCTGATCGGCGATCGAGCGCGTGATCGCTTGCCGGATCCACCACGTGGCGTAGGTCGAAAACTTGTAGCCGCGACGGTATTCGAACTTGTCGACGGCCTTCATCAGCCCGATGTTGCCTTCCTGGATCAGGTCGAGGAATTGCAGGCCGCGATTGGTGTATTTCTTCGCGATCGAGATCACCAGGCGCAGGTTCGCCTCGGTCATCTCGCGCTTGGCCTTGCGCGCCTTCGCTTCGCCCGTGGACATCTGCTTGTTGATCTCCTTCAAGTCCTTCAAGGGGATCATCACCCGCTTCTGCAAGTCGAGGAGTTTCTGCTGCTGCTCGACGATCGCCTGGCGGTACTTGGCGAGCGATTCGCCGAACGGATGGTGCGCGGCGATCTCGCGGTCGATCCAGCGCAACGAGGTCTCGTGCTCCGGGAATTTCTTGATGAAGTCCGGGCGCGGCATGCCGCCCTTGTTGACCACCAGGTCTTGGATCTTGCGCTCGGTCTGACGGATATTGTCGACCTCGCAGCGCACGCTGTCGCACAACCGCTCGACCTGGCGCGCGGCAAAGCGGATCTGCATGAGCTCCGCTGAGATCTTCTTCTGCAGATCGAGATACTTGGGCGCCCGGTGGCCGTCCTTCTGCAGCACCGCAAGCATGCGCGAGTACAGCCGGCGGATCGCGGCGAAGCGCTGCAGGCCGGCGACTTTCAGCCGCTCGAGATTCTCGGCCGCGATCGCGCCGCTGTCGGCTTCTTCCTCGTCGAGTTCCTCGAGCGCATCCTCGTCGTCCATCGTCTCGAGCTGCTCGTTGAAATCCATCAGGCCGTCGACGACGTCGTCGATCTTGAGCTCGTCCTTTTCGATCTTGGCGGCCAACTCCAGGATCTGCGCAACGGTCATCGGGCAGGCCGAAATCGCCATGATCATGTGCTTCAGGCCTTCCTCGATCCGCTTGGCGATCTCGATCTCGCCTTCGCGGGTGAGGAGCTCGACCGAGCCCATCTCGCGCATGTACATGCGCACGGGGTCGGTCGTGCGGCCAAATTCGGAGTCGAGCGTCGAGGCGGCCGCTTCGGCGGCTTCCTCGTCGACGTCGTCGGCGGCCGTAGTCGGCGCCGCTTCCGACATCAGCAGCGTTTCTGCGTCGGGTGCCTCGTCGTAGACCTGAATCCCCATGTCGTTGATCATGGAGATGATGCCCTCGATCTGCTCGGCGTCGAGGATGTCGTCGGGAAGGTGGTCGTTGATCTCGGCGTAGGTGAGGTAGCTCCGCTCCTTGCCGAGCACGATCAGGTTCTTGAGCCGCGTCTTGCGCGCCTCGGCTTCCGCCGGAGTCAGCTCGACCTTGCGCAGCTCGACGCCGCCGTTCTTGCCGCTTCTCACCTTGCCTTCCGCGAGCGCCTTTTCCGTGCGCCGCGCCGACAGCCTCGCGGCGATCTCTCCGGCGCTCGGCTTGACCGGCGCAGCGAGACCGGGCTTGCCGGGGACCGGCTGCGCCTTCGCCGGGATCTTGCCGACGGGCTTGGCGACGATTTTGGGCGAAACCTTGGGCGGCAGCTTGCGGTTGACGAGCTTCGAGCTCTCGCGTGCCTTCGACGAGACTTTGCCTTTTGCGGACGTCCGGCTGCCGGCTCTGGGCGCCGGCCGCTTCTTGCTGCGCAGCGAGCCCCGGGAAGCGAGTTTTACGCCGCTCCGTCTCTTCGTCGCGTGCTTTCCACGCACGGTCCGCGTCGCCTTGGTCGAACGGCGCGCAGGGCGCTTGGCCGCGCGCACCTTCGCCGTCGACCGGGCTCTGCCCCGGCTTCTGGCAGTCGATTTCTTGGCGGGCTTGGATGATTTCTTGGCCATGGTCGTCCTGCTGGTTTTGGGCGCCTCGCTCAGGCGCCGCGGTCCGATTGCCCGAAGATGGGGGCGATCGGGAAAACCTCAAATCATAACATACCCTTATATGTACCTTGCGCCGTCAGCGGGCCAGGCGCTCCTGCACGAGTCTGCGCTGCCGGGCGCGTTCGGCCTCTTCGGGCGAAAGGTCCAGCGGCGCTGCAGCCTCGGCGAAGCCGGCCCGCTTCTGCCGCACCGTCCAGTAGTGTTTGACTCCGTCGACGAGCTGGATTTCCAGCGATTCGGCGCTCAGACCCTCGATTTCGCCGGCGGTCAGTGCGGCGAGCAACACCGCGTCGTGCGCGCTTCCCGCGAAGTGCTGCATGACACCGGCGGTGGTGAGCGTGCCTTCGCTGCCGAGACAGAAATCGACCAGCGCCGCGAGTGCCGCACCGTCCGCGCCCGCTTCGACGGGTCGGGGCACGTCGATTTTGCGTGCCAGGCCGGGCTCGAGCAGTACGCATTTGATCAGGTCGCGCAGCAAAGAAGGCGCACTTCGCCCCGGGGCCGCCTGGGCGGGCCTCCGGCTGCCAGTTTCGGGCCCCGGCGGGAGCAGCGCGGCAAGCTCGGCGTCTGGCAGACCGGCGATTTCGGCCAGGCGTCGTCGCAACAGCGCGGCCAGCACCGGGGCATTGAGCTGCGCCAGCAAGGGCTTGGCGGAGCTGACGAGCGCGGCGCGGCCTTCCGCCGACGTCGGCGGCGATCGCCTCGCGAGCTCCGCGAGCAGAAAGTCCGAAAGCGGCGTCGCGGATTCGATCAGGGATTCGACGACTGCCTTGCCTCGACGGCGCACGGTGTCGTCGGGATCTTCGCCGTCAGCCAGGAACAGGAACCGGGCGAGCTTTCCGTCGATGAGCTCGGGGAGCGCGTTTTCCAGCGCGCGCCAGGCCGCGCGACGGCCGGCGTCATCGCCGTCGAAGCAAAAAACCACGCTGTCGGTCATCCGGAAAAGCCTCTGCGCGTGCGCCGGCGTCGTCGCCGTTCCCAGCGTAGCGACGGCGTACTCGATCCCGTGCTGTGCGAGCGCGACGACGTCCATATAGCCTTCGACGACGACGACCTTTCCTGCGGCGCGTATGGCCGGCCGCGCCTGGAACAGGCCGTAGAGCTCGCGGCCCTTGGCAAACAAGGGCGTTTCGGGGGAGTTCAGATACTTGGGCTCGCCGTCGTCCAAGACCCGGCCACCGAAGCCGACGACGCGGCCGCTTCCGTCGTGAATCGGGAACATGATGCGATGACGAAACCGGTCGTAGCGCTTACCGCTGTCGCCCGCGATGACCAGCCCGGCGGTCTCGAGCGCCTTGTCCTGATAGTCAGGAAAGGCACGAGACAGCGGCTGCCACTCGTCGGGGGCGTAGCCGATGCCGAAGCGCGCCGCAATCGGGCCCGTCAGGCCCCGATCCTTGAGGTACTCGATCGCACGGGGCGAATCCTTCAACGCCGACCGATAGAATTTCGCCGCCTGCAGGAGCACGCCGGCAATGTCCTGCGCCTGCTCGCGCCGCGCGTCCTGGGCCGGAGTCGTCGCGCGCGGCACTTCGAGGCCCGCGTCGCGGGCCAGCTCGTCCACGGCGTCGGGAAAGGACTTGCCGCCGAACTCCATCAGAAAGCCGATCGCCGTGCCGTGTGCTCCGCAGCCGAAGCAGTGATAGAACTGCTTCGAGGGGCTCACCGTGAACGAAGGCGTTTTTTCGCTGTGGAACGGGCAGCAGGCCGTGTAGTTAGCGCCCGCTTTCTTGAGCGGAACATGGCGGTCGACGACCTCGACGATGTCGACCCGCGCCAGCAACGTTTGAATAAAATCGTTGGGAATCATGGGCTTGGAAGCCGCTAACCACGAACCCTGCCGATCGTGATCGCGGGGCCCATAAACCCATTATAGGCGAGGATTTCCGCGCTGCGAGGTCTCTAACCCGCCAGGCGCGCCTTTACTTTCGTGGCGACCGATGTCATGTCCGCGCGTCCGGCCAGCTGCGGTCTGAGGGCCGCCATGACCTTGCCCATGGCGGCCGGACCGGATGCGTCCGCGCTCGCCAGAGCCGCATCGATCATCGTGTCGATCTCTGCTGCGGAGAGCGGCTGCGGCATGTAGCCCTGAAGGATGTCGATCTCGGCACGCTCAGCAGCGGAGAGCTCCGGGCGGCCGCCGGCGTCGAACTGGGCGATCGACTCCCGGCGCTGCTTGATCATTCGGTCGATGATGCCGACGATATCGGCGTCGGTAGGCTCGATCCGCTCATCGACCTCCTTCTGCTTTATCGCCGCGAGCAGCAGGCGAATGGTCGACAGGCGTGCGGCTTCCCGCGCGCGCATTGCCGCCTTCATGTCTTCGGTGATGCGCGTTTTGAGAGACACTTTATCGACCTAAACAAAAAGGGCGAATCGCTTCGCCCCTGGCTCTCGCGGATTGGTCGCTCGATTCAATAAAGCTTCGGAGGCAGCTGCTGGCTGCGCAGGCGCTTGTAGTGGCGCTTGACCGCCGCGGCGAGCTTGCGCTTCCGCTCCGCGGTCGGCTTTTCGTAGAACTCGCGGGCGCGAAGCTCGGTCAGCAGGCCGGTCTTTTCGATCGTGCGCTTGAAGCGGCGCAAGGCCACCTCGAAGGGCTCATTTTCGCGGACGCGGACGCTGGGCATGGCCGATCAACCTTTCGCTGCTCGTGCTTTTTCGACAATCGATAAGTTTAGCAGGCGCGGATGACATAGGCAAGAAAGTTATACTCGAAGCGTTTGCAACATGGAGCCTTTGACGTGAGGGTGCTCGGCATCGAAACCTCCTGCGACGAGACCGGGCTTGCCGTCTACGACAGCGACCGGGGCCTGCTTGCGCATGCGCTTCATTCGCAGGTGGCGATGCACGAGGCCTACGGCGGAGTCGTGCCGGAGCTCGCATCGCGCGATCACATCCGGCGCGTCGTACCTCTGGCCGAGCGTGTCGTCGCGAGCGCGGATTGCCGGCTGGCAGACCTCGACGGCATCGCTTTCACGCAAGGTCCGGGCCTCGCAGGCGCGCTGCTGGTCGGTGCGAGTGTCGCCAACGGCCTGGGTTTCGCGTTAGGCAAGCCCGTGATCGGCGTGCATCACCTCGAAGGCCATCTGCTGTCGCCGCTGCTCGCGGAACGACGGCCCGCGTTCCCGTTCGTGGCGCTGCTCGTCTCCGGCGGTCACAGCCAGTTCTACGCCGTCCACGCGGTGGCCGAGTACGCGCTGCTCGGCGATACACAGGATGACGCCGCGGGTGAGGCCTTCGACAAGACCGCGAAGCTCCTGGGACTGCCGTATCCGGGCGGCCCCGCGCTGGAGAAGCTCGCCGCGCACGGACGGCACGGAGCCGTGAAATTGCCGCGGCCGATGCTCGACAGCGGCGATCTCAACCTGAGTTTCAGCGGGCTCAAGACCGCGGTTCTCACCCAGGTAGGCAAGGCTGCATTGCCGGAGGAGCGCAAGGCCGATGTCGCGAGGGGTTTCGAGGACGCCATCGTCGACGTGCTGTCGGCGAAGGCGCTCGCCGCGCTCGATGTAACCGGGTTCGACCGTTTGGTCGTCGCGGGGGGAGTCGGCGCGAATCGCACATTGCGCAGCCGCTTGATCGCGGCTGCGCAGAAACGCGGCGCCGAGGTATTCTTCCCCGACCCAGAGTTCTGTACCGACAATGGGGCGATGATCGCATTGGTCGGTGCACTGCGCTTGCAGCGCGGCGATGGCGAGGGTTACCGATTTACCGTCCGTCCGCGATGGACTCTGACGTCGGTCGCTGCGCCAGCGACGACCCAGTAGATGCGAATTTATTCGCACGCGGCCGGATGAATCCGGCCCTACAGGCCGATCCTTCGCTCCTGCCCCGCAAGAATCTTGCGGATGTTGCCGTGGTGGCGCCACACGAGCAGCACCGCGATGGGAAACAGCGCCCAGGATTCAGGCGCGTTACCGATGAAATACAGCCCGAGCGCGGGTGCGGCGACGGCCGCGGCAAGCGACGCGAGCGAAGACATCCGGGAGACCAGCGCGACCGCGAGCCATACGCCGGCCAGAATGAGCCCGAGTTGCCACGATAGCGCGAAGGCAACGCCGGCAGCGGTCGCGACGCCCTTACCGCCGGCAAAGCGATGGAATACCGGATACACGTGGCCGACAAATACCGCGAGCGCCGCACCGGCCGTGGCGAGCGACGCGTCGCCCCAGCTCGCACCGAGCCGATAGGCGAGCCATACCGCGAGCCAGCCTTTGGCGCCGTCTCCGGCAAGCGTCAACGCGGCGGCGGCCTTGTTGCCGCTGCGCAGCACGTTGGTCGCGCCGGGGTTGCCAGAGCCGTAGCTCCGCGGGTCGGGCAGCCGGAACAGCTTGCTCACGACGACCGCGAACGATATCGAGCCGACCAGGTATGCGCCGACGATGACGGCAAGCGTGGGCAGCGACGTATTCATCTACAATGCGCGCTCGACGACGGATCAGGCCGCAGATTCTAGCAAACCAAGACCGTCGTAACGCCCGTCGATGAACACGATCTTTGTCCGCGAATTGCGCGTCGATACGCGCATAGGCGTCTACGCCTGGGAGCAGCATCTCACCCAATCGCTCCTCATCGATCTGGAGCTGGCGCTTCCGTCTGCGAAAGCGTTCGCCAGCGACGATTTTGCCGACGCGCTCGACTATGCCGCGGTCGTGAAGCGGGTCCAGGGATTTGCGGCCGATCATCCGCACAAGCTGCTCGAGCGCTTCGCCGAAGCTCTGGCAGAGCTGTTGCGCACTGAGTTCGGATCGCCGTGGGTGCGGGTCAGCGTCGCGAAGCTCGCGCCCGTCGCGGGCGTCAAGCGGCTCGGTGTCGTCATCGAGCGCGGGGAGCGGCGATAGAGCTGCGATGACCGACCGTAACGGCGTCAACCGCGGGGGTGATGTCGCGCGTGAAGCTGCTTCAGGCGCTCGCGCGCGACGTGCGTATAGATGGTCGTCGTGGTGATGTCGGCATGGCCGAGCAGCAACTGCACGACGCGCAGATCGGCGCCGTGATTGAGCAGGTGCGTTGCGAAAGCGTGACGCAGCGTATGCGGCGATAGGACCGCGGATGCGATACCCGCCTTCAACGCATAGCGCTTGATGAGCTGCCAGAAAGCTTGCCGCGTCAGCGGCCCGCGGCGCCAGGTGATGAAAACGGCATCCGATTTGCCTTCGCCCGCGAGGGCGACGCGTGCCGTGGCAAGGTAGCGCTTGAGCCAGGAGATGGCTTCCTCGCCCAGCGGCACCAGCCGCTCCTTGTTTCCCTTGCCGAGCACGCGTACGACGCCCGTATCGAAGCTCACCTGTCCGAGCTTGAGCCCCACAAGCTCGGAAACACGCAGGCCGGTGGCGTAGAGCGTTTCAAGCATCGCGCGGTCGCGCAACCCGAGTGTCGTGTCGCAATCCGGCGCGTCCAGCAGCGATTCGATCTGCTTCTCGGAAAGACTCTTCGGCAACCGGCGCGGAAGCTTCGGTGCACGGACGCGAAGCGTCGGGTCGGCCGCAACCATGCCTTGTGCCGCCTGCAATCGATAGAAGCGGCGCAATGAAGAGAGCCTGCGCCCGATCGACGTGGTCTTCGCCTTTACCCGGAACTGCATTGCCAGAAAGCTCTCGACGTCGCCGCGCTCCGCGGCGAGGAGATGCTTGTGCCCGTTGCGGTCGAGCCAGGCCGCCCATGCCGTCAGGTCGCTGCGATAGCTCGCCAGGCTCGACGCGGCGAGACCGTCCTGCAACCACACCTGGTCGCAGAAGGCGTCGATCAGCGCGGCGTCGCTAGGCACCGAAGCGGTAGCCCTCATGCGCCAGCAGCCAGCGCTTGATCGCGATCGGGTCACCTTCGGTCACGCCCATGAAGCCGCCGAGCGAGCCGTGCGTGCCGACGACGCGGTGGCAGGGAATCACCAATGCGATCGGATTCGCGCCGCACGCGCCGCCGATCGCCCGCGGCGCGGTATGCATCTGCCGAGCGAGCTCTCCATAGGTACGCGATTCGCCGACGGGAATCTGCGACAGCGCGTCCCAGACCCGCTGCCGGAACGCAGTGCCTCCCGGGGCGAGCGGCAATGTGAAGCGGAATTCCGGATCCGCGAAATAGCGCTCGAGCTGGCGGCAGACTCGCGCGGCAAGCGCATCGGTCGGCGCCTGCGGGCGCTCGCGCTGCGGCAGGTATTCGATCCCTGTCACTGCGCCTTGGCCCGTGCTGATGCCGAGGACGGCGAAGGGTGCCTTGATTTTCGCGGCGTAAATTGTCATTCCCGTAAGGCGCTAGCCGATTTTCATCTGCTGCGGCAGGAAAGTCACGAGCTGCGGAAAGACATAGATCAAAAAAGTCGCTGCGATCATCAGACAGAGCATCGGTAGCGCCTGTTTCGCGATCCATGTGATCTGCTTTTTGGTCATACCCTGCAGCACGAAGAGATTGAAGCCCACCGGCGGCGTGATCTGCGCCATCTCGACGACGAGCACGATGAAAATGCCGAACCACAGGAGATCGATGCCGGCCTTGTCGATGGTCGGAAGGATCACTCCCATCGTCAGCACGACCATCGAAATTCCGTCGAGGAAGCAGCCAAGGATGATGTAGAACACCATCAGCGCGACGATGAGCCAAAGCTGGGAGAGCCCCAGGCCGCCGATCCACTCCGCGAGGTGGCGCGGAAGCCCAATGTAGCCCATCGCCAGCGTCAGGAAGGATGCTCCGGCGAGAATCAGCGCGATCATGCAATACAGTCGCGTTGCACCGAAGAGGCTGTCGCGGAACGTGGTCCAGGTCAGCGAACCCTGCACCGCGGAAATCGCCACCGCGCCGACGACGCCGAATGCCGCCGCCTCCGTCGCCGTGGCGACACCAGTGTAGATCGAGCCGAGCACCAGGGCGATCAGCACGACGACAGGAATCAGGTGGCGCGAAGCGAAGACCTTCTGCGCGATCGTGGTGCGCTGCGCGATGACGGGGATCTTGCCCGGGTTGAGCAGAGCCCAGACGACGATGTAGCCTGAGAACAGCGTTGCGAGGACCAGGCCCGGAATGACGCCGGCGATGAATAGCTGCGCGATCGACACATTCGCCGACACGCCGTAGACGATCATGATGATCGACGGCGGGATCAGCAGCCCCAGCGTACCGGCGCCTGCAAGCGTCCCGATCGTGATGTCGTCGGGATAGCCGCGGCTCTTGAGTTCGGGCAGAGTCATCTTGCCGATCGTGGCACAGGTTGCGGCGGAGGATCCCGATACCGCGGCGAAGATCGTGCAACCGATGATATTGGTATGCAGCAGTCTCCCCGGTACCCGTTCGAGCCAGGGCGCCAGGCCCTTGAACATGTCTTCCGACAGCCGCGTCCGAAACAGGATCTCGCCCATCCACACGAACAGCGGCAGCGCGGTCAACGTCCACGATGAGGCGGTGCCCCAGACCGTCACCGCCATCGCGTCGCCACCGGGGCGCGACGAAAAGAGCGCCATGCCGATCCAGGCGACACCCGCCAGCGCAAGCCCGATCCATACGCCGCTGCCGAGCAGCACAAACAGCGCGACGATCAGCAGCGTCGTTATCAGCAAGTCACTCGACATGCGCGGGTTCCTCCCCGGGCGCAATGCGCGCACGCGCGCCCGACAACTCGCGCACGAATTCATCGACGAACGCGATGGCGAAGATCACGGTGCCGGCGGCCATCGCAAGCTGCGGCAGCCACAGCGGGGTCGCGTCATTGCCGGTCGAGATATCGTGGAGCACGTAGGACTGCCACGCGAGCCGGACGCTGAAGTACGCCAACCCGATCGACAGCGCGGAAGCGGCGGCGAGGGACCAGCGCTCCAGCGCCCGGCGAACGCGTTCGCCCGCGTGCTCGAGGACGAGGCTGACGCGGATATGCTCGCCGCGCACGAGCGTATGTGCCAGTGCGAGAAAGCCCGACCCGGCCATGAAATAGCCCGCGTAGGCGTCGGTCCCGCGCACCTGAAAAGCGAACAGCCGGCCGAAGACGCCGAGCAGCACCATCGCCAGCGTGGCTATCAAGAATAACGCTGCCAGATAGGCGGCGGCGTCATACAAGGTGTCGAGCAGGCGGCGCATATTGGTTGCAAACCTGCGATGGAACCCCGATCACGTGCGGACGAGATGCTCGCCGTGATTCGCTCGCCCCCGCGCGCGAATCACATTTTCTTGTATGAGTCGACGACGGCCTGGCCGTCCGGACCGGCCTGTTTGGTCCACTCCGCAGTCATCGTGTCGCCGATCTTCTTGAGCTCGCCAGCGAGTGTCGGCGAGGGCGGTGCAACGGTCATGCCGTTCTTGGCCAGCTGCTCCAGGTACCACTTGGTTTTTTCCTCGGAGAGCTTCCAGCCGCGCGCTTCCGCATCGGCGGCGGCCTTCAGCACCGCGTCCTGCGTGGACTTGTCGAGCGCACCGAAGGCTTTTTCATTGACGAACACGACGTTCTTCGGCAGCCAGGCCTGCGCATCGTAAAAATACTTGACCTGCTCCCACGCCTTGGAATCGTAGCCGGTCGCGCCGGAAGTGATGTTGGCATTCACGGCGCCGGTCGCCATCGCCTGCGCCAGCTCCGCCGCCTGGATCGTCACCGGTTGGGCGCCCGCCAGCTCGGCGATACGCGATGTCGCCGGGTTGTACGTTCGCATCTTCAGCCCCTTCATGTCCGCCAGTGAGGCGAGCGGCTTGTTGGAGTAGATGCCCTGCGGTGGCCACGGGACCGCGTAAAGGATTCGCATTCCCTGCTTCGCGAACTTGTCTCCGAGCGCCCTGTGCGATGCCTTCCAGAGTTTGGCGGCATCGGCGTAGCTCGTCGCAAGGAAAGGTATCGAATCGGCGCCGAAGAGTGGATCTTCGTTGGCGTACGCGGAAATGAGCACCTCGCCGATTTGCGCCTGCTCGGTCTGGACCGCACGCTTGATCTCGTTGGCCTTGAACAGCGACGCGTTCGAATGCACCGTGATCCTGAGCTTGCCGGCGCTCGCCTTGTCGACGTCGGCGACGAACTGCATGATGTTTTCGGTGTGAAAATTGGTCGCGGGATACGCGGTCGGCATATCCCATTTAGTTTGTGCGCCGGCAGTCAACGCAACCGAAACGCCGAGCGCGCCGGCGACTGCGCGAATCCGTTTCATGGTCTCTCCTCCGTGTCGGGCTGGCGTCGCCGCATGCGCGACTCAAGTCGCGCATTTGTACCACATTCGGCGGACGACGGGCGAGCAGCGCAAGGTTTCCTGTCTCTATACGGGAGCCGCCTTGACGACGTACTGGACTGCGAGCGAATCCTTCTCGGCAACCGAAGGATCGGTTCCGGTCGCCAGTGCCATGGCCCTGATGGCAGGAAGCAGCTTTTCCCTGTCCGGCTCATCAAAGATTCTCGAGAGCCCTTCGACGATTTGGTATCCCGTCGATCGAAACAGCTCGATGATCGTCAGACGCGTGAACCAGCGCAGGTGCGTCCGATCGAGCAAACCTTGATCTTCGTACCATAATGCGCCGCAGTTGAGCCTCGCCTGGACGCTCCAGTGCTGAGAGTTCGGAATGCACGCTATGACGCACGCGGTAGACGCGAGCGGGCCTCTGATGCGTCTTAGCAACGCCCACGGATCGCGGAGGTGCTCGAGGCAATCACCGAATATCCAGCAGTCGGAGGGAAAGAGCGACTGGAAGACGGTTTCGCTCATGCCCTCTATATCAGCGCAGATTACCGAGCTGCAGTGCGCCTTTGCGCGGTCGGCGTATTCCGGTTCAATTTCGATGCCAATGTACTCGCACGCCGGATTTCCTTCGGTGTACGCCCGGGCCAGTGCTCCGCTGCTGCA
>Ga0307479_10004383_pt1 | contig 12901 bp, 12 predicted proteins | sample atmos_gasesECM4C_FD_203743 | JGI IMG/M metagenome (GOLD analysis project Ga0307479, IMG submission 203743) | Hardwood forest soil microbial communities from Morgan-Monroe State Forest, Indiana, United States - atmos_gasesECM4C_515 | ecosystem: Environmental > Terrestrial > Soil > Temperate...
GTTCTTCCAGACCGCCTCCGCGCAGATCGAGCGGGCCGAGGGCGGGCGCTTCACCCCCCTGGCCAAGGCGCAGCGCAAGCTTGCGGGCGCGGACGCCGAAGAGCGCAGCTGGCAGATCGAGGGAAAAGAGACCCAGCTCCGCATCGACGTCGTGCCCTGGTGCGGCGGCAAGGGCGCCCTGTCGCTGATGCGCATCGAGAGTGCCGAGGCGGCCCGCAGCGCGCTCGAGCGCTTCGCCGTTTCCATCCAGCCCACCGGCCCGTCGCCGGCGTGCGCCGAGGTGCAGTAGTCAGCACTGCGATGGGTTGGGTCCGCAGAGGCAGGCGCAGCGCGCATCGCTGGCGCAAGACGCGATGACGCCGACCTCGATGGTTGCGCCGCGCGACCGCGCATCCGTCAACTCGGCGTGCAGGATTGCGGCGCGCCCCACCACGCCGGCGTGCAGCGCGTCGGGACAGGCGGGAATGTTGGGCGTCTGCGTATACGACTGCGCGGGGAAGCCGTAACCGTTGCTCTGGGAGGTGAGGTCGGCGCGGCGCTGGTCGAGATTGGTGAGCGCGTTGCCGGTCGCGCGATCGATCAGGTAGGCGGTCACCGTCACGCCGCAAGGCTCCAGGTTCCGCGCCGCCACTCCGGCGTAGATCACGTAGCCGCCCTGCGGCGGCCGCTGCAAGAGCACCGCATCGCCCTCGCGCAAGACGGCAGGCGCGCCCGACGCGTCGAGCGCGAACGCCTCCAGCTGCACCGGCTGTGCCGCATCGCCCGCGAACTCGCAGGTGGGGGGCGGCCTCGCCTGCCCGCAGGCGGCCGCGCAGAGCAAGGCGGGCAGCCGCCTCAGAAGCACGTCGCGTCGTCCAGCTTCGGGTAGTAGTAGACGAAGGCGTTGCAGTGCTCTTGCGTCTCGACGTGCGGGCCGAAGGTGGCGCAGCAGTGATCGTTCGGGTCGGCGCAGGCGCCGGCGGCCATCGAATAGGTGCAGCGGAAGAAGACGCCGCCCCCCTGCGCGATGGGAACGGCGAGGCCGCGCAAGAACGGCGGATCGTTCCAGGCATTGGAAACGTAGAACTGCGCGCCGGCCTGGTTCTGCGCATCGGACGCGAACATCTCGAACTTCACGCCGCGCGAGTGGAAATGCCCGTTGGCGGCGAGCACCGTGACCGGCTGGCGAGCGAAGCGGCAGGTCTGCGCGAACGCGACGCCCTGATCGCCAGGGCAGATGCGGATGTTCTGGTCGGTGGCGAAGACGGTGCCCAGCTCCATCGGCGTCGCCGCGCCCGCCGCCGCCCTCTCGAAGTTGACGATGGCCTTGCCGCGGCCGGGCGTCTTCTGCGTGGCCGCGTTGACGAAGTGCGACTGCAGCATCAGCTTCTCGCCGGGAGTGAAGCGGTGAGCGACGCCGTCGGGCAAAGTCCAGTCGACAATCTGGCCGCCCTCTTGCGAGTTCATCACCAGCGGCCAGTCGGCCCAGTTGCCGCTCTTCCAGCACTCGCCGCCGTCGACCACCGTGCCGTCCTCGCCGTCGAGCGCGACGATGGAGCGCACGCGGAAGACGTTCATGTGGTGCGAGCCGGCGTTGACCGCGGCCACGATGTGCGAGACCCAAAGGGGATCGGTCCCGCTGCCCGGCACGCGGAAGAAATAGCAGCGCTGCACTTCCTGGCCGAGCGGCACCGCGAACGCGTCGGTGGCGAGCTGGAATCCCTCCTTGGGCGGCGCGAGCTGCACGTCGTGCGCGCCGCCGCACGCGCCCATGAGGAGCAGCAGCGCCAGCCGCTTCATGTAGCGCGCACCTCCATCTCGCCCAGCTCATCGACCAGAAGCTTCACCTTCATCCCCGCGCGCAGCGGCTCGGCGACGGTGGCCGCGCCCGCGAGCACGATGCTTCCCGCGGGCAGCGGATGCGGCAGCATGGCCGCGAGCTGCACCAGCGACTCGAGCGGATTGCCGGAGATGTCGTTGGAGTCCGCTTGCTGCTTGACCACTCCGTCGACGCTCATCTGCATGCGCAGCCCGCCCGTCTCGCGCGGCTTCTGTAGAGGGCCGAGCGCGAACTTCCACGACGAGCAGTTGTCGGCCACCACGTCCGGCAGCGAGAAGTATTTGAATCCCACGAAGCGCGAATCGAGCACCTCCAGCGCCGGCGCCACCGCTTCCAGCGCATCGAGCGCCTGCGCGCGCGTCAGCCTTCCGTGCAGCTCGCGGCGCGTGACGAAGGCGATCTCGGGCTCGATCTTCGGATGCACTCCCTCGCCCGCGCGCAGCTCACCTCGCGCGCGCATGGCGTCGGTGAGCACGCCGTAGATGGGCGCGCCCAGGTTCATCTGCAAGCGCTTGGCGGCGGAGGTGAGGCCCATCTTGTAGCCGACGATCTTCTCTCCACGCTTCAGGCGCAGCGCGATGCCGCGCTCCTGGACGCGATAGGCCGTCGCCAGATCGAACTCGCCGTGGGTCTTGGTCAACGGCGCGATCTCGCGCCGGGCGAGCAGCGCCTCGTCCAGTTCCTCGGCCAGCAGCTCTGCGTCGATCATGACGGAGCGAGCCTATCCCCCTCGACGCACCGGGGGGAAGGGCGGTAAAGCTCCGCCTGATGCAGGAGGTCCTCAACTTCATCGACGGCCGCCACGCCGCGGCTACATCCGGCGAGTGGCTCGACGATGTCGATCCGGCCGTGGGCGCTCCCTACGCGCGGGTGGCCAGCTCGGATGCGCGCGACGTCGACAAGGCAGTCGCGGCTGCGGTGCGCGCGTTTCCGGCCTGGTCGTCGGCGGGCAGCGCGGCGCGATCCTCCGCGCTGCGGCGCATCGCCCGGCTGATCGAACGCGACCTGACCGAGCTGGCGCGCGCCGAGAGCGTGGATGGCGGCAAGCCGCTCTCCGCCGCACAGAGCGTGGACATCCCGCGCGCGGTGCAGAACTTCGACTTCTTCGCCGACGCGGCCACGCAGTTTTCCAGCGAAGCGCACCCCGCCGAAGAGGTGGCTCTCAACTACACCTTGCGCCAGCCGCTGGGCGCGGTGGCCTGCATCTCGCCCTGGAACCTGCCGCTCTATCTGCTCTCGTGGAAGATCGCCCCGGCGCTGGCGGCGGGAAATTGTGTGGTGGCCAAGCCCTCGGAGGTGACGCCGATGACGGCGTTCCTCCTGTCGGAGCTGTGCATCGAGGCGGGCCTGCCGCCCGGCGTGCTCAACCTCGTGCACGGCCTGGGGCCGCGGGCCGGCGCCCCGCTCTGCGCGCACCGCGACGTGCGCGCAATCTCCTTCACCGGCTCGACGCGCGTGGGGGCCGAGATCGCGCGCGAGGCGGCCGCCTCGTTCAAGAAGGTCTCGCTGGAGATGGGCGGAAAAAACCCCACGCTCATCTTCGCCGACGCGGACCTGCGCGAGGCCATCCCGCAGGCGGTGCGCGCGGCGTTCTCCAACACCGGCCAGATCTGCCTGTGCGGCTCGCGCATCTTGATCGAACGCTCCATCTACCCGCGCGTGCGCGACGAGCTGGTGGAGCGCGTGCGGGCGCTGCGCGTCGGCGATCCGCTGGAGCCCGGCACCGAGCAGGGCGCGCTGGTTTCGCGGCAGCACCTCGACAAGGTGATGGGGTGCCTGCTGGTGGCGCGCGAGGAAGGCGGCCGCATCCTCTGCGGCGGCGGGCGCGCAGAGGTGCCCGGCCGCTGCGCCGGCGGCTTCTTCGTGCAGCCGACGCTGATCGAAGGCCTGGGCCCCGCCTGCCGCACCAATCAAGAGGAGATCTTCGGCCCGGTAGCCACGCTGCTCCCCTTCGACTCCGCCGCGGAAGCGGTCGAGCTGGCTAACTCCACCCGCTACGGCCTCGCGGCCTCGCTGTGGACCCGCGATCTTTCTCGCGCGCACCGGGTGGCAGCGCAGCTGCACAGCGGCATCGTGTGGGTGAACTGCTGGATGCTGCGCGACCTGCGCACTCCTTTCGGCGGCGTGAAGGAATCGGGCGTGGGCCGCGAAGGCGGAATGGAAGCGCTCCGCTTCTTCACCGAGCCCAAGAACGTCTGCGTGAAGCTATGAGCTCGAGTGAGATCCATTCCTCGCGGGCACCGGCGCCGGTGGGCCTCTATCCGCACGCGCGCCGGGCGGGCGGGCTGCTCTTCCTCTCCGGCATCGGCCCGCGGCGGCCGGGCAGCGACGAGATCCCCGACAGCTTCGAGGAGCAGTGCCGGTCGGTCTTCGCCAACGTGCGCGCGGTGCTGGAGGACGCCGGCGCGCGCTGGGAGGATCTGATCGACGTGACCGTCTTCTTGACCGACATGAAGCGCGACTTCGCTACCTACAATCGATTGTATGCTGAAGCTTTTGCCGGCGTGCGCCCCTGCCGGACGACGGTGGGGATTTCCGCGCTGCCCACGCCGATAGCAATCGAGTTGAAATGCATCGCGGAGGTGAGATCGAAATGAAGCCCATCAACTTCCGTCAATGGATCGACGAGCACCGCCATCTGCTCAAGCCGCCGGTGGGCAATGCGCAGATCTGGGAGGGCGACCGCGACTTCATGGTGACGGTGGTGGGCGGACCGAATGCGCGCACCGACTATCACGTCAATCAAGGCGAGGAGTTCTTCTATCAGGTCGAGGGCGACATCGTGCTGCGCGTCTTGCAGGCGGGAAAGCCGGTGGACATTCCCATCCGGCAGGGCGAGATCTTCCTCTTGCCGCCCAATACTCCGCATTCCCCGCAGCGGCCGCCCGATACCGTGGGCCTGGTCCTCGAGCGCCGCAGGCTGTCCGACGAGCTGGACACCTTCCTCTGGGTTTGTGAGTCGTGCGGCGCCGAGCTCTATCGTGAGTCATTCCACCTGACCGACCTGGTCAAGCAATTGCCGCCGGTGTTCGAGCGCTACTGGGGCAATCCGCAGCATACGACCTGCAAGAAATGCGGCCGCAAGCATGCGAAGCATTGACATCCATACCCACCTCTTGCCGCGCGAGCTGCCGCGCTGGAGTCCGATCCGCCTCGAGCACCTGGACGCGCGCCGCGCGCGCATGCTGCGCGAAGACGGCACGCTCTTCCGCGAGATCGGCAGCAACGCCTGGGATCCCGGCGAGCGCCTGGCGTATTGCGATGGCAACGGCGTCGGGCTTCAGGTTCTATCCACCGTGCCGGTGCTCTTTGGCTACTCACTCGCCGCCGGCCGCGCCCGCGATTTGAGTCAATATCTGAATGACCATATCGCGGGTATCTGCCAGAAAACGCCGCGCCGCTTTGCCGGCCTGGGTACTCTGCCGTTGCAGGATCCCGACCTCGCCGTCCGCGAGCTGGAGCGGTGCGTGCGCGAGCTGGGGCTCTCGGGCGTGCAGATCGGATCGCACGTCGGCGCCTGGAACCTCTCCGAGCCGGCGCTCTTTCCCGTCTTCGCCCGCGCGGCCGAGCTGGGCGCGGCCGTCTTCGTGCACCCTTGGGACATGATGGGCCAGGAGCAGATGGCGAAGTACTGGCTGCCGTGGCTGGTGGGAATGCCCGCCGAGGGTGCGCGCGCCATCTGCTCGGTGATCTTCGGCGGCGTGCTGGAGCGGTTGCCCTCGCTGCGCATCGCCTTTGCGCACGGAGGCGGGGCGTTTGCGGGAACGCTGGGCCGCATCGAGCACGGCTTCCACGCGCGGCCGGACCTGGTGGCGGTCGACAATCCCGGCCATCCGCCGTCGCAATATCTGTCGCGTATCTATGTCGACTCTTTGGTACACAGCGAGCGCGCGTTGCGCTTGCTGCTCGACGTCTTTGGTGCGGACCGCATCGCCATCGGCAGCGACTATCCATTTCCTCTCGGCGAGGATCCGCCGGGCGGGGTGATGAAGAGCATGAACCTGCCGCGCGAGACGCGCGACCGCCTCGCGTCGGGCACCGCGCTGGAGTGGCTGGGACGCGCCGCGGATTCCTACGATGTTTGAAGACTCGGCGGCGTGGGCGCGCGCGCAAGACGAGGCCGACCCGCTCGCGCCGTTGCGCGGTGAGTTCCTCTTTCCCGAGCGGGCGCCGCTCTATTTCGCCGGCCACTCATTGGGCCTGCAGCCGCGCCGCGCGCGCGAATACGTTCTGGAGGAACTGGACGACTGGGCGCGGTTCGGCGTGGAGGGCCATTTCGCCGCGCGCCATCCGTGGGTCGACTACCACGAGCTGTTGACCGCTTCGACGGCCCGCCTGGTGGGGGCGCTTGCGACCGAAGTGGTGGTGATGAACACGCTCTCGGTGAACCTGCATTTGATGATGGTGTCGTTCTATCGCCCGCGCGCAGGAAAGGATCGCATCCTCATCGAGTCGGGCGCATTTCCCTCCGATCGATACGCGGTCGCCTCGCAGGCGCGCTTTCACGGGCGCGAAGGCGCGGTGATCGAAAGCGAGGATCCGCTCGCGGAGCTGTCGCGGCGCAAGGACATCGCGCTGGCGTTGATTGGCAACGTCAACTATCTCAGCGGCCGCGCGGTCGACGTTCCCGCGCTGGTCCGCGCCGCGCACGAGCAGGACGCGCGGATCGGACTCGACCTCGCGCACGGCGCGGGCAATCTCGAGCTGCGCCTTCACGACGACGGCCCCGATTTCGCCGTCTGGTGCAATTACAAGTATCTCAATGCCGGCCCCGGCGGCCTGGGGGGCGTGTTCGTCCACCAGCGTCACGCGAGCACGCAATTGCCGCGCTTCGAGGGCTGGTGGGGTCACGACAAGGAACGCCGCTTCGAGATGGCCTCGACCTTCACTCCCATCCCCGGGGCCGCGGGCTGGCAGCTTTCCAATCCGCCCATCTTGCCGCTCGCCGCGCTGCGCGCCTCGATGGAGTTGTTCGACAAAGCGGGAATGTCCGCTCTGCGCCGCAAAGGCGACCGGCTCACCTCGTATCTGGAGTTCATCCTGCGCAAGCGCGGCCTGGAAGTGCTCACCCCGCCCGAGCGCGGACAGCGCGGCTCCATGTTGACCGTGCGCACGCCCAAGCCGGAGCTGGTGCAAGAGCTGGCCCGCCGCGGCGCGGTGGTGGACGCGCGTCCGCCCGACATCGTGCGCATCACGCCGGCGCCGCTCTACAACTCCTTCGCCGACGTGCAGCGGCTCGGCGAGCTGATCGATGCCTGACCTGACCATCATCGGCGCGGGGCCGGTCGGATCGCTCCTGGCGCTGACGCTCGCGCGGCGCGGCCTCTCCATCGAAGTCTACGAGCGGCGGCCCGACCTGCGCCGCACCGACATCCCGGCCGGCCGCTCGATCAACCTCGCCGTTTCGACGCGCGGGCTGCACGCGCTGGGCAAAGTCGCGCTCGACGCAGACGCGCTGCGCGAGGCGGTGCCGATGCTGGGCCGGATGACGCACGCGCTCGACGGAACCACCGCCCGGCTCCCCTATGGCCGCAGCGAGCGCGAATACATCAATTCCATGTCGCGCGGCGGATTGAACAAGCTGCTCATGACCCGGGCCGAAGAGACCGGCCGCGTGCGCATTCATTTCGAGCGGAGGCTCCTGCGCTACTCGGGCGGCGTCGCTCATTTCGAGGACGGCAGCAAAGTCGATGCGCGCGTGATCGTCGGCGCGGACGGAAGCGCCTCTGCCTTGCGCGCCGCCGTCGCCGAGCAGGTCTCGCAAGAGCAACTCACCAGCGGCTACAAGGAGCTGACCATGCCGCCGCGAGCGGGCGGCGGGTTTGCCATGCATCGCAATGCGCTGCACATCTGGCCGCGCGGCAATTTCATGCTCATCGCGCTGCCGAATCTGGACGGCAGCTTCACTTGCACTTTGTTCCTCCCTTTCGAAGGCTCGCCCTCGTTCGCGGAGCTGCCGACCGAGCGCGACGCGCAGGAATTCTTCGAGAGGTATTTCCCCGACGCAATGCCGCTCATGCCGGACGCGGCCGCGCAGCTGGCGCAAGCGCCTCTCGGCCGCATGGTGACGGTCAAGGCCTGGCCCTGGTCGCGCGACGGCGCGCTCGTCATCGGCGACGCGGCGCACGCCATCGTTCCCTTCTTCGGCCAGGGCATGAACGCCGGCTTCGAGGACGTGACCCTGCTCGAAGAGCGACTCACCGGAAACTGGGCCGGCGATTTCGCGGCCTTTGCCGGGCAGCGCAAGCCCGACACCGACGCCATCGCCGACCTGGCGGTGGAGAATTTCGTCGAGATGCGCGACAAGGTGGCCGACCCGCGGTTCCTCGAGCTGCGCGAGCTCGAGCATCGGCTTCAGGAGCGCATGCAGGACCGCTACCTGACGCGTTACCAGATGGTCACGTTCACGCGCCTTCCCTATCGCGTCGCGCTCCAACGCGGCCACATGCAGGAGCAGGTGCTGGCGCGGCTTCAGCGCCGCGAGATCGACTTCGCCGAGGCGGAACGGCTGCTCAGCCCTTGAGCTCGGTGCGGACGTCCCACAGGTCGGGAAAGAACAGGGTGTCGACCAGGGTCTTGAGGTACTCCACGCCGGAAGTGCCGCCGGTGCCGCGCTTCCAGCCGATGATCCGCTGCACCACCTTCACGTGCCGGAAGCGCCACAGCGCGGCCTGCTCGTCGACGTCGACCAGCTTCTCGCACATCTCGTAGGCGTCCCAGTTCTGCTCCGGCCTCTCGTAGATCTCGCGGATCACCGCGCGGACCGAGGCGTCGCTGCGGTGCGGCTCGGTGACGTCGCGCTGCAGGACGGAAGCCGCAATCGCTTTCCCGCGGCGCGCCAGGTGCCGCAAGAACTCGTCGTAGAGAGTCGGCGCCTGCAGCGCCTGGGACAGGAGCGCGTGACCCTCGGGATCGTGCTCGTGCACCGCCAGCATGCGGCGGTCCTTGTTGCCCAGCATGAATTCGATCAGCCGGTGTTGCAGCGACTGGAATCCGCTCGCCGGGCCGAGCACGTGGCGGAACTCGCCATACTCGCTGGGGGTCAAGGTGGCCAGCACCGCCCACTGCGAGACCAGCTGCGACTGGATGTGCTTCACCCGCGCCAGGATCTTGAAGGTGGGCTCCAGCTCGTCGCGCCGCACGTGCGCAACCGCCGCGCGCAGCTCGTGAAGGATGAGCTTGAACCACAGCTCGCTGGTCTGGTGCTGGATGATGAAGAGCATCTCGTCGTGGTGCGGCGGGCTGCTCAGGGGCACCTGCGCGGAGAGCAGCTTGTCGAGCTGCAGATACCCGCTGTAAGTGAGTCTGTCCTTGAAATCCGTGACCACGCCTTCGTCGAGGGACATGCTGCGTTTCTACCACTTCGCACTCGTGGCAGCGTTCGCCTGCGCTTGCGGCCGGACGGCGCAATCGTTCGCCGGGCTGGTGCAGGTCTCGGGGCCGACTCCGTTTGCCGCCGGGTGCGGCGGCCCGGCCGGCCCGACGGGAGTCAACTATCCCAGCGCCGAGGTGGAACCGCAGCTGGCCGTCAATCCCCTCGACGCGCGCAACCTGATCGCGGTGTGGCAGCAGGACCGCTGGTCCAACGGCGGCGCCCGGGGAGTCTCCAGCGCGGCCTCCTTCGATTCCGGCCACAGCTGGACGCGCGTCAACGTTCCATTCACCCAATGCGCGGGCGGCACCTTCGAGCGCGGAAGCGATCCGTGGGCCACCTTCGCGCCGGACGGGACCGCTTACCAGATCGCGTACACCTTCAACCAGAGCACCTCCGACCGCGCCATGCAGGTGGCGCGCTCCTCCGACGGCGGCCGCAGCTGGAGCCTGCCGCTCATCCTCGAGCACGACGACGATCCCGACCTGGCGATGGACAAGGAGACCATCACCGCCGATCCGCGGGACGCGAGCAGGGTCTACGCGGTGTGGGATCGCGTGACCGGCTTCACCAACCCGACCTCTCCCGCCAACCGCGGCCCCGCCTTCTTCACCCGCACCATCAACGGCGGAGTCTCGTGGGAGGCGCCGGTGGTCATCTCCGATCCGGGCGCCGACGCGCAGACCGTCGGCAACCAGATCGCGGTGCTGCCCGACGGCACGCTGATCGATCTGCTGACCATCATCACCCAGAACAGCTCGCAGCACCCGCAGTCGGCGGTGGCGGTGCTGCGCTCCACCGACCAGGGCGCGAGCTGGTCGGCTCCCGTCCACGTCGCCGCGGCGGAGTTCATCGGCGTCGTCGATGCGAAGACCAACCAGGCCGTGCGCTCCGGCACGGTGGTGCCGTCCATCGGCGTCGACGCCTCGAGCGGCACCATCTATGTCGCCTGGGAAGACGCGCGCTTTTCTGGCGGCGCGCGCGACGGCATCGCGCTGTCGAAGTCCACCGACGGGGGCGCGAGCTGGTCGCCGCCGCTGCAGGTCAACCAGGCCGGCGCCGCGCAAGCGTTCACCCCCGTCGTCTCCGCGGCGCAAGGCGAGCTCGCCGTCAGCTATCTCGACCTGCGCAACGACGACCCGCTCGACCGCTCCCGCCTGCTGGCCACCGACTGGCTCGCGGTCTCCAGCGACGGAGGCGCGAGCTGGCACGAGACGCAGCTGTCCGGGCCCTTCAACCTGCAGAATGCGCCCTTCGCCGGCGGCTATTTCGTCGGCGACTATCAGGGCCTGGTGCACGCGGGCTCGGCTTTTCTTCCGCTGCTGGTCATCGCGCGCGATGACGACGCATCCAACCGCACCGACGTGTTCTTCCGTCCCGCTGGCGCTCCGGGACCCTCTTCAAGTAAACCTTGGCGCCCATGAAGAACCTGCTCTGTCTCGCTCTCTGTGCCTGCGCTTCCACCACCCCTTCGGCGCAGCCGACTCCTCTCAAAGCGACGGCCGAAGAAGCGAAGCAGTTCGTCGCCAAGGCCAACCTCGAGCTGAAGCGGCTCTATGCCGAGGGCTCCACCGCCGACTGGATCAAGGACACGTACATCACCGACGACACCGAGCGAAACTCGGCCGGCGCCAACGACCGGCTGCTGGCCTACCAGAGCGAGGCGTCCGGCATCGCGACGCGCTTCAAGGACCTGCCGCTCGATGCGGAAACCGCGCGCATGCTCTATTTGCTGCGGCTGGCGGGACCGGTCATCGCGGATCCGCAGAAGCGGCTGGAGATGACCACGCTGGCGGCCAGGCTGGAGGGACATTACGGCGCGGCCAAGGACTCCAAGGGACGCGACCTGGAGGCGCTGGAGAAGATTCTCGACAAGAGCCGCAGCTACGACGAGCTGCTCGACGCCTGGCTCTCCTGGCACGCCACCGCGCGCGAGCAGCGCCCGCGCTACCTGCGCTTCGTCGAGCTGCAGAACGAGGGCGCGCGCGGGGCCGGGTTCGCCAACATGGGCGACATGTGGCGCGCCGGCTATGACATGCCGCCCGAGGAGTTCGAAAAGGAAACCGATCGCCTCTGGCAGCAGGTCAAGCCTTTGTATGACGACTTGCATTGCTACGTGCGGGCGCAACTGCAGAAGCAATATGGCAAGGACAAGGTCCCCGACGGAAAACCAATCCCCGCGCACCTGCTCGGCAACATGTGGGCGCAGGAATGGACCAACATCTATCCGTTGGTCGAGCCCTACAAAGGCGTGGCCGATCTCGACGTGGACGGCGCGCTGGCAGCGCAGAAATGGGATCCGCTGCGCATCGTCAAGGCCGGCGAGGCGTTCTATCTCTCGCTCGGGCTCGATCCCTTGCCCAAGACTTTCTGGGAGCGGTCGATGCTGGTCAAGCCCCGCGACCGCGACGTGGTCTGCCACGCCAGCGCCTGGGACGTGACCTACGACGACGACGTGCGCGTCAAGATGTGCATCCCCACGCCCGCGCGCGAGGAGGACCTGGATACCATCCACCACGAGCTGGGCCACGATTACTATTTCCACGCTTATTACAAGCTACCGGCCCTCTTCCAGAACGGCGCCAACGACGGATTCCACGAAGCGGTGGGAGATACGCTGATTCTTTCCATGACACCGGGATATCTCAAGCAGCTGGGCCTGGTGCCCGCGTTGCCCGACGACACCCACGCGGTCATCAACGTGCAGATGAAGCGCGCGCTCTCAAAAGTGGCGTTTCTCCCCTTTGCCAAATTGATCGATCAATGGCGCTGGGACGTCTTCAGTGGAAAGACGGCGCCCGCCGATTACCAGAAGACCTGGTGGGCGCTGCGCGAGAAATACCAGGGCGTGGTGGCGCCGGCCGTGCGCAGCGACGAGGATTTCGACGCGGCGGCCAAGTATCACGTGGCGGGCAACGTTCCTTATGTCCGCTATTTCCTCGCCGACATCCTGCAATTCCAGTTCTATCGCGCCATGTGCCAGGCCGCCGGGCACAAAGGGCCGCTGCACGCCTGCTCGTTCTACGGCAGCAAGGAGGCGGGCGCGCGGATGTGGAAGATGCTCTCCCTGGGCGCCTCCAGGCCGTGGCCCGATGCGCTGGAGGCGATGACCGGCCAGCGGCAGATGGACGGCGGCGCGCTGCTCGAATACTTCCAGCCGCTGCGCGCCTGGCTCGCGCAGGCGAACCAAGGGATGAAGTGTGGCTTCTAAGCTGCCGCCGTCGGTCAAGTACATCGTCGGCAACGAAGCCTGCGAGCGGTTCAGCTTCTACGGCATGAGCACCATCCTGGTGCCGTACATGCAGGACTTCCTCGGGTGGGACCACTCGCGCGCCGAAGGGCTCTTCCACAACTTCGTCGCCGCCGCCTATGCCATGACGGTGATCGGAGCGTGGCTCTCCGACCGCTTCTTCGGCCGCTATCGGACCATCCTCTGGCTCTCGTATGGATACGTCCTCGGCCACGCCACGCTGGCGTCGGCCGACTTCGCGCCCTCGCTCCGGGTGGCGGCGCTGTTCATTGGATTGTCGCTCATCGTCGTCGGCCAATCGGGAATCAAGCCCAATCTCTCCGCCTTCGTGGGTGATCAATTCCGGCAGGACCAGGCGGGACTGCTCGACCGCGTCTACTCACTCTTCTATATCGCCATCAACGTCGGCTCCGCGGTATCGCAATTCGTCACTCCTTGGCTATTGGCCGGCTGCGCATTC
>Ga0307479_10004384_pt1 | contig 12900 bp, 7 predicted proteins | sample atmos_gasesECM4C_FD_203743 | JGI IMG/M metagenome (GOLD analysis project Ga0307479, IMG submission 203743) | Hardwood forest soil microbial communities from Morgan-Monroe State Forest, Indiana, United States - atmos_gasesECM4C_515 | ecosystem: Environmental > Terrestrial > Soil > Temperate...
GGGGATTTGTGCCGTGCGGGGGTCCCGTTTTAGCTGCGTCAAAATTTCCCAGCCGTTTTTTGGCTTCATCACGATATCCAAGGTGATGGCGCTCGGCTGAAGTTGCACGGCAGTCTCCAGGGCATCTTGTGGCCTGTCACATAGGATCGCCTCGTACCCGGCGGAGGTCAGCTGCGATTGAATGAGCTGCGCTGCCGCCCGGTCATCTTCAATCACGAGAATTCGCGCGGGGACAGCAGCTCTTGGGCTTGACTCGGGTTTCGCGGAGGACGGTTCCCGTATACCGACGGCAACCGGCAAGCAGAAGTGGAAGCAACTACCGTGGCCAATCTCGCTGTCAAGGCTCAACTCACCGCCGTGCAGTTCGACCAAGCGATGGGTAATCGCCAAACCGAGGCCCGTTCCTTCGGTCTTCTTGCCGGATTCTCGAAGGCGATAAAAGGCCTCGAAGATGCGTTTTTGCTCCTCAGGAGGAATCCCCGGGCCGTTATCCCGCACTTCCACTCGAACGCGGTCATTGACCAAACGCGCGGCGACTTCAATCCGTCCTCCGTTGGGAGTGAACTTGATGGCGTTTCCCAGAAGGTTCATAAGCACTTGTTTGAGCCTGGTGGAATCGGCGCGAACGGCCAAGGCGCCCTCGACACTCTTGGTCATTTCCTGCGACTTCTTATCTGCCAGTGGTTGCATGGCGCTAAGCACTTCACCAAATATGGTTTCCACGCGCAGGCTCTCGATAGCCAGTTCCATTCGGCCAGCTTCAATCTTGGACAAGTCCAGAATGTCGCTGATGAGGCTGAGCAGATGTTTTCCACCGGTGTGGATATGGCTGATGTAACGCTGCTGCCGTTCGTTGAGCGGTCCGTAACGTTCATCGGCGAGCAGATCAGAGAAACCCAGGACGGCATTGAGCGGGGTGCGCAATTCGTGGCTCATCGTCGAGAGGAACTGGTCCTTGAACTTGCTGCCGCGCTCAACTTCCTCTTTCGCAAGAAGCACGGAATGAGAAAACTCTTCAACCTCTTTCTTGGCGGCTTCAAGCTCCGCAGTGCGTTCGCGGACCCGTTGCTCCAGCCCATCATGAGCTTTTCGCAGCGCTCTCTCGCTTTGCTGGATCTGCGCCAGCATTTCATTGAAGGCCTCGATGAGGATCGCCAACTCCGCCGGGCTGCGGATGGGTGTTGCGCGAACCGAATAGTTCTTATCTCGAGAAACGATTCCGGCGATCCTGCTCAAATCCACGATGGGTTCAGCAACGGCTCTGCGAAATATTGATGAAATCAGTAGGGCCGCCAACAGGCATGCCGAGAGGACGATGGCCGCGATTACCGCGTATCGCTGTACGCGGCTGTGCAACTCCTGCAAGTCCGATCGGATGTAGACGGCCCCAATCGGCTTCCCCTCCAGCACAATCAAGCGTACGAGTGCGATCTCCTCATTCTTGATCCAGTGAGCCTCTGTTTGCCCTGAGGGAATTGGGGGCAGTACCGGGCTGTGACCATCACGAGCGCGCGAGTACGAGGCGAAGGACCGGCCATCCGGCCGGTAGACCTGAGCGGACAAGATATTGGGTGCGGCCTTGAGCGCCAGCAGGGTATTCTCCGCAGATTGCGGGTCGTTGAAGAGCAATGCGGAAACAGAATTGGAGGCGATGATCTGCGCTTGGGTGGAGAGATTCCGCACCATGACCTGCCGGAAAGTGATCATGTCAAAGGCAATAAACGCGGCACAAGCCAACAGTAGGGCGGCGCCACTGACCAGCATGTTCATCCATGTAAGTTTCCGGGAGATGGAATGGTTTTGCGGCTTGAACATGTGGGTCAATCTCCAGACCGGTCATTTCTTACCGCTGCCGCTACTTTGAGCAATTCGGAACTCAAGACCAGCCTGGCATTTTCCGCGCTCGCCAGGTTGATCTCGAAACGAACTCTGTCCCCCTCCAGGACAAACTGAATCATGCCCCCTCGGCGAGTAAAACCTGGCATGTCGCTGACTGTCAGAACCCCACTCTCATCGAGCGCCGTAAGAATCTCTTTCAAATGCTTTTCTTCCGCAGAACTGATAAACAGGATCCGGCAATCCCCAGCGTTTTGCGGCTTTGTAATTCGCCGCAGCACGACGGGTTTACCGTCCAGAGCCTCACCCGCAAGAGTGGAATCGAGAATGGGGCCAAAGGGATCTTGACCGAGCACACAAACTGAAAAGGAGTCGCCTTTGCCGGCAGGAAGTGTCTCCGGCCATTTGACGAATCTGGCAAAGTTGTAGAGATAGGTGGCTTTGACTTGGTACTCGCTAGGCTTTGGCAGTTGTGCAAGGAGGAAGGTTGCGCCGTGGAATGTCACTACCAGCAGAAATACCGCAACCGGACGCCAAGGGCCCGGCACTTCTCTAAGGACGGGCAGCCTGATGCTCGATCGCAAACTTGATGCGTTTAAGGGGTGGCCCATGAGACTTACTTCCCGTCACTCGTCCAAGTAATCTTTGCGTATAGGGCTCTTTTGATCCCCACCAGGGGACCTGGATCACCACCAAATTCGTTGTGATTCGGTTGCAGAAGGTTCTGTCCGACGACCGAAAAATTGAGACCCCCTCCGGCATGCCATCCCAGCCGCACATCGGCTGTGCTATAGGCTCTCACCACTTGGCCCGGAAGTCCGATCTGCGCCGGTAGCGCGCTTGAATGCCGGACTGTCTCATCGAGTTCGAAGTGTTTTGGCAAGTTGAAAAGCGATTGAAAACCCAGGACATGGCGCGGGCTGGATCCCATGTAGGAGGCCAATAATCCGCCTGTGTCTGTATAACCAGGCTTGTCCTCCAGCCCCATGTGGAGAAATGAGTACGATCCGCGAAGCTGCCACCAGTGCGTAATGCTCCAATTCGGAGCCACTTCGCCGCCTACCGTGTGGCCCTGGATTCCGTTCGCATACGGAACGACGATCAAAAGGCGCAGCGGAGGAGGCGTATTAGACTCGGCCAGCGCGAGCGGGCCATAACTCTGCAGGTCGCGGTACGAATTGTAAAATCCAGTGAAATCCAGGTACAGCCTGCGGCTGACCTGCGCGCGATATCCCGCCTCATATCCGATCAACTGCTCCGCTTTTTCCTTGGGATTCCCTAGTATCTCGAAGTAAACCGGCGCCGTCGGCGTGTTTTCCACAAAAATGTTGAACTGCACGTCATCGTCGATGCGTGATGGCGTCCGCACGGCGCGCGTTACCGCGAACCAGAAGGACTGGCGCTCCGTCGGTGCCCACAATAGTCGCACGCTGGGCTGGTAATCAAAGCCGCTGAAATTGTTGTGCTCCAGTTTGGTTCCGGCAGTCAGTGTCAGTCTGTCGCGCACGAGCGGCAGTTCGTACTGCACAAAGCCGCTGTAAATGGTGTCGGTCTGTTTGTTTGGCAGAAAATTCACGGTCGGCGCGATTGGTATGAAGTTGCTCGGGCTTACCCGGGCGCCTAGTCCCCAGGTTAGCTCCTGGCTGCCATGCAAGGACATGTGCTGCACAAAATCGATATCAAACGTGTCGCGCGTCTCGCCGAGCTCGAGGTCTTGCCGGTTCGTCCGGTCGAAATAGGCTTGAATTTGTATGTCGGATCCTTCGCCCGTAGTGTGCTGCCAGCGCGCCAGCAGATTGCCTCCCGAGACGTTTGCTTTGTCCACCGCCACGATTTCCGCGGGAGGAGAATACGTGGCCAGCAAAAAACTCTCTCCACTCAGCGCGCCGTAAATGTCGCCCTCGACTGTCAGCGTGTTCTTATGGTCCGCTTTCCAATCGGTGCGGAACCCCATTTGTCCCATTCTGAAGTCATCAAAGCGGTTCGCGTTGGAGTGATGTTCGGGTCCGTGGAGGGAACCCGTGCCGTAAATGCGGTAGTCGAAATCCTTTCCTGCCGAGCCGCCGTAACGCACGGCGCTGGTTCCCTGGTCCACGTTCCCGCCGCCCAAAGTGGCCAGTGCACCCTGGGTTTCCTTCGCGCTCTTCGTGATGATGTTGATTACGCCGTTGACCGCGTTGGCTCCCCAAATCGTACCGCCGGGGCCACGAATCACCTCCATACGCTCGATGTCTTCAAGCATCACGCTCTGCACGTCCCAATACACACCGTCGAAGAGCGGTGTATAAACGCTCCGCCCATCGATCAAAACGAGCAAGGACTTTGAAAACTGCCCTGCAAATCCACGAATCGCGACGGACCAATGATCGGCGTCAATGCGCGCCACCTCCACGCCCGGCGCCAAGCGCAGGGCCTCCGGGATACTCGTGGCGCCCGAGCGCCGTATGTCTTCCTGCGTGATCACAAAGACCGCTGCCGGTGTCTTCTGAACCTGCTGAGGGTCCTTGGAAACGGTGGTGACCTCGACATTGCCTAGTTGTTCCAAGCTCAGTTGTTTCAAATTCTCAGGAGGATTTTGATTGCTTTGCGGGGACGCCCGGATCTTCTCGATAGGTCCCGCGAGTGCCATCAGAAAGGCGAGCAAGTTGGCAGCGGCGATACGCAGAAGAAAATGCGTTCGGGAAAGCTTCGGGACAGATTGCTTAAGGCTGCCGAAGCTGGTTGGGACGTGCCAACGGACAACACCGCGCTCCGGTAACCACTCTTTAGAACACAAGAATTCCTTATGTTTCGAAAAGCGAAGAATGCCGCGCGCACTGGATAGGACAACCATGCGGTTCAATGGCAAAGCGTAGCAGTTTCTTTAGCCTATGCCTGGTTAAGGTTCTCTAGGTTTTATCAAACGGTTACTAGCAATAAAATAGCTTACGAATACCCGAGAAGCTGTCGGGTTCCGGTTATTCACGGCTCTAACCCGCGGGCCGGGATGAAAGAATTGAAAAACTGCCTAGGAGAAATGGTCGATTATGTCGCCGCAACGAACGCCTCCCATTTGAGGGCGTCACTTCTCCATGCAATTTGCAGATTCGTTTGCCACTTTCGACTGCTGAGGCCCGACGGCGCCTGCTTCGCGAGGACGAGAACGGGTGATCCGATTCTGTCTGAATGCCCCATCGGGCCTCGCGGATGCGGTGGAACGCGAATTCGCGCTAATGAGTGGATTTGAGTCCCGACAAAGGTACCGAAAATGAAGAAAATGCAAGAATCAGAGAAATTGTCCTAAAAGTGCTTGTTGGTGGGCCCGCTAGGATTTGAACCTAGGACCAACGGATTATGAGTCCGCTGCTCTAACCGCTGAGCTACGGGCCCTTTGATAATAAAGGACTTATTGGCCTGTTAAAACGACCCCGACAATTTTGCGTCATTCTTGCGTTGCAGTCTAGCCAAATTCGACAATCGTCGCCCTTCCTTCAATCACAAATGCGCCGCCGGATAGCAACGACCCTCCACTCCATCGATCAGCGACGATCACGCTTTCATATTCACTGATGCTTTCATTTTCCTGGCACGAACGAACAAACCGATAACCCTTTGAAAGAAGAAGCCAAATTCATTCTAGTTTCGTTTCACTCTGTTCGCAAGCGTTTGAGTTTACTGGCTTTGGCGTCGACTATGCCGTTTAACTGTGCACGGAGGGGAAAGCCTCCGGCACGCAAAAGGGCAAGCGCGATCACATTGTGTTCTTCGCTACGACGCTGGGGCTGCCGGCGGCGGAGAGGATTGCGGAAGCAGCGCTGGAGTGGGAGCGCGGAGCGATGTTGGCGTATGCGAAGGAGATGGCGCGGTCAGGGGCGGGTTAAGCCGCGTTCAGAATTCTGCGGCAGGCGGCGGCACGCTCTATAAGCGCGTCGGCGAGCCGCGGAATGACGGGATGGGTGAGGCCTTCTTCAGTCATACGGCGCTTGATGTCGGGAACATGGTCGGCGAGCTGTTTTGCGAATTCATCTACGCGCTGAACCATGGCGTCGGGATTGACATGTAGCTCTTCGGCTAGCCTGTGCCAGTGATAAAGCCGGATATCGCGCAGGCGGTAATCGCCGCCGAGCGTCATGGAAAGTTTGACACGTTCGATGTCGATGTCCGGGTAGGGTAGGACACTCGCTACATCATAGAGCGGAGCGAGACGGATGCGGGCTTGCGCGCCGATGAGCAGGGCGTAGTTCTTGCCGTGAGCGTCGGTGCCGGCAATAAGCCAGTTGTAGGCGATGGCATCGAGGAAGGTGCTTACGTCTTCCGGTGCATTTGCTGAATAGGTTCTCAACAGCTCGACGATGTCGAGGATGCCCGGCCCGCCTTCGTTCTGATATTTGCGGGTGGGAGGAATGACGAGCGCCTGGCACATGTCCTCCTGATGAACGCGGCGCAGTCCGACGGCGGTGCGGACGCGGTCATAGCGCTCGACGACGATGGCAACCTCGTCCTGAAATCGCATAATTCTGGAATCCGCGACGGGAAGACCGAGCGCGCGTTCTAACTCCAGACAGAAATGTTCGTTCTCAGCGTGGCCGTCGAACTCGCCCGTCGGCGGCTTGAGAATGTGAGTGGTCGGCGCGCGGCCTGAAGGAACACCCCATCTGTTGTTGTCGAAGAGAAGAGCGGTTTTCGGCTGCGCACCGGCAAGACTGAATTGGCCGGTGTCGCGCGGGATGCGCCACGCGGAATGATCTTCCCGCAAGGCGCGCAGACGCTGCGCAATCGCGGCATCATCGAGCCACTCGATCGGTGGCGAGGCTTCTCCCAGGATGGCTTCAAGCCTTTCATGCCGGACGAACTGGACCGCGCCGGCGCAGTCCTCGCCGACGCAGGCGATGAGCGCAAAGGCGTTTCTTGCCGAAACGTGGAACTTGCGCGCCCAGTGGTCCAGCACCATTTCGTTGTCCGGCAGGAGTCCCCACAGGAATGGATCGATTTTAGCGTTGCCGTGCTCGGCGAGAGCGAGTGGCATCGAGATCGACAGCGGGTAGGCGTCGGCGGCGACGCGCCACGCCTCGTTGTATGTAAAGGATAGTCTTCCCCTGTCGTCTTGTATGACGCGGCCTGTTTCGCGGCCGTCGAGGATGGCGACCAGTTCTCCACTCATTTTCTTTTCCTGCGTGCGGAGGCGACGATGGAATCAATGTCCACGTGCGCGTCCGCAACGTGAGACAGGCTGGTGTCCTTCCGTTTTCCCGGACCTTCTTTTTCAGCGTCGAGGGCGATGCCGAGCGCACCGATAGTGCGCAATAGCAGGCCGATGGGAGCCCGCGACTTGCCTTTCTCGATTTCGACGATCCACTGCCGGCTGACGCCCACCTTTTCCGCAAGTGATTTCTGGTCAAGCCCGAGCTTTGTCCGGCTGTCACGAATGAGAGCCCCAAGGTCGGCCGGTGTTCGAATGCGCATGTCCAGCCCCTTCCGCTAGATGTCAGCGATCGACGACATTGTATCAAAGTCAGCGATCGGCGACAATCCGGAATGTCAGCGAACGGCGACACAGCCCGTAAAAGACACATAACATGAGAAAAGGAGGCAACGGGCAAGACGCAAGACTAGTCGTTCAGACGATAAAGGCCGCGGGAGACGCGCACGAAGCGGGCAGTGGAGCTGCCTGTACCGAGGCAGTGCTTGGCGAGGAAGTTCCCAAGTGATTCGCAGAAGCTTTGTTGAGGTCCCTACCGCTCATAGGCTGTTTCAGCCGTCCCTGGTGGATAGCCCGACGGATCAGTTGCATCGTTGCGCGCTCGCCGGTCATGCGCTTCCAAAGGGGTTGCGTTTGGTAGAAGAGCGAATTGCCAAGCGGGTGACAGAAGAATCCGAGGGTACCAAAAAGTGAAGGCAGGAAATCCTGTGACGATGCCCGTGGCAGACCGCAAACTCCGGCAGAGAAAGTCGGCCTCGCAAACACACGACGATTCGTCCGTACATGTGGGGTCCTGTTGAGTAAGTCGCGCTCCCAAACGGCTGGGTGACTAAGAGTGTTGCGAAAACAGTGCGGAAAATGGGACGATTCCGGCCGTGCTGGTGCGCATGGCAGACCGCCGGGGAGTCCACCAATGAAAAATTGTTTCTCATCGTCGGGAACAAGCGAGATGGACCTGCAACGTATCCATTTTCGAGGTCAAAAAGAAGTTCCCGGTTTGCTCGTCCTACTCCTGCTCAGCCTCTTTGCTTTTGCCGACGAGAAGTCTTCCCGAGTAAATGGCGGCAATGGAATCGTCCTGCCACCTCCGCCTCCCACGGAAACAAAGCCCGTCACGGAGAACATTCATGGGACCAAGCTCACCGATCCCTATCGCTGGCTGGAGGACGGGAAGAGTCCGGCGTCCCGCGTCTGGATCGACGAGCAAATGAAATACACCGAACTATACCTTTCGCAAGTCAAGATCCGGCCCCAGATCGTCAATGAACTCACTAAACTCGAGCGCGTGGAGTCCTACAGTATCCCGATCGAGCGCGGTGGAAATTATTTTTTCGAGAAGCGCCTTGCGGAAGAGAACCAGGGATCGATCTATCTGCGGCGCGGATTGCACAATCAGGATCAGCGGCTGGTCGATGCGACGAATTTGAGCGGCGACCAGAATATGTCCGTGCAGATCATTGACATCTCAAAAGATGGCACGCTGCTGGTTTACGGGATTCGTTCCGGTGGCGCCGATGAAGAGTCGATCCACATACTTGACGTCGCAAAGAACGCGGACCTGGCCGACTCTCTTCCCTCCGCGCGTTATGGAGGTATTCAGCTCAGCCCCGATAAACAGGGACTCTACTACGCGCGCGTCGGCCCTGCGGGATCGCTGGTCTTCTATCACAAGCTCGGATTACCAGCGGCGAGCGATGAACTCTTGTTCGGCAAGACCTTCGAAGGTGAGACCTTCGGCCCGATGCAGCTCATCAGCGCGGAGGTCACCGAGAACGAACGCTACCTTGTGATCGAGGTACAGCACGGAGTTCCGGCCAAGCGCGTCGATATTTACGCGAAGGATCTGCGCAAGCCGGACTCGCCGATTCGCCCAGTCATTCACGGGATCGACAGCCGCTTCAGTCCTGACAATTACGGCGACGACCTGTATGTTCGGACCGACTATGAGGCGCCGAACTATCGCGTTGTGAAGGTGCAAATCGCCGATCCGCAACCGCAGCACTGGACGAACATCGTGCCTGAAGGCAAGGACGTCATCTCCGACATTTCGATTGTCGGCGGGAAACTCTTCGTCACTGGATTGCACGATGTTGTAACGGAAACCCGCATTTTCGCGCTCGATGGGAAGCAGATTGGCAGCGTCCCGTACCCGACCCTCGGCGCCGCCACAGCAATGTACGGCCGCGCAGGTGGCAACGAAGGTTTCTACAGTTTCGAGTCGTTCATAGTCCCGCCGACCATCTATCACTACGACGTCAACACCGGAAAAACCGAAATCTTTGCAAAACCGACCGTGCCCTTCGCCTCCGATCAATATGAAGTGAAGCAGGTGTTCTATAAATCGAAAGACGGCACGCGCGTTCCGATGTTTATCTCTTCGAAGAAAGGCGTCACGCGCGATGGCCACACACCCGCCCTGATGTGGGCTTACGGCGGGTTTTTGATCAACATGACTCCGGTATGGAACCCTGAATATGCCTGGTGGATGGAACAAGGTGGCTTCTATGTACAGCCTAATCTGCGCGGCGGCGGCGAGTACGGCGAGAAGTGGCACCAGGCGGGAATGTTCGAACACAAGCAGAACGTGTTTGACGACTTTTTCGCGGCGGCTCAGTATTTATTCGACGAGAATTACACTTCGCCCAGGCGCCTCGCCATTCGCGGTCGTTCCAACGGCGGGCTATTGATGGGCGCCGCCATGACGCAGCATCCGGAAATGTTCGGCGCCATCTGGTGCGGGTATCCGCTCCTCGACATGATCCACTATCAGAATTTTCTGATTGGCAAGTGGTGGACCACAGAATATGGATCAGCCGAGAACCCGGACCAGTTTCCTTACCTACTGAAGTATTCGCCCTACCAGAATGTGAAGCTAGGCACAAAGTTTCCCGCGATCATGTTCAACACCGGCGACAGCGATACACGCGTCGATCCTCTGCACGCGCGCAAAATGACCGCCCTCGTGCAAGTTGACAACGCCAGTGACCGACCCATCCTTTTGCACTACCAAACCGTAAGCGGCCATAGCGCAGGCGTTTCTATCACGCAAGCGATCAATGACACCGCAGATGAATTGGCGTTCCTGTGGAATGAGGTGAGCGGCAAGTAAGCTCGCAACGACGACCAGGCATGATCCGTCGGCCTTGTCTTTCCCGTGCCGCCTTGCTCAGCGCTAATCCTCTGGGCGTGCGCATCTGCACCAAGCGATGCCGGTGCCACTTCCGTGGCCGTTCCATCCCCATTCTGGACAACCGGCGCTTTGGCGCAAACACTCCACAGTTTGCGAATTACCCTGGCTGGGTCGAGCTCAACATTCAGGCGCCTGTCGCCATCTCCCAAAGAATCAATTTCACGCTGCGCTGTCAATAACTTCTGTCTCTGCGCTTGAAAACCTTTGCGAAATCGAAGTTGGCATCGCATATGATGGACGCATGCCAACGCGCAAATATTGTTGCCCCGCGCCACTTTCATTAGCCATCGCGGTAAGCGTGGTGTGTCTCCGCCCAACCCCTCCTCGCGCGCAGGAACCTCCTCAAGGTGTGATCCGCTTGGGCGTAAATCTCGTCCTGGTTGACGCCACCGTGAAAACCAAGGCCGGCCAAATCATGTCCGAACTGAAAAAGGAAGATTTCGAGCTTCGCGAAGACGGCATCGCCCAAAACATTGACGTCTTTAGCCGCGACGAACTTCCGCTCGATGTCGCTCTCGTTTTGGATCTAAGCGATTCGATCGGTCCGTTCCTCGGCCCTTTGCGAGACGCCGTCAACACGGCCCTCGCGGCGCTCAAACCCGACGACGAAGTCGCTCTTTTCACATTTTCCACCGACGCCCAACTCCGCGTGTCCTTCACCAAGGACAAAGCTTCCATTGCCGATCAGATCAGCACTTTCCGTGCCGGAGGTGCGACCAATATCAATGACGCCATCTTTCTTCCCGCGCAATATTTCCTCAAGCTCCCGCCGAAAAGCCGCCGCGTCATTATTCTCATCAGCGATGATGTCGGCACGGATGCCGGCGGACAGGGTACTCGCGACATCATTACCGAAGCGATCGCCTCCGACGCGGTTCTCTACAACCTCAAAATTCCCGGTTACAACCCACCGCAGACTCTCTTCGCTGCCGGTTTAGTTCCTGGCCTCGTCAACATTCGCAAAGTCACCGACCAAACTGGCGGAGAAATCTTCGACGTCCGGGACGTCGCTCATCTCGACGACGCCTTCCGCGCCCTGATTCAGCGCATCAAAACCCGCTACACTTTGGGCTACTACACGCATGCCACCGCCGCCGAAGGCAAGCCCCACAAACTCGGTATTCGCCTCGCTCCCTCGTTCGGGAAAAAAAAACGTGACTACGTCGTGCTCGCCAAGACCGGCTTCTACGTTCACTAGCTGCTATCTTTCTTGTGGGAGTGAAAATGGGTATTCACACACGACAAAGTTCCTGGTTCGACCAGGCCGGTTTCACTTGCTGTGCCAGCCAAGGTCGCGGAAAGAGAACCATCACTTTTGATGCGCGCTCAGCTCCTCGAGCTTGTGCTTTAACTGTTCAAGCTTCTGTCCAGCCTCACCGAGCTTGCCTTCTGCCGTAAGTCGCTGGTAGTCGGCGAGATCTTTGGCCGCTCCGGCGATGAGCGCGTTCACGTCTCCCCCCAGCTTGGTCGCGGCCGCCGGCGCTACTGCGCCCCGTTCCGGTTCCGCGGGGGCGGTTGTGCCGCTTAGCGACGAGACCTCTCCCCCAAAGAGAGCTCTCATCGCCGACTCGAATGTCGGTCCATAAGCGAGGCGGTCTTGCAGCGCAAGCACCACCAGACGCAACTCCGGCATCGGACTGCGTTCGGCCTGGAGGTAAATCGGTTCCGCATACAACAACGCGTGCCCACACGGAATGACCAGCAGAGTGCCTCGCCGCACGTGGGAACCTTGCTGATTCCACAACGTCAATTGCCCCGATAGCTGTGCGTTCTGATCGATTCGGGCTTCGATTTGCAGAGGGCCGTCGACGAGTTTCGTTTTCGGGAAGTCGTAGACCACCGACGTACCGTATTTTTCGCCGTCGCTCCTTCCAGCAATCCAGCCAATCAGATTGTTGCGGTTCGCCGGCGTGAACGGAAGAATTTCCACGAACTCGACGGCAGTTTCGCCCGGCAGTTTCATCAGCACGAAGTTCGGCTCCATCGGCTGCGTCTTCTGCTGACCAGATTCGTCCATGCCGACTTCCGAAGCGACCGTCCACAGGTCCTCGCGGTTATAGAACACTTGCGGATCGGTCATGTGATAAAGGCCGTACACAGCCGCCTGCAGCTTAAGCAACAATTCCGGATAGCGCACGTGCTTGCGAAGCGCTGGCGGCATGGCCGATGCATCTTGGAACAAAGCGGGAAAAATCTGGCGATACTCCGTGATGATTGGATCCTGCGAGTCAAACACATAGAACGTCGCAGTGCCATCGTAGGCGTCGATGACCACCTTAACGCTATTCCGCATGTAGTTAATAAAGGTGTTGCCGAGCACATAGTGGCGCGAGTAAGGGTAGCTGTCTGAGGTCGTAAACGCGTCCATAATCCAGGACAGCCGACCATCGTCGCCGACAACGATGTACGGATCCGATTCGTAAGTGAGAAATGGCGCGAGCGCTGCCACACGATCGCGCACGTTGCGACGCATCAGCAGCCGGCTCTCCCGGTTGATATCGTCACTAAACGGGAGCTTCGTCAGGTCACCTCGGTCGGATGCAATGAGTAGTCGGCGAAGGAAACCTCCGAGGAGGATGCCGCCATTGCCCTCGTAGGACGTCAGACTGTTGGTCTGGCCTTGCGGGTAATTGAATTCCTGTTGCCGCGTCTTCACGTACACGTCGGTATTGGTGAGCTCGCCGAAATAGATCTC
>Ga0307479_10004385_pt1 | contig 12898 bp, 9 predicted proteins | sample atmos_gasesECM4C_FD_203743 | JGI IMG/M metagenome (GOLD analysis project Ga0307479, IMG submission 203743) | Hardwood forest soil microbial communities from Morgan-Monroe State Forest, Indiana, United States - atmos_gasesECM4C_515 | ecosystem: Environmental > Terrestrial > Soil > Temperate...
CACGTCGCCAAGCTCATCGCCTACATGGCCGTCGAGCAAGAGCACGCCTGGGAAAATCTCGGCATCACCGTCAGCCAGATCATCAAAGAAGGCGGCAGCAGCGACGGCAACGATCTGGATCTGCTCTTCAGCGGGCGCAAAACGATGAGCGGAATCCCCATCAAGTCCAGCGTAAATGCCGACCAAACGCGCGTGGATTTCCTCGACCTCTCGCACTGGGGACGCGCCGTGCTGAAAGACATCGACTTCTACGAAGTCAACGGCAACACCGTGTTCCCGATTTACGGCGCCAGCGGCGGCCTCGCCGCGTCTTACATTTTTTATTTTGATACCGCCTTTCAAATTTGGGATGACAGTCCCAGAACTGGCGCTTTCATTGACACACTGGCTAGGCCCCAGGGTTACTGAGTTTTTCTGGCGCTAGCTCGGCGTAACAGAAATTCTTTGGTGGTCATTTTCAGCTTCCGGCTATTGCAGGGGCGGCACGCCGGCACGACGTTTGCAATCGTGTTCGTGCCTCCTCTGCTGAGCGGAATCTTGTGGTCTAGGGTTCGGTTCGATGGCAGCAGCCTGGCGCCGCAATAGAAGCAGCGAAACCGATGGCGCTTTAATAAGCGGCGCCATTGGTCGGGTGAGATTTGCCCCACGGCTCCAGCTCGGCGTGCCTGAATGTTTCTCTGCTGGACGATGCGGCGGAGACCGTGCTTACGGTAACGCTCCCGCTCGCGCTCGCGGAAAGACGAAAGATTCTCAGCTCGCCGCTCTCGCTGCTTCAGATTAATTGTTTCTCGGTTCTTCCAATAATAACGGCGTCGGCGCGCCCGTTGCTGTTCGGGTTTGAATCGACGCTCCTTACGATATTGTCGACGTTTCTGCTTGTGAATTTTAGCGCGATGCTGCTGGTACCAATCGCGTCCGTGCTTGGCATACCAACGCCGATGTATGGTCTGCACCTTGCGAGGGTTCTTTCGACGCCATTCACGATTATAGGCGCGAGATTTCCTTGGGTGCTTCTTCCTCCATTTACGTCGCCACTCGCGCTGATACTTGCGTTGGTCCGCAAGGTTCTTCCGGTACCACTTCTTTTGATACACGCGATGATAGGACCGCTGTCGGCGAACCCAAGCGGGATCGGATAGGCGCCGCTGTCGGTATCGTCTTCGGCGCGCTTGGAATGACTTGTAGGGCATTCTGCGATGGATGCTATCGCAGACATCCGAAGCGGACAATGCGACGAATCGTCATCGGCGGAATGGCTCTCTTGCTCGGCGGAGCGATTGCTGCGCGCGGCCTGCCTGCCGGGGCAGGCAAGACGGAATCGCTGCTCTTCGTCTTTCTTCGCGTCGACCACGAGCAGGACGTCGCCATTCTTCGTCCCATGATTGCTCCGGATATCGGCGTGCAGCTCGATTCCGGACCGCGGCAGCTCGCTCCTGGCACCGTGCTCACCTGCGAGATGGTTCCGCGTGAACATGACGCCATCGTCGAAGGCCAGGTCGGCAAGGTCAGTGAGATCGTGCTGGGCTGCGGCGAGCACAAATTTGTCGTGAAAACACTGGATTTCGCGCCGCAACGGAAATGATTCACGTCCTACGCGAAACGCATGGCGTCCCGGAAGGCGTAGCGCGAAGCCTCGAACTCGCGGGCGGTACTAATCGCTTTCGCGAACCAAACTATCGCGCCATGTGGGGATGGAATCGCTTGGCGTGGATTGGCGGAAAATTCGCGGAACACGATCCAGCGACGGGCGCGCTGCTTCGCGAAGTTGTCGCGCTGCGCCAGGAACCGAAATACCCAGCGGTCAATCGCTGGCACATCGAAAAATGGTTGCCACCGGAAACCTACGGCTCACCGCGCACTTGGTGGGCGCAAACCATCGAAGTCGAGGGCGGGCGCAGCATTCCCGCGCTCGGACCGTATCCCGCGCGCGGCGAATACGAACATTGCTTCACGCTCGAGGGCCCGCGCGGCGAATTCCTGCAGCTCACGCCAACAGTGGCCGAGCACATCGCCCGCGCCATCGAATGGTCGCGCCGCCACCCGCGCTCAGTAGGGAAGCGCGCGCTCTACGATCGCGAACATCGCCACGAGCGCGCCTACGACGCCTGGGCCTACGACCTGCTCGACGACGCCGTCCCCGCATTTCACAGACAACCGTTCGTCCCGGTGCTGTAGCTCAGGCCTGCCTTTTAGGCCTGAGGATTTCGTCGGCGGGAAACGTCGCCTAAATGGATCGGAAAGACCTCACCCCTCAGAAGGGGTGAGCTACACGCTTCCGTGGAGTCCGGCGATGATGAATCGTGTTGAAATTTGGCTAAAGGGCCTGCTGGCCGCAGCGATTAGCGGCGCAGCGGGCGGCGTCCTCACGGGACTCGCGGCCGTCGGCATCGATCCGCAGCATTTCAATCTGCAATCGGGAATCGGCGCGACATTTCGCATCGGCGCTGCCGCTGCGCTGATCAATGCCGTCATCGGCGTCGCCGCCTATTTGCAGAAATCGCCGTTACCTGCGAGTAGGTCCGATCGCGTTTCCGTGGCGTCAAACTGAAAATAAAAAGGGCAGCTCAGAACGGCTGCCCTTCGCAATTTCAGCGCGTGCTGGACGCGCCCCTCAAGTAGGTTCAGGTTACGTCTCGAGATAGGATCTGTCAAGTCTCTTCCTTGTTTGCGCGCTGAAAGCGGAACGGAGAATGTGGGACTCGAACCCAGGGGCTGTCGCCAGCCTTCAGCGCTTGAGGGGCGCGTCCAGTACCCCCACTGGAAGCATTCTCCGAGACGCACCCCACGCGCCGGAAATTATACTATTCGGATAAGACACAGTCGAGGAAAATAGAAATGCCAGTTGTTGGATCCAGTGCGTACAACACCGCCGGGCAAATCACATCCCTGGTGCGCTCGCTGCTGAATGATGCGCAGGGCAACCTGTTCACGGACACGGTGTTGTTGCCGTACGCGAATTCCGCCTACCGCAAAACGCAGCGTGCGCTCGGCAATGCCGGTGGTGGCGGCTTCATCCAGGACGACGTGCTGCTGGTCGTTCCCGCGGTCGCGCAAGTCGATACTTCGCTGCAAGTCTCCGTCACCGACGCCACCGCTCCGCCCAATCAGCTTCCCACCGACCTGCTCGTGCCGGTGAAAATTTGGGAGCGCATGAACGGCTCCTCCGACGATTTCGTCGAGATGGCCGACCTCTCGCAGCACGGCGGCCTGCCGTCGCGCGCGCAAGGACTGACGCTCAGCGTCTGGGAATGGCGCGCCGACGGACTCTATTTCCTTGGCGCCACGCAAGACACGCAGATTCGACTGCGCTATCTGAAAGCGTATCCCGATTTCACCGACGCCACCTCGCCGGTGCTGGTGCGCAACGCGCAGGAAGCCCTTGCGTACGCCACCGCCGCGATGGCCGGCTGGGCGCGGGGCAGCCCGCTCGCGGAAAAGTGGGACGAAGCCGCCAGTGACGCGCTCGAAGATTTGGTTGCCGCCGCGGTGCGCCGCGAGCAGCAATCCGCCCGCCGCCGCCGGCCCTTTTCCGCCCGCAGCGGCTACACCCCATTTTAGAAGTTCGACGGCGATGCAACCGCTCTCTCGCTGCACATCGAACCAGAAAAACTTTGGAGTGCGGTAGCTTGCTACCGCTTTCACGCATGCAGCGTAAGCCGAGCGTTTCGCGGAGCCACGGAGCGTTTTAGACAGCGCCTCAGCCTCAAAAGCGGCGGCAAGACCGCCGCACTCCAAAACGAATTAGGAGAGAAAAATGCCCATCACCATCACGCTTTTGCCCGGCAACGTCGACGGCTCCGGCAGCAACCTGCTCTACGCTATCGGCACGCTCGCCTTTTCGGGGAATTACCCGACCGGCGGCGACACGCTCGATTTCACGCAAGTCATCGACAAGCTGCCCAGCACGCAACTGATCCAGGTCTTCGCCGACAGCCAGAACGGCAACGCCGGCTACTACGTGCCCGTAGCCGGCACCGCGCTAAACAACTGGAAGCTAAAAGCCTTCAGCGGCGGCGGCGCGGAAATCACCGCCGGCGCGTACCCCGCCAGCGTGACTTCCGACGCCGTGCAAATCACCATCACCGCCCGCAAGCTGCTGTAGCACAGCCACTCTTGGCTGTGCTGAGGCGCCAACTACTTGCTAGGGCCAAACCGCACAGGCAAGAGTGCCTGTGCTACTTTTTCGCTGCACTCGACCAAGGCCAAAAGTCGGGTGCTGCGGCAAGACCTGCTCTGACGGGGTTATTTTCAATGTATCTACAAATCTTTTCGCCTTCCGCAGGCGTCCTCACCCAGTGATCAAAGGACTCTCCCTGCCAAAAGCGCTGCCCTGCACGCCGCAGAATCCGATTTGCATGATAGGCGCTCGAACCCTTGATGCCAGCAGTGATTCTCCTTAGGAGCAAGCGTGGCTCGATCAGAAGATGAACGTGATTCGGCATGATGACGTACGCAACCAGCGTGTATTGCTCCAATTCGCGGGCACCTCGCAAGATGCAGGATTCCACTTCGCCAGCTATCTCCGGATTCCTAAGCCAGAGCGGTCCAAAACTGGCTTTGTCAAGGAAACGGTCCGCGCGCGCGAATTGACGGCCAGACCGATCTTCAGCATGCCTCAACTGAACCATGATGTGCTCTGGAAGCGACCCATAAAGCCTCCAGGTTAGGAAAATGGCTCTCCCCTCAGGATGCCAATGGGGAAGATTACGCTCGTAGTACATTATGCGAAACGGTAGCACAGCCACTCTTGGCTGTGCTAGGGCGTCGACTATTTGCAAGCCCAAAACCGCGCAGGCAAGAATGCCTGTGCTACTTGTTACAAGGACGGCAATGATACGATCAAAAATCGCGATGACGTTTTTGTGGACACTAATCGCGCTGACGCTGCATGTGTTGTCCGGGTTCGTTTCGCCGGCCAACGCGCAGGGTTCGCGCAAGGACGACATCGTCTTCAACACGCGCGGCATTCCCCTGGCGGGTGCCACAATTCGCGTCTGCGCCATGCCCGCCTCGGGCCAGCCGTGCACGCCGCTCGCGCTAATTTATTCTGACTCAGCGCTCACGCAGGCGCTCGCCAATCCCACCACCACCGACGGCCTCGGCAACTATTCCTTCTACGCCGCGCCAGGAAAATACGAAATCGAAGTCTCCGGCCCGGGCATCACCACCAAGCAACTACCGAACGTCATCCTGCCCAACGATCCGAGCTCGCCGACCTTCAGCAGCGTCAACAGCACTGGCGCCATCAGCGCCTTCTCGCTAAGCCTCACCGGCAATCTCACGGTGAACGGCAACACCACTGTCGTCGGCAATCTCGCCAGCGGCACGCTCAATCTCACGAATCAATCCACGCCGCCGGGCGCCGCCAATAGCGGTACCGTGAATCTCTATACAAAAACCGTCGACAAGCGCCTCTACTACAAAGACGACACAGGCACGGAGATCGGCCCCATCGCCAGCGGCAGCGGCGCGCAGACCAATGTGCAGAACACGTTCACCGCGCAGCAAAATTTCGACGCCAACTTCGAGGCCAAAGGCCCCAATCCCTATTTCAGCCTGATGCGCTATGGCGGCTACGGAAACGCCACCACGCCGCCGACCACGACCGGCAGCATCAGCTCGGGCGGCACGCAGCTGACCGTTGCCAGTGCCCAAGATTTCGCGAACGGGCAGGGCATTGTGGTCTACAAAGCGGGCTCCGCGACCACGCTGACCACGCCAGGCCAGCCTACGGTCGCTCCAACGTATCTGCTGAATGGCTCGACGACCTACACGTACCAGGTCATCGCCGAAGACCGCCAGGGCGGCCTCACCGCGGCCAGCACCTCTGGACAAACCACCACGGGAGCTTCGACGCTCGGCGCCAACAACATCACTTTTGCCAGTTGCGTGCGCACCAACGGCGTCGCCACCTACACCTCCAGCGTCGCCCACAATCTGCAGCCCGGCGCGCAGGTCAACATCTCCGGCTTCAGCGGCGGCGTCTTCGATTTTTGCAACGGCGTCAAGACCATCGCGTCCACCACGTCAACCACCTTCACCACCAACGACGGCCAGCTCCCCAACGAAACCAACACCACCGGCTCGCCGGTTGTCACCGTGATCGCTTGCAACACGCTGACCTTTGCGTCGGGCAGCTTCAGCGGCGGCAACACCATTCATTACTGGATCTATCGCAATGGCGCGCTCGCCGGAGTCGCCGTGGGCATCGACCCGTGGTTTCAGGATTGCGGCAGCAACGTCAACACCGCGCCGACCTACGTTCCGACCACGCCGCCAAGCAGCGCTCAGCCCGGCTATCTGGCCACCACCATTGTTTCCGGCGGGGGCACCACAACCTTGACGCTGGCCAACGCCGCGTCCACCACGGTGGCCAGCGCTACAGTACTGCACGACAATTCCGTGAACCTGAAAGCGGCCATTCAAGCCGCTTATAACGTCGGCGGTGGCGAGGTGTACATCTCCAACGGTGCGCTCATCATCCCCTTCAATTCCACCCTGGATTTGACCACCGGCTTGACCAGCACGTTCTCCTACGGCGTCAAAATTCACTCCAACAACGATTTTATTCTCATCAATCAACCGTGGATTCTGCGCGGGGCGATCGACATCGAGGGCGAGCCGCACCAAACCAGCAGCTTTTCCTACGTCAACGGCTCGCAGTTCGCTGGCAACGCCAATCCCATGTTCCTTCTCTCGGAAGTGAACGGCGTCAACGGCGTGCACTTCAGCCGCCTGCTGCTCGTTGCCAATGGCGTGCAACAAACCGCCATTCTTAGCGACAGCGGAACGGACGGAGGCGGAATCGCAGGCCTGGTCCTGGATGACGTTAACGTCAGCGGAGGCAACGGTCTGGGCCGCCCGTTGGTATTCAAGGGCGGCTTCGACTACTTCATCAATCGCGGGAATTGTCAGAATGGGGCCGCCAGTTTTACCGGTTCGGCCTGCCTGCAGTTCACCAATTCCAGTCCGGCGGTGACCACCAGCAATCCCGCGCAAATTCCTTACCGCATCAAAGTCAACGGCTTGTACTTCGCGGGTGGCGCCATCGATGTCGATTGCCTGCCGAATTCTTTCGGTCCGGCGCCCTTCGATTGGGAGTTCCTCACCAGTCTTTATGAAAGCGGGGTAGCTCCGTACCTGCGATTCAATTGCCCGTCGGGAGTCTTTAACGGCATCGAGCTAACTAACATTGTGGAAGCGGATACCCTGGTGGGCTACGGCACTCCCGTAGTGGACGCGCAAAACGGCGGCAATATTGTTTCGCTCCTGTGGACGGCAGGCTCCACTGGCAATGCCGGCCAGCCGCTGTTCATCGCCCCATCGACGGCGGGCCAAGCGAACGCCCTGATCCTCGACGGACCCATCAACAACCAGGGAAACACTTCCTTTGTAAGCCTGAATGGCCTGGGTCTCAACGCGAATTCACTGGTCTCCACCACGGGCACCGGCCGCCTCGTCTACGGCATGCCCTTGGTGACAGTCGCGCCCGGCATTGCGGTGAGCTCCGGAGGCAGCGTTCCCATCGGCAGCATTCCCTATCAGATCCAATGGGTGGACGTAGACGGAAATTTCAGCGCCGCAAGCCCCACCGTTACCGTAGCGACCACCAGCGGCAACCAGACGGTGACCATAACTCCGCCAGCCGCCCCGGTCGGAGCCATCGGCTACGTCCCTTATCGCAACACCGTCCGGGTCAACCTCATCGGTTTTGGCGGCTGCTCGACCTCGGCCCTTGTTCCCATCGCCACCGCATACGTCGACACCTCCAGCTTCGCCTGCGGCAACCCCACAGGGCCGGCCACCGCCGGATCTTCCATCGTCGGACCCAACGGCTTGTCCGGGCCGCAGCTCCGGCTCACGAACAACGGAAATGTGCTTTCCACGACGTTTCCCAGCGGGCTGGGCGCCAATCGCACGCTCTCTATACCCGATCTCACTGGCTATCTGCCGGTGACCGGCTACCTCAACAGCGCTTACGACAATGCCACGCGCGCCAACGGCGCGATCGGCGCCAACTGGACGGTCACCAACAACGGCATCAACATCAGCTCCAATAATTTTGTGGGCACAGCTAATGCCAACGACCTTGCCTACTGGAGCGCGAGTTTGTTCAGCCCGTCGCAATTCGCTGAGGTCACGCTCACGGCGCTCAACGGCACGTCGGATTTCCCCGGTGTGGCCGTTTTGGTCTCTGGAAGCGGCGCTGCGACGCAGGGCTACAACTGCATCGAGAGCACCACCAATATTTACATGCAAAGAATTTCCGGAACCACAAATACTACGCTGACCAGCGCCGCCAGCACCGGGGCCGCGGGAGACATTCTGCGTCTCGAGGCCGCGCCGGGTGGCGCGCTTACCTGCTACAAGAACGGTGTCTCCACGCTCACGGCCACAGATACAACCTACGCCACCGGGCAGCCGGCCCTGTTTTTGAACGGCACCGTCGCCACATCGAAAAACTGGTCCGGCGGCAACTTGCATCCGCTCGCGCAGCTCGATGTGGAACAGGATTGGAGCAAGACGCAGCACTTCACACAAGGAATCGCTTTGGGCGGAGAGTCGCTCAGCGCCAGCCCGCGCGGCGAGCAAACTGTGTTTCTCCCCGGCGCGCTCACTACCACTTGGACGGGTTCGACGTGGACACCGGACAAGGCCATCACCGTGACGCGCTTGCAAGTGCAAGCCAAAACCGCGCCGGGCGGCTGCACCACCAACGCGATCGTCCGGCTCACCGACGGCACCACACCGGTGAACCTCACCATCGCCGCCGTCGCCAACGATAGCGGCGCCATTGCGCAAAATTATGCCGCTGGCGCCTCGCTCACCATCGCCGTGCAAACCGCCGCCGCCGGCTGCACCACCAGTCCCGCCGACGCCAATGTCGTAGTGCAGTACCGCATGCAGTAGTCGCGCTTCGGGACGCGCCTTAGCCCGGCTCCAAGGCGGAGCGAGCGCGCGCCGAGCGCAAAAGTACGAGGCAGCCCGCTATAAGCAACAGCAGCGAGGCGGCCGCCCCAAAAATTCGTGGGATGTGGGCTACCGGGAGGACCCACCACCACACCGCCACAATGCGAAGGGCGCGTGAAGAGGAAATTGTGCTTGCCGGAGAAACCCCACGCTGCGACATCAAGTCACGGACGTCAAAATTCCGGGCGTCCTCCATTTGGCGCGCAGCCGCTGGCCACGCGAGCAGAAATGGCGCGCGGGAGAATGACCAAAGCGTGTCGCGTTCCGAGACTCCCTGTTCATTCTCTTCGGCATAATACCGCTCATAGAAGGTGAACAGCGTGGGTGCGTTGATGAGAAATCCCACAGCCGTCAGCACGATTAACGCGCGACGCCACTGTGCCTCCAGATGACCGAGAAGCGCGACCAGTCCCGGAATCCCCGGCAAAAGAAGCCGCGGCCCCCAGGACCAGCCGCCGCTCCAGAACGCCCACAAGCAATGCAGCAAGAGAAATCCGGCGAACATGGTCACGGGCAGGAGCGCATCGAGAAGATTTGATTTCTTCGCTTTCAGGAATGCAGCAACGCTAAGCACCATCGTTGGGCAGTACCAAACTAAGCCTCGGCCAGGGCTAAACAGCAAGCCCGCGAATCCCTCCGGTATCGTCTGCAAACGGAATGACCACGGCTGGCCGAACATCAAGGGATGACCAAATCGCATGTAGTTGTAGCAGCAGTAGAGCGACAGGCCCACAAAGCTGCCAAGCGTTGGAAGCAAACTGAGCTTCACCGATCGAGTTTTCGCCAGCAAATAAGCGGAGATGACCGGACCTACGAGAATGCCGGTCGGTTTTGCAAGCACCGCAAGCATTGCACCAAGCGCGGCGTAAACAATTTGCTGTGGCGACGAAGCCAGTGCGGCATAAATCGCTGCCGCGGTCAACAATGTGAGTAGCGGCTCGGCGTAAAAGGTGCGCGCGTAGGTGAATGCAATTGTCCCGAAGGCATAAGACACCGCGGCAATTTGTGCTCCAACCACCGAGCTTCCCAGGCGCATGGAAATTAGGCCCACCAGCCCGGCAGTCGCCGCGGTAAAGAGTGCGGGCAAAACGAGAGACGCAATCGCCGCGAGATAATGCGCCGGGAGGCGCAAAATATGCGCCGCCTCCGTCGCCACGGCAACCAAAGGCACCGCCAGCACCGACTGCAGTGGATACCACTTGCCGAAGAACTGACCTCCGCGCCCTGGCACACCCAGTTCCTCGGGCACTGCCCAGGAATGGTGCGCGACCAGAGATTCGGCAACCGCCAGCATGCCGTTGCCATCCAGCGAATAGATTCCGGGCGGCAAGAACGCGAAGTAGATTAGAGCGAAGCCGAGAGTCAGGCAAAGCCACATGCCTCTGCCAATGGGTTCAGCGAGGCGCGCGGGATCGTTACCGCGACCTGGGCTGGTGGTTCGAGTCTGATTTTCAACGGTCATGCACGCAACTGGCGTATCGGAGCGGTCACTTATGTTCGTAAAAGCGCCGGGCAAGGTCAAGTCAAGCCGGCGCAATGTATCTCGCCGCGCCGCGCTATGAGTCTGGTACCAAAAAACAATTGAGGTGAATTGTGGAAGCACAAACCGCTGTCAAGGGTGTCGACGTTGTCGCGCTGGTGAATATTTCCACGGAAAAATGGCCGCCGCGCCAGCGCACTTATTTCGGCTCGCTGGCCATCTCTTCACCGCAGCCGGGCGAAGCCTTCGCCATTACGCCGATTCATGGCTGCCTCGGCGTCATGGACCTGGGCGACAAGCGCACCATGGAATTTCGCATCACCGCGCGCGAAATCGCCGAAGACATTGCCCGCGAAATCAACGGCGACTCAGGGGAGGGAAGTTACCACGGCGTTTTTGTCGCCGCGGGAGAGGCGCCCACGGAAAGCGAGCTCGCCGAAGCGCGCCGTCGCCTCGAGGAATTTCACCGCCGCCTGGTGGCCGCCGCCGATCTCGAATGGGAGCGCACGAAGAATCCCATGTTTATTACCGACCTCGAGCGCCGCGCCGCGCGCCAACTCGGCTTGGAGAAGCCCTGGCTGTACGACGCCCGCCAGCTCGCCGATTGCCCCGTCTGCGCGGAAAAAATCAAGCACGGCGTAGCCGTCTGCCGTTCCTGCGGCGCCATCCTCGACCGCGAAAAAGCCGCGCAGTACGGCTTAGTCGCCGCCGAAGAAAAAGATTCCCCGCGCAGCCGCAGAGCGCACGGAGAGAAGCGGGAACCGGAACCGGCAGGGAAGTAGCACACTAAAAAAGGGCAAGAAAAAAAGGCGGCGATTTCTCGCCGCCCTGTTGAATACGCGTACTGGACACGCCTGAGAAACGCAAACTCATTATATCCGCTCTCGGGTCTTCAATCACAGAACGTTAGAAACAAATAAAGGGCGGCCGAAGGGCCGCCCTAAATATCGACATGTACTGGACACGCTTGCCAAGCAATTTCAGTGTAGCAGCATTTTCCTGTCTGTCAATAGGGCGCGCTGAGAGACGATCCGGAGAGTGGGAGACTCGAACTCCTAGGGCTGCAAGCAACCCTCAGCGCTTGGCAAGCGCGTCCAGTACCCCCACTGGGAGCACTCTCCGAGGCGCGCTCGCTCTGCCTTGTATATCACACGGATAGCTATACATCAAATAAAATGACGACAGCAGGCTCATTCGACGCGCCCATCGAAATCTTCGGCGGGCTGGTCACCGACATGTCTCCCGCGGATCTCCCGCACGGAGTCTCGCCCGATTGCCAGGACGTCATCTACAGCAACGGCAACGTGGCCACGCGCCCTGGCTTGCAAGCGCTGTTCGGTCCGCTCGCCGGCAATCCCACGGTCAACTACGTGAAAACGTACGAGACGCTGAATGCCACGCTGCGCACGCTGTTGCTAGACTCGAACGGCATTCTGTACAAGGAGACCACGCCGGGCACGCTCGCCAGCGTCGCCACCGGTCTCGTCGCAAATTCCTTCGCAAATTCCACCACGCTGTTCGGCCGCGAATATCTGGCGATCAGCAACGGCATCGCCGGCAACGACCTGCCGCGACAGTTCGACGACACCAATTTCGATCGCGTCAGCCAAAGCGGACCCGGCGCGGGCCCCACCGTGGTCGACGAAAATGTAATCGTCGCCGTCGTCGCCAGCCCCAACGGCGCAACGCAATCCGCCGCAGTGGCCATCGCCGCCAGCCCCAACGGCGCCAGTGAAAACGGTTTCCTCGTCATCATCACCACCAGCGCAGCACACGGCCTTGCAGCCGGGCAATCCGTAACCGTCGCGGGTGTGGGCGTCAGCGGCTACAACGGCACGTTTCCCGTCGTCTCGATTCCCAGCAGCACGCAATTCACCTACATCGCCGGCGCATCCGGCCTCGCGGCATCCGGCGGAGGCACCGCCGCATCGTGCACCGCCACGATTCAGACCGCCGCAGCGCACGGATTCATCGTCGGCCAACTCGTCACCACCACGAGCATCGGTGTCGCGGGATACAACGGCACGTTCGCCGTCACCAGCGTGCCGGACTCCACGCATTTTACCTTCACCGCAGTGACCGGCGGCCTCGCCGCTTCCGGCGGAGGCACCGCGTCCGCTGCAGGCAGCATCGCCACCGGTGTCCATCAAGTCTGCGTCATTTTCAAAACGCGCCAGGGCTATTTCACCAAGCCCAGCCCGGCCACCAGTTGGACCGCCAGCGGCGGCAAGCGCGCCGTAATCACGAACATTCCCACCGGTCCATCCAACATCGTCGCGCGTATTCTCTGCTTCACCGGAGCTAGCGGCGCCAGCTTTTTCTACGTCGGCGCGGGCGCCACACTCTTCACCGGCAACATGATCCTCAACGACAACACCACCACGTCGGCCGTGGTCGATTTCTCCGACGCCATCCTGCTCGCCGCCACCAACGTCGACAATCTCTTCC
>Ga0307479_10004386_pt1 | contig 12893 bp, 6 predicted proteins | sample atmos_gasesECM4C_FD_203743 | JGI IMG/M metagenome (GOLD analysis project Ga0307479, IMG submission 203743) | Hardwood forest soil microbial communities from Morgan-Monroe State Forest, Indiana, United States - atmos_gasesECM4C_515 | ecosystem: Environmental > Terrestrial > Soil > Temperate...
ACGGTATCGATGGCGTCGTAGGCTGCTACCGATAGCCCTGCCAATCACTTCAACATCCAATCGGCAATTCGCAACCATGCGGGCGTATTTCTCACCAGCAAAGTGAGAATCTGCAAAGTCACGATCAGTGCACCACCCCAGACCCACGCTGGATGAAGCCTGCGCGTTTTGAAGGTGTCGTACGCGATGCAGATAACGACGCATAGGTCGTTTATCCCGAACAGCGCTGATTGTGGGGCAAATTCGATAAAGTGAAACGGCAGCCGATCGATACCAGGCGGAAGAATACTAAGGCAGGCAAGCACCATCAGCCATTTGTGGTAATCTGCGCGCCTCCGCTGAAGGATTGCTGCCGTCACAAAAGTTCCAAATAAGAGCAAAACGGCAAGAGGCACAGGAAGGAAAACAGGCGGCGGATCCACAGCTGGATCATTCATGATGAGGTGAAGGTGTCCCTGACTCAAGGCGACAGCTGTACCCAGCACCACAGCCAGCCCTGCCAGCACTGCGCCCGCCACTCCTAATCGCCGATGCAAGTCCGTGCGGTGCACCGCGACAAGCCGCACCTGAACGAAAAACAGCACAAACCAAGCGGTCATCACTGGCCCATGAATGTGCAGGAGCAACCCCAGCTGCGGTGTTCCAAACAACACCTTCAAGTAATAAGTCTGAGCGAATCCAATGAAGGTAATGAGGGCGGTTCCAATCGCCACGCCAGCGTAGAGCCGCCGATCGCTCGCCCAGCGATTCACATTTGCGCTTGACGTTGCAGGAGCAGACATAGGACCTACGTTTCATAGAACATAATCCTGTACGAGACAATCTTCAATAGGAATAGCCCTGGCGCGGGGTGAAAACGGAGCATGATTCGCGGCATGCGAGCAAAAAGACGGATTCTTCCGTTTGTAGCGCTAATGCTGATTGCGGCTGCAGCGACCGCCAGCGGCTTACCAGGCGCGGGCGGAACTTTTTGGCTTTCCAATTCGTACGGTCGTTCATGAGAAACTCACATTCGCAATTCGGGGCCCCGGAAGTCGTGATCCTATTGGGGGCGGGTATTTTCATCTTAGTGTTGGGAGTATCCGCGTTCTGGGAGCCCGATATTCGGTGGCTCCACTTCTTTCAGTCTTGGATGTACCTCGCGACCATCGCACTAAGCTTGAGAGGCAATCGGTGGGGATATTTCATTGGAATTTCTGCTGCAGGGCTCTGGGACTATACCAATATCTTCGTGACCACCTTCTTCTTCAATGGACTCCAACAGCTTACCCAGTGGTTGCACACCGGGCATTTGGCCAGACCCGATCTCTTGATCGCGGTACCCGCATGGTTCTCCAATTTACTGGTGATTCTAGGTTGCTTGTGGGCTTATGCGCGTAAATCCGACAAGAAACCAAGGGACGCTGCCAAGCTCGTACTTTCCTTCGCGCTCACAACGGGCTTTTTCGCCCTAGCCATCGCTCTGTTCCAGCCTCGTTATCTCCCGATTTTCCCCCGACTATTGCACCCGCACTGGCCGTGAGGAGTCTCCTCGGAAAGAATCGAAACGGTTGGGAATCAATTCAAGCGTCTGGTCAGTGCCTGGTTAACGCATTAGCCCGCTCCCGCAAAAAGATCAATTCGCGGGAAGAAGAGAGGCGCGCGGGAGAGGATTGCCGTTCAGAAAGACTGTGTCGATTGCGTCGTAAGCGGCCACCGATTGAAGAGGGTCGGCGCGAAGGAGCAATAAGTCGGCGCGTTTGCCCACTTCAATCGTGCCGAGATCCTTGGAGAGTCCAAAGACCACGGCGTTGTCGAGCGTGGCGGAACGCAGAATGCGCGAGAGCGGCACACCGGCTTCGGCCCAGCGCGAGAGTTCCAAGCGTCCATTGAGACCCGGCGGATTTCCAATGCCGCCGTCACCGGACGGAGTGTCACTGCCGAGCAGGAGCTTCACGTTTTCTTCCAGCATGAGGCGAAGCGTTGCGGTGACGCGTGCGGGCGCGATGGACATCGCCGTTGCCACGTCCATAGAAGACCCAGGCGCCTGGAGTTTCGCAAAGATTTGGCGGTATTGGTCCTGCATGGCGCGGGCGGCAGCTTGCGCTTCATCGCCCTTGAGATAAGCAACGAGGGCGCGAGGCAGCGATTCGGCAAAGCGAGGATCATCGAGCAAAGACCTGTCGAAAACGGACAGCTCTCCATAGATCACTTGCAATGTCGGTTGAACGTGAACGCCGGAAAGGGCGGCCTGATGAATCACCTCGCGCGCTTCGGCAGGCGGAGTCTTCGCAAAGCGGTCGCCGGGCCAATGCCAGAGCCCATGGGCGATTACGTCGGCGTGCGCGTCCAGTGCGGCATGCCAACTCTCGACAGCATTGGCGTGAACGACGAGGACAAGGCCGCGGCGCCGGGTCTCCGCGCGAAGGGCGGCGAGGGTTTCCGCGATGGGCACAGGCCAATGGAACACGCCGCCGAAGCCGGACTCGACGAAGACCTTCACGCACGTGCCACCGGCTTGGACCACGCGATCCACGGCGCGTGCGGGCGTGTAGTCGCGCGGATCGAGAAAAGTGGGCCAGTCTTTGGCCTGGGCCGCCTGATAGACAAGGTTGGCGGCGTTCGCGGCAGCCGCATCCTTGGGCGGCCGCAGCGCTCCGTAGCCGCCGAGGACGTGCACGGCGGAACCGCAATAATAAAGATTGGGGTGAACGGGTGCAGCGATGAACCTGGCGCGATCCTGCTCTCCGCTATTGAGATCCACCAGAGTGGTGAAGCCAAAGGCCAAGAAAGCCCGCGGGAGCTGTGACTGGTACGCGTGCAACAATTCGGGGTGCGCGCCCGCGAGGTCGTCATCGACAGGGCCGAAGTCGCCGACGTGCACGTGCGAATCGATGAGGCCTGGAATGAGGAAGCGATCGTGGCCGTCAATGCGCGTGGCATGCGGGCCGGCGACAAGGCCGGGCGCAATCTGCGCGATGTGGCCGTTGCGAATCACCACGGAGATATGCGGCACGGGAGACTGGCGTTCGGGAGAGATGAGAGTGACGTCTTCGATGACGATGCCCTCGTCGATGACTTTGCGAGTGGCTGAGCCGGTGGAAAAGGCGAGAGTGAGCGCAAGAAGGCAGACGAAGGCGACGTTCCTCATGCCGAGCTATACGAGCGTTACGAAAGGAAAGTTCGATTCGTTGGGCTCCTGTGCGGCAGGTCGGAGCAGAAGATTGGCGTCGAGTGTCAAAAGAAAGATAAGTGGCCTGTTTACAGAGGGATAGCAGGCACACGGCGGAGTTGCGGGTGTGTGCTCTCGTACGCGTGGGCGATGCGGAGCAAGACGGCTTCGCTCGAGACGCCGCCCATGAGTTGCAAGCCAATCGGCAATCCGGAAGGCGTGAAGCCGCAGGGCAGCGAGATGGCGGGGACACCGGCGAGATTGGCGGGGCGATTGAGGCGTAGAAGGAGAGCGCGAGTGGGATATTGGTGCGCTGCGAGGCGGGTCGTTTCCTCGTTTATGAGCGGGGCAACGATTGGAGTGGTGGGTACGATGAGCGTATCGGCGTCCGATTCCGCCAGGGCCATGTGGAGTTGCACGACGAGTTGTTTCTGAATTTCCAGCGCCTGCAAATAGTCGAGCGCGGAAACTTTTGCGCCCATTTCCAGGCGGGAACGCACGTCTTCGGCGTAATCCGAGGCCCGGGCTGGAAAATATCCCTGCTGCGAATGGAAGAGCGTCGCCTCAACCCAGGCGATGTGATTGGCTGCGTCTTCGGCTTCGTCCAGCTGGGGGATGGAGATGTCGGCGGTGGTCATGCCTGCTTTGCAGAGATCGCGCACAGCCGAGTCGAATGCCTTCCGCACTTCCGTGGAAAGGGCGTCGAAAAAAAGCTGACGAGGAATGCCCAGACATATCTTTCGGAGGTTAACCCGCAGAGTTGCGGGTTTCGAGAGGTCCGGCTCGCGGGCGCCGCGAAAATAAATTGCGCTGGTTAAGATGGCGGCGTCGCGGACGGTACGCGCCAACGGGCCGGTGCAATCGAGGGCGGGAGAGAGTGGGACGACGCGTTCACAAGAGATGCGGCCCCAGGTGGGCTTGAGGCCAACGACGCCGCACAGGGAAGCGGGAATGCGGATGGAGCCTCCAGTGTCCGTGCCGATGCTGCCATAGCAGAGGCCAGCGGCGACCGCGGCGGCCGAACCACCGCTAGAGCCACCGGGGATGCGTTCGAGATCCCAGGGATTGCGCACCGGGCCGTAGTGCGGGTTGTTGGATGTGACGCCGTAAGCGAATTCGTGCATGTTGGTCTTGCCAAGAATAATTGCACCTGCTTGCTTAAGCTGTGCGACGACTACGGCATCGTCTTTGGGAATAAAATCCTTCAGAATTTTTGAGCCGGCGGTGGTTCGAACGCCCCTGGCGTAGATGTTGTCTTTCAGCGAAATGGGAATACCGTGCAGCAGGCCGCGATCGCGATGGCCTTTGCGGCCTCGCGGAGCGAAGAGTTCGGTTTCGGCTTTCTTGGCATGAGCGAGAGCGAGTTCGCCGGTGACGGTGATGTAGGCGTTGAGCTTGGGATTGAGATGCTCGATGCGCGCCAGAATGAGCTTGGTGAGCTCCACAGGAGAAAGCCTGCGCTTGCGGAAGAGTTTTGCGACTTCGTCGATGGAGGCGAAGGCAAGGTCGTTGTCAATCATGGGCGTCATAAGTGAATATCAATTGCATGCCGGGCTAAAGCCGGCCTCTACAAGGACAAGTCGTCAGAATATTTTTTCCTGATGGCGCAGATTGCCGAATGTTCCGATATTCGCGATGATGAACGCGACGCGGAACTGATTCTCGATGCGCACCTGGCCGAGGTTGATGCGGCGATATTCGAGGGCCAGACCGCAACAGCCGCCATTGTAGCTCGCCTGGACAATCTGATTTTGCAGCGTCTTGTTGGTGAAGTCGTAGCCCACGCCGCCGAGAAAATTAAAGCCCTTGCGTGTTTCATTACCGTAGCCGGCGAGCGCTCGAATCTGATTCGAAAGCGGCTGTTGGAAAGGTACGAACCCTGGAGGCAGCGGCACGGGGAGATCGCCCTGCACGGGATTGTCGTCCAGACGGAAAAACGCCAGCGTGGTGAAAAACTCGCGGTAGGGCTTCACTTTCAAGAGGGTACCGATGGTGACGAGGCGCTGAATCTGCGGATCGTACTGGAGAATCTGTTCCACATCGTAGTGGCCGCCGGGCGTGATGCGTAAGTCGCTGACGATCGGCGACCATTGGCGGGGCCCGAAGGCAAACGCGAAAGGCGAGATAGAGTCCAGCGCCTGAAAAACGTTGCGCTGGCCGTCTACGATGGCCCCGCCAAACGTTGGATCGAAATAATGCTTTTGCACGACGCGCCAGGAAAGCAGCTCCTGCGGCTGGTCGTCGCCATCTTTGCGGTACAGGCGCTGCGTGAAGCCGTATTCCACCTCGTTGGTATCCGTGAGCGTCGCATTGCTATCGAAGCGGATAAACTCGGCGAAATTCTTTACACCGGTGACGTAGCGATAGGTGATCGTGGGCTCGATGGTGTGCTTGTAGCGGTGCCGGCTCTTGTCCCTTTTCAATGAGGTGCGGTCGAAGAAGCGTTCGAAGACCGGAGGGCGCAGTTCAAGAGTGAATTCGCCGGTATTGCGCTTGATGGACGCGACGGAGAGGTTGCTGGCGGAATCGAGCGAATCGCCGTAGCTAGTCGTACGGAACGCGGCGGAAGTGGTTACGCCGAGCCAGTAACCCAGATGAAGCGGAATGGTTACGCGCGGGGCGAATTCGTAGCGGTCCACGAAATTGGGCGTTTCGAAATTTTGGTCGCTGCGGCTGACCACTCCGGCAAAAGAGTCGAAACTGAAGTAAATGGGAACATTTTGCCAGGGCGCCTGCTCCACGGAACCGAAGCGTGCTTCCGGCAAATTGCGGAGAGACACGCTGGTGGCAGGAACGGCGGGGGTTGTGGTGGTAGCGGCCACCGGGAGCGTAAGGAAATTTTTGTCATTGAGGCCGGCGAAATTGAGGCTGAAGCCACTGAAATTTTTGGTGAGGAATACGGCGCTGCGCACTTCGGAGTTGATGGCTTCGCCGTAGGTATCGGCGAACGCCAGGCGGAAAGTGAGCGACGATAGCTGATTGTAATCCGTGACAAAGCGCCAGCCATTTGGAAGCAGGGACTGAATCTCGAGTCGTTGCTGCTCGCCGCCCTGGGGGCTTCGCGAGCCGTCGGGGTTAAGGAGCCCGCGGTCGTTGACACCGAGGTAGGTGTACTGGATCGAAGTGTTCTCAAAAGGTTTGGCGCGAAATTGTCCGCGTTCCAGATTGCCGCGCCTGCTCATGAGTTGAGCGCCAAAGGTGGCGTCCAGCCAGGGGCGCGGCGCAAAATAAAAGGCATCACCAAAAATGAATCCTTTGCGCGAGCTCTGGCCGATGTCGGGAATGAGAAAGCCGGACCCGCGAACCTTGGGGCCCGCCGGGGCGGTGGCGTAGGGAAGCCAGAGCAGAGGAACTCGAAACAGACGGAAATTGGCGTTGACCAGTGCGACGGTCTTGTCCACACGGATGCGGGCGTGCGGGGCGTAGAACTGCCACTTGGGATGAGTTGGATCGCAGATGGTGATCCAGGCACCGTGCACCAGGTAAACATCCCCGGCGAACCGCTCGACGTCGCGAGCTTCGAAATAAAGTGGGTTGTCGGTCAGCAGAACCTCGGGATTGGGTTGGCGTTCGACTTTGATGGTGCCGCGAACGTTGTGAAACGAGCCGTGGCCAGTACTCACGTTGTAGTGCGCTTCGTCGGCGTCCAGGTGCTCGCCGTTGTAATCGAGCTGCACATGGCCGCTGGCCACCGCTTCGTAGGTCTTCCCGTTGTATTCGACGTGATCGGCCCGGAGGCGCGTATCCGCGTAATGAATGTCCACGTCGCCGTCGGCGGTCGTCACATCGCCCTTGCGGCTCTGCGTTTTGGCTTCGAGCTCGGCGATCACTCCTTTGGTTGAGGATATCCGGATTTGCTGAGCGGAGGCGGCGCCCGCTGACGGGCCGCCCAGAGCGGCGAGAAATGTAGTCAGAAAAAGGAATGAACGAAGCGCAGAGAGAGTCCGCGCATGGAGATTGGGATTCACTCGGAACATGCAATCAATGGAAACAGTTGCATAGCCTAGCATGGGGTCGCAGGGATTTGAAGGCAAGTGCAGGGGATGAGTTGCATGCGCGGGAGGCGGAGGCGCTGTCTGCAGCAGCCTGATCTATGAAACGCAGCGGCAACACCGCGCGTCTGTCTTTGCACGGGTCGGTTTGCCTTTCCAGAAACTTTTGATGCGTTAAGCGGGCTGGCGGGAGTATGATGCCGGACCTTGCACACAGGGGGATGGAAATGAAGCAACTGTGGAATGCTCTTCGGTCAATTCTGACTGGCGCGGCTGTATTGGGCGCGCTCGCACTAAGTACACTGGCGGGGCCCGGCGACCAGCCGAAACCCACCGACAAATTCAAGAACCTGGAATTTCGCGAGATTGGGCCCGCCGTGATGGGAGGGCGCATCGACGACTTCGCCGTTGTGGAGAGCAACCCGAAGATTGTCTACGTAGGTGTAGCTTCGGGCGGCGTCTGGAAGACCACCAACAACGGCACCACCTGGGAGCCGGTGTTCGACAAGGAGAGCGTATCCACCATCGGCGACATCGCCATTGCGCCGTCCGATCCCTCGGTCGTGTGGGTCGGAACCGGTGAGCCCAACAACCGCCAGAGCTCCTCGTGGGGCGACGGCGCGTTCAAATCTCTGGACGGCGGCAAGACCTGGAAGAAAATGGGATTGGAAGCAACGCGGCACATCGGACGAATCGTGATCCATCCAAAGAATCCGGACGTGGTGTACGTCGCGGCCTTGGGACATCTCTGGGGGCCGAATGCAGAGCGCGGCGTTTACAAAACAACCGACGGCGGGAAAACCTGGTCACAGGTGCTCAAGATCAATGACGACACCGGCGTCAGCGACATCGCCATGGATCCGGAAAGCCCGGACATTTTGTATGCCGCGGCCTACGAGCGACGGCGGACGCCCTTCGGGTTCAACGGTGGCGGGGCGGACTCGGCGATTTATAAGACCAGCGATGGCGGCGCCACGTGGAAGAAAATAACGAAAGGCATGCCGTACGAAAATGGCGGCGACACTGGTCGCATTGGGCTGGACATCTACCGCAAGGACCCGAACATTGTTTACGCCATCGTGCAACACGAAAAAGGCGGAACGTATCGCAGCGAAGATAAGGGCGAAACGTGGAAGAAAATGGGGGAGACGAATCCGCGGCCTTCGTATTACAGCCAAATCCGCGTCGATCCCAATAATGACCTGCGAATCTGGGAACTTGGCGCGCAGATGTTTTACTCCGAGGACGGCGGAAAGACGTTTGCAACGCAGCGCGTGCGCGGAATTCACGGGGATTATCACGCCATGTGGATCGACCCCGCGGATTCGAATCACATGATCACCGGCTCCGACGGCGGGATTCACTGGAGCTACGACGCGGGAAAAAACTGGGACTTCCTCAACACGATCGCTATCGGCCAGTTCTACGAAGTCTCTCTCGATAACGAGAAGCCATACCACATCTGCGGCGGATTGCAGGACAACGGAAGCTGGTGCGGGCCCAGCCAGACGCTCACGCGCGACGGCATCGTGAATGAAGACTGGCAAGTGATTCACGGCGGCGACGGCTTTTATGCGGCGATTGATAACGTGGAGCCCTGGATTGTGTATACGGAATCGCAGGATGGCTTCATCGATCGCCGCGACATGCGCACGGGCCAGCAGCGTTCCATCCGGCCGGAGGCGAAAGCCGGGGAGCCGCATTACCGCTTCCAATGGAATTCGCCCGTTGCCGTTTCTTCCCACGAACACACGACGGTTTATTACGGCGGAAACTATCTCTTCAAGTCCACAGACCGCGGGGATAACTGGACGCGCTTGGGCGATGACCTGACCACGGGAGTGGACCGCAACAAACTGCAGATTTTCGGGAAGACCCCGGACAAGAACACGTTGTCCCGGCACGACGGCGTGCAGGAATACCCGACCATCACGACGTTGAGCGAATCGCCGTTGACGGCGAACGTTTTGTGGGTCGGGACCGATGACGGCAACGTGCAGGTCACGCGCGACGGCGGGAAGACGTGGAAGAACGTGGCTTCAAAGTTCCCCGGCGTGCCGAAGGGCACGTACGTGAGCCGCGTGGTGGCCTCTAAGACAGCCGAAGGTGCGGCGCTGGTTTCTTTTGACGGCCATCGCACGGATGACTACAACGTCTATCTTTTTGCGACTAGCGATTACGGCGAGAGCTGGAAAGCTATCCGCAACGGCATACCGGACTCGGCGGGAACGGTGCATGTGGTGCGCGAACATCCGCGAAACACCAACCTCCTGTTTGCCGGGACGGAATTTGGATTGTGGGCCTCCTGGGATCGCGGAGCAAACTGGACTTCGCTGAAAAATAATTTCCCGACGGTGCCCGTGGACGACATCGAAATCCAGGCACGTGAAAACGACCTGGTGCTCGCAACGCATGGCCGGTCCATCTGGATTTTCGACGATCTCACCCCCATCGAAAAAATGGATGCCGCAGTCGCGGGAGCGCCCCTGACGTTCTTTCCGCCGCGCACGGCAACGACCTGGAGCATTCGCAATCGCCGCTGGAGCGCGGGACAAAAAATGTTCACGGCAAAGAATCCGGCTTACGGCGCTCTCTTGAGCTATTACCTGAAGGACTCCGTGCCCGCGGAAGCCCCAAAGAAGGGCAAGGACGACAAAGACAAGAAAGACGCAGCCGAGGAAAAAGCGAAGCCTGAGGCCAAAGGGGATGCGACAGAGAGGAAAGAAGGCAAAGTAAAAATCACCGTTCTCAATAAAGACGGGAAAGTGGTTCGGGAATTCGACGGCCCCGGCGCCGCCGGAGTGAACCGCACCAACTGGGATTTGCGGTCGAATCCACCCGCCGAACCGACACCGCAACAGGAGGAAGCGATCGCCGCGGGATTTGGTTTTGGGCCGCGCGGCCCGGTCGTCGACCCCGGCGAATACACCATCAAGATCAAAGCCGGCGATCAGGAAGCTACGCAAAAAGTCACCGTGGAAGAGGACAACCGGGTCACGTTCTCAGCCGCTGACCGCGCGGCACGACGCGAACTGATCGACCAGCTCTACGCGCTGGCCAAAACCACGGACAAAGATCGGCGAACCATAGAAGGCATACAAACCGCTCTGAAAGCGGCGCGGGAGCAGTGGAAAAAAGACACGGGCAAGCCCAACACCACGAAAATACCCGAGGAGATCGTCAAAGCCGCGGATGAGCTGCAGAAAAAAGTGGACGCCGTCGCGGACAAATTCGTCCGCGAGCGCGAAGGCTTAGGGAACGCCGGACCGCCATTCGAATGGAAGCCCGACCCCTTGCCGAATCAGACCCAAGAACTTCTGGACGATTTGGATGGCTTTGCCGCCGCGCCCAGCGCGCACCAGAAAGAAAAGCTGGCGGAACTCGCGCCGTTGGTCAATGATGCTTCGGCGGCGGTCAAGAAAATCGCGGAGGAGGATCTGCCCTCGCTGAATAAAAAGATGAATGACGCGGGAATCCCGCACATCGTCCCTGCGCCGCCACAGCCGCGCGGGGGGCGCGGCGGCGAGGAAGAAAGCGAGCAGTAGCCTGGGTGCATCCTCGTTGCCGTTTCCAGCTTCTGCTCGGGACGGAAGCGGGCTAGGGTATTTGTACCCCCTGAGACGCTTGCCTGCTCCCCGCGTCTAAGGTCTCGAAAAGGGTGTGTTTGAAACCACGGATTTTCTGTGGCGGGCCAATCCGGTTCAATCCATTGAAGTGTTCGCATTCGAATTACAGGAGAGCAAGCATGAGCGTGAAACAACGCACTGTTCGCGGTCTGACCTCGTGGTTTGCAGCGTTAGCGGTGGTTCTGGGGACCCTCTTAGCAGGTGGGGCGGCACTCAACGCGGGCGCAAAGCGCCGGAGCATGGACGATCAGGAAAAAGACAAGAAGGAAGAAAAGAAGGACGAGAAGAAAGTCCTGCCGCTCAAGCCCGACCGCAAAATCGAGTTCACCACGGATGAAGGCACTTGGCTCTCCCTCGACGTCTCTCCCGATGGAAAAACGATCGTGTTCGAGTTGGTAGGTGACATCTACACGCTTCCCATCGAAGGCGGCGAAGCGAAGCTGATCGACGGCGGGATGGCGTTTGACAGCCAGCCGAAGTTCTCTCCCGACGGCAAATGGATCGCCTTTCTTTCCGACCGCGACGGCAGCGAAAACGTGTGGATCATGAAGGCGGACGGCACCGAGCCGAAACAGATTTCCAAGGAAGCGAGCGCGGAATTCGCGTCGCCGAACTGGACGCCGGATGGGCAATACGTGCTGGTTTCGAAAGCGGGGTTCGGCATCAACACGTTTGAAATCTGGATGTATCACATCCAGGGCGGCACGGGCGTGCAGGTGACCAAGTCCAAGCCTGCGCCTACCACGCGCCGGCAAGATCGCCAAAACGCCATCGGCGTTTCCGTGTCAGCGGACGGGAAATATCTCTATTATGCGCACCGCACGGGCGGCTTCACCTACGAGGCGCAGTTCCCGCTTTGGCAGGTCGCACGGCGCGATCGCAAAACCGGAGACCAAGACATCCTGATTAACCAGCTTGGGAGCAGCTTCCGCCCGGTTCTTTCGCCGGATGGCAACTCGGTGCTGTACGTCACACGCTACGAGACGGAAAGCGGACTGCGCTTGCGCAATCTGCAAACCGGCGAAGACCGCTGGGTAAAATATCCGATCACGCGCGACGATCAGGAGTCCCGCTTCACGCGCGATCTTTATCCCGGTTACGCCTATATCCCGGGCGGCAAGGAAATCGTTTACACCAATGATGGAAAAATTCACCGCCTCAATATCGCCACTGGCGAGGAGAAGCTGATTCCTTTCACGGCGAAAGTGTCGCAGGAACTGGGCCCCAAGCTGGATTTCCCGCAGAAGGTGGAGGACGGGCCGGTGAAGGTGCGTCTGATCCAGGATGCCGTCGAATCTCCGGACGGCAAGACGCTGGCTTTCTCGGCGCTGACGCATCTCTACGTCATGGACATTCCCGGCGGCAAGCCGCGGCGCCTCACCAGCGGCAACGCCAGGGAATTCCAGCCGGTATGGTCGCCAGACGGGAAATGGATTGCCTATGTGACGTGGTCCGCGAGCGGCGGCGACATACTGAAGGTGCCGGCGTCCGGCGGCGCACCGAAGGTGCTAACGGAAACCTCGGCATTCTACAGCGATCCCGCGTGGTCACCAGAGGGAAACCGCATCGTGGCGTTACGCGGCAACGCGTACGACCGGGACAACAGCACGTTTGATTTCGGCATTGCCGGCAGCCCGGACCTGATCTGGCTTTCGGCCGACGGCGGTCCAGCAAATCTGATTATTCCAGCGCGCGGAGCCGGCAAGCCGCACTTCACCCATGAGAAAGATCGTATTTATCTCTACACAGAAGGCGGGTTGATTTCGTTGCGGTACGACGGTACCGACCGCCGCACGCACCTGCAGGTGAAGGCGCCACCGCTGGGCTTTTCCGATGAACCCGGTCCCGCCGACGATGTGCGCGTCAGCCCTGACGGAAACTGGGTCCTGGCACACATCATGAATCAGCTCTACGTCACAGCCATGCCGGTTGTGGGCGGCGAAGCCCCCACGATCATGATCACCACGGCATCCGTCCCGGCGAAGAAACTAACCGACATCGGCGCCGACTACTTTGGCTGGGCCGACGACGGCAAGACGATTACCTGGGCCGTGGGCGCGAGCTTTTTCCGGCAGCCGCTCTCCGCTATCTCCTTCGAGCCGCCCAAGGAAGAAAAGAAGGAAG
>Ga0307479_10004388_pt1 | contig 12887 bp, 12 predicted proteins | sample atmos_gasesECM4C_FD_203743 | JGI IMG/M metagenome (GOLD analysis project Ga0307479, IMG submission 203743) | Hardwood forest soil microbial communities from Morgan-Monroe State Forest, Indiana, United States - atmos_gasesECM4C_515 | ecosystem: Environmental > Terrestrial > Soil > Temperate...
TGGAACAATGGCAATCTGTCGGTGGCAGACCAGCTCTTTACCCCGAACTACACCCATCATGACTCTTCGACACCCGATTTTGGGCACGGCCCCGAGAGTGAAAGGAAGAGAGCGACCCTCTACCGCACTGCTTTCCCCGACCTCCGCTTGACGATCGAGGACCTCATTGCCGAAGGCGATACCGTCGTGACCCGTTGGTCCTGTCACGGTACCCACAAAGGCGATCTCAACGGGATGGCCCCCACCGGAAAGCAGTTCACCATCTCCGGCGTGACTGTCGCTCGCCTCTTGAACGGCAAGCTGGCGGAAGGCTATGTCAACTGGGACGCTCTGGGCCTCATGCAACAGCTCGGCGTCGTCCCGCAGCTCGCTGCCAAAGCCCAAGCCGTCGCCGGCTCCTCCACAAGGTAGCCATCCTCACTGTACCCAGCAAACCGGAAGGCCCGATCCAGTTCGGGCCTTCCTTTAATTCTGTGGGGATTTTCTCTTCTCTATTCTTATTAATGCGCCCGCGAAAAATGCTCGTGCACCACCTTCCATTCCTTGCCCTGTTTCGTAAACACATGCGTGCCCCGCCCGTGGATCTTTCGCCCTCGCCCGAGCTGCACGCTCCAATAAAACGTCGCCACCGCCGTCCACCCGCTCACCGACACGTGCGGCTGCTCCATATGGTACGCCAGCTTCGGCGCCCGCTTCAGGTAGTAGTCAAACGTCCTCCGCAGCGCCTCCAGCCCGCGAATCCGCTGGTGCTTCGTCGACGAAAACCCCACGAACCCGCGCTCAAACAGTTTCAACGCGCCCCGCACGTCGCCCCGGTTGATCGCCCGCACCTGTTCCCGTTCCAAATGTAGAATTTCCCCACGCACGCTCTTCGCCATGCCACACCTCCAATTTTGATTTCAGGCATGCGGTCCCAGCCCGATACTACACCCGCCGTGTAGTGGCCGGTCTTCAGACCCGCGGTTTTCCCCAGCGCCGCCGCTCCTTTTGCACAGAAGTATTTTTCGATTAACCTTGACACCCACGTCCGCGAGGAACAGGATCATCTTGAGGTTTCGCCGTTTCAGGCGAGACTCCCGCTCCGTAGTCCAAGGGCAGTTTCTTGAACAGCTAAGCTCCGCATCGAGCGCCTAGAGGGCAGTACGTCCTCGGCTTGTTTTTCTCCGCTCCCGCGGGGCCTAACCTTTTGTCCGATCCAACGGACGGCACGCCCAGGACCCCAGCGGTTCCACGCCACAACACTCGAGCACGACTCGCTTCAGGCGAGGACCGTTTTTGCTTTTCTCAAAAAGGAGAACCACCAAAATGTCTGAACAAAACAAAGCTATCGTCCGTCGTCTGTTCGCCGAACTCTGGAACCAGGGTAATCTGTCGGTGGCCGACGAGATTTTTGCCCCCAACTACGCTCACTTTGACCCTTCGACGCCCAATTTTGGCCTGGGCCCGGATAGTGAAAAGAGGAGACTGGCTCTCTACCGCAGTGCCTTCCCCGACCTTCACTTGACCATCGAGGATGTCATTGCCGAAGGCGAAACCGTCATGACTCGCTGGTCCTGCCGCGGCACCCATAAAGGTGATCTCAACGGCATTGCGCCAACCGGGAAGCGCATCACCATCTCTGGCGTGACCGTCGTTCGCGTCTCCAACGGCAAAATGGCCGAAGGCTACGTTAACTGGGACGCTCTGGGCCTTATGCAGCAGCTCGGCGTCGTCCCTGACCTCGCCAAAGCCAAAGTCCTAGCCGCCACCGCCGGCGCAAGGTAAACGTCCCCCACTCTCCCCAATTAACCGGAAGGCCCGACTACACGTCGGGCCTTCCTTTTTTGCAGTGGCGGGCTTCAGACCGTGCCTTCGCACCTAGCTCCTCACAACTCTACGGACCGGGCACGAACACCGCGAACCGGAGGCTTGACACTGTCTCTCTTCCGGTGTAGCTTCCGCTTCATTACCCTCCCCAAAATCTCTTAAACAAAAGGAGGCAACCATGTTCAAGAGGGCCATCTGGGCTTTTGCGATCGCCGTGTGTCTCGCGGCGCCCGTGACGGTCCATGCGCAGGGAAATTATCTCGACGTTTACATCGTTAAGGTGAAGCCGGAGAAACTCGCGGACTTCCAAGCCCTTGGAAAAAAGTGGGTCGACGCCAATCGCCGCTTCAACGGTGACCACTGGCTCGCTTCGGAAACAATGTATGGCGAAGGCAACGTGTTTGTATTCACGAGTCCGCGCCAAGATTACGCGGACATTGACAAACTCAGCGAGACCGGCATGCAGGCGGTCAACAAGGCTTTCGGTAAGGAAGCCACCGAAAAGATACTGCGCGACTGGGAAAGCTGTCTGGTATGGTCGCGCACGGAATTGCGCCGTCGGCGGCCGGACCTGAGCCGCAAAGCTCCCACAGATATGGACTCCTACGCGAAACTCATTGGCGAATCCAGGGTGCTGCGCACCACCGCGGTGCACGTGCGCCCCGGCCACATCGCTGACTTCGAAGCGCTCTTGAAGGAAGCGAAAGAGGCAGGTGAAAAAGCTGCGAACACCCAGCCTGTGCTTGTTGCCCAGGTGGTCGAGGGGGGCAAAGGCACAACTTTCTATGTGACTGTCTTGCGCAGTTCACTCGGTGGCTTCGATAAGAACCCCACGCTCCGCGAGATTCTCGGCGAAGAAGGCTTCAAGAAGTACCTCCAGGTGAACGCCGAGGCTGTGGAGGGCACCGAATCGGCGCTTTTCCGTTTCTCGCCTGAACTCAGCAATCCAGCGGATGAGATCGTCAACGTGGCGGCCGATTTTTGGCACCCGAAGGCGATCATGGCCGCCGCTGCTTCGAAGCCCAAAGCCGCAACCGCCGAATCAACCGCGCTGAAGCTGAAGCCAGCTGCGGAAAAACCGAAGCAGTAGCTACGAAGAGTTAACGACCTAATCCTCATGCCGTCGGCGGGTGGCCGCCAATCGATCACCAAAGGGGGTGGCTGCCCCGATCAGCCCGGAAGCTGTTCGGTGGCAGGTGGCCGCCCCCTCGATCCCCAAGGACTCCGCCTGCGTGATAGCATCCCGCATCGGGAGGAACGCTGATGGAAACTCAGCGCCCAGTCGTCGAGTATTTCAAGAGCCTGGAGCTTGCGCTGAATGAGCAGAAGGAGAAAGGCACGCCCAAAGGAGACCCCGCGTACAGCAGGATATATACCCAACTCGCCAGGGACTTTGCGCAGATAGGTATCACACGGGATGAGCTTCCAGAGGCCGCCAAGGTCTGCGGTCACGTAAGCACCTTCGAACGCTTACAACACCTTATGAAGAAACCTGTCGTTGACCGGGGATGATCGGGCAATTTTCTACCGCCGGTGTGGCATCCTGCGACTTCGGAGACCTCTAACTTCAACCTCCACTGGTCCTCGATCCTAACTTCTTTCCCATGAGTCATTTAAAAAAAATGGAAAATCGCCTTGACATTCTCCCAATTTCTGCTATGCTTACTCTTGTAGATAACCGCGTTTGGAGTGCGGGAGCTTGCTCCCGCTTTTCTTTTTCCAAGCACGTTTTCCCGCAGCTTCCCGTTTTGCTCAGCTAAAGACATCTCTTTCAGAATCACGCACTTACGAAATGCAAATTTCGCAAGTCTTTTCTTTTGATATCCATACAAATTGCCCGGGGTACCCCCCAGTAAGGAACATCATGAATCCATCCAAAGAAGATCCCAGCCTCACCGTTCTCCCGGAATCGCCCAGCATCCCCTTCAACGATTCCACTCGCTGCCTGTATCGCTTCGCCAATGGCAAGCGTTGCCGGCTCACTGGCTCGCAACCGCATTTCGGCCTCTGTCCCCACCATTTCAACCTGACCAAACCCACGGCCTCCCTAGAGTGTACAACGATGCCGAAGACCTCTCTGCCGATCTCCTCCCCCAACTCTCTGAGCTCTCTCTCCATCGATCTCCGCCAATTTCTCGCCCGTCTCCTCACTCTAGTTACCAAAGGCCGCAGCCTGCGGCGCTTGGGCGCCGATGACTGCGTGTGTGTGGAGGACCACCCCAGCAAATGAGTCCGCGCGGCCTCCATCGCACGAGAGTCAGCGCTGCCTCCTGGGGAAGGAGAGTCGTTGGCTTTGGCGATTAGGGGACGCTGGTAGACGAGCTTCTTGTCGGGAAAAGCGAAGCCGAGAAGTCCTAGCGCCGCACCGGCACCGGCGCCGATTTTTCCGCCGGTGCCATCGAAATAATAGTAGTGGGGTGAGGTAGGCAGTGCGGGGCGTCCGAATTTGCTCCGGCACAAAAACCTAACTTGTGGTGGCAGGTGAAGAATCGCTGGAGAGAGCGCCACAAGATCCATTCCTTGTTGGGCATAGCGGTTGATGTGGCCACTACGCCGAATCAGATTTGCCCTAACTGAATCGGAGATGGACATCGCTGCCGAAGCTGCTCGCTGCCCGAACGAGCGACATTAGTACTGAACATACTGATTCTCCGAATTGATTTCCACGCCCATCGAAAGCCTAAGGCAAAACTTCCTATCGTCAATCGAATGACGATGGCGTCGTCGGACTTTACAAACTCCTTACATTCTTCTTGCGACTAGACAAGGAGCGCATGGGCTCCTTGCGGAATAGTTGTTCGGCAATTGAAGTCAATGCGAAGTGGTCCTGACGAGTATTTGTTCGATTCCGGATTCCGACTCGAGGAATGCGTGGCCATTAGGCCGGCCCGGAACAATGTGATCGCGCGCGAGTCATTCGTCATTGTTGCGCAGGGAGCGGCTTTGAAGTTGAGGTAAAGCAAATGAACAAAAGATGGTCATTTGTCATGACATCGACCCTGGGGATCGCGGGTGTGTTGGTGATGGGAGGAGCGCCGCGGACGCAGCGAACGGTTGTGGGCGTGGCAAGAGAGATGGATGGAGCATTTTGCGATGGTGAGTTTCTGGCCAAACTGGATGCCGACAGCGGCAAAGAACCTCGCATCCAGAGCGGCCGCTGGAGTACGAACGGAGACCGCGCCTTGTTCATTGCGGGTTACCAGCAAGGACACCATCACATGGCGGCGGACCGGCCAGGAAGAACGGGACCAGTGGATACGGCCGAATTGGCGGGTTACCGCGACGGAATGCTTGACGGAGAGAAACAGAGCAACGCGATGCAACCATTCCGAATGAACCGTACAGAGAAGTATCTGAACGCTGGCCAGGATCCCTTGGAGGCAAATACTGTTTCCGAGAATTACAAACATGATTACCGCCTGGGTTATGCAAATGGCTATCAGGTCGGCTATTACTCCGAGGTGGAGAAGGGGGAGTTGAGCAGCCGGAACGACAAATCCGGCCACATGTAAGAAACGAGGTAGCACGCGGGACATTTCACAAGGGCGGCGGCTTGGAGCGACGACGGATCATCCCGCATCACGGTTTTCCTCCGAGTAACAATTCGACAGAGTTAAAGCATGTTTTTTTGAAGAAGGGATGAGTGTGTTCATTATGAAGCTTCAAGGCGTGTCTCTCACACTGGCAACAGGAGTCCTGCTGCTGGCTGGCGTTGTTGAAAGGTCCTTCTTAAAGGGCGCGGTCGCAGCGAAACCCGAGGCCAATTTGACGGGCTCGGTCGTGGGCCGCGTGCGACTTGAAGGCCTGAAACCCGAGCCGGCAAGGACAAACATGTCGTCGGATCCGACTTGTGCAAAGCAGCACCCCGGCGCAGTGATCGCTGAAGACTTTGTGGTGGGAAGCGAAGGAGCGCTGGAAAACGTCGTGGTGTTTATCTCCGATGGAATGAATGGGAAGAGTTTCGATGTGCCCGCCGAAGCGGCAGTGATTGAGCAGAAAGGCTGCGTTTACAAGCCGCACGTGGTTGCGATGCGGGCCGACCAAAAGCTGAGAATCGTGAACAGCGACAATACATTGCACAACATTCATCCCGTCCCAACGAACAACCGGGAATGGAACAAGGCGCAGCCGGCGGGTTCGACGATGGAGGAAACATTTGCGCGGGAAGAGATCGCGATTCCCGTGAAGTGCAACGTGCATCCGTGGATGCGCAGCTACATCGCAGTGTTCAAGCATCCGTACTTTGCGGTTACCGGGAAAGGCGGGAGTTTTGATTTACGGAATCTTCCGCCCGGGGAATACACGGTGAAAGCCTGGCACGAAAAGCTGGGAATGATGCCGCAGAAGATCACCGTGGCTGCAGGAGAAGCCAAGAAGGTCGAATTTGTTTTCAAGGCGCCAGGCCACTAGAGCGGCGCAAGAGGCTCATCTGTCGTACCAAAAGTGTCAGCGCGAATGCGCGTGCCGATCCACGCACGCCCATTACCAGCAATGACTACTTTTTGGGCAGTGGTTGGAAAGCTTCGGGCGGCTCCAAATAACATTGCTTCCAGAAGCCATCCGAAGAAAGCGAGCCTAATGCCATCTCGCGGATGTTTCCGAGCGTCGTTCCGATCATGCCGCCATCGGCAGAATCAAAGATCACCACGATACCCGCAACCTCCGGCGCTGGACTGGCAGAATCCGCCGAGAATTTCTGGAAGAGGGACGCGGCAAATTTAAGCTTCGCCTGCGCGTTGGTGTCCTTCAAGCCCTGGGACACCGGCTGGACGGTGTAAATCTTCACTGATTTGCCCCGCAACATTTCCCAATTGCCAGGGAACGAGCTGTTTTCTTCGCGCGCAATACGAAACGCCAATGCCGTCTCTTCTGAAGGCGTCTCGTCTGGCGATTTGAGACGCCTGGCGATGAACTCGGGCAGGTCCAAACTGTTGCGGCGGATGTAGCCGCGGGATGGGCCAGAAATCCTCACGTGAATCCATTCGCCTTCCGCTCCGATGAATTCGAATTCATCCTCTTCGGCTGCGCTGAAAAGAGGCCGTGCACCCTGTTCAGGCTTTGCCAGTACCGGAGTGCCCGGCTTTTTCACCACCACCAAATTCGAAGGGCGTGCTTGGTTCTTCTGGACCTCTTGCAAGCTCTGAAGCTCCAGGCTCAGCTCCCGCATCCGCTTTTCCGCGGCTTCGCGCTTCGTCCTCAGAGAATCCAATTCATCGCTACCTGACCCTTGCGAATTTGGTGCAGGGTTTGTTGCGGCAGAATGTGCAACACCGGGGAGCCCAGGCAGATCGATTTTTGGCCTCGGAGCGATGATTGTGGAATTTGATAGGCTGCGCTGTGTGGAAGAAGCCGGCTTCCCCCCGAATTTGTCTTGCAATCGATCCAAAAGATCCAGTTCCAGCCGTCCGTTCGAAGGCAAAACCTCATAACCAGATTTTGCGGGATCTCTATCTGCAAACCAAGCAGTGATCTTTGCGCTGACACGAACGATCGTGCCACTCGACGTTCCGGGCAGCAGGTCAATCGAGTATTCATAAAAAGCGCGCTCGAATTGATCGAGGGGCTTGCCGCCTGCGGCGACAAACCCTTCCACGATCGGCAGCTTCTGGCCGGAATAGGCCTGCATCTCTTTGAGCGCGGAATCGACTTCTTCTTTGGACTTCAGATAAGTACGCGCGTAGGGCACGGCTTGGGCGAAAGCCAGACCAGCCAGCAGCAGGACAATGATTCCGCCGAGGCCGTTCATCCGAATTATTGCCGAAAAGTAATTCTGGCTGCGTTTTTTCAAGGTAGGGATTCCAGTCGAGCCGCGGGTAGCCATCCGCGCTGGCCATCCGGCGTTTCCACGCCGAACCAGTGCGCGGTGACAATGACGATGACAACTTCCGTGTACGCCGCGAGCGTCTTTAAATTTGCGGCCGAGCGGAATGGGGCAGCCTTCATGTCCGCTCCCGGCGGGGCCACTCTGCGCAGCACTTCGTGCCGCATCGCATTGACTTTCTGTTCCAAGTCTTGCACCGAGGACTGCGCCGCAGTCAAGCGCGTGGTCTCATCCTCCCGCTGGCGGATCAGCGTTTGCTTCACGAGTTCCGCGCTCTCCCGCCGTTGCTTGGCGTCGGCCGCTTCCTGTTCGGCAAGCTCAATCGCCTGGACGCGCTCCTCGATCACTTTGTATTCGCTCGATTCGACGGTGCCGTCGGAGGCATGCACTCGACGGCGCGTATTTTCCACATAGACGGCGTCGATGCGGATGCGTGTGCGGTCCGGGCCGGCACTCGTCAAGACATAGCGGACCGCGATGGTGCCCTGATCTCCGCTCTCGAGGAAATGGCGGGGCGCGATCGCATCTTTGCGAATCTTATAAAAAGCCTGCCCTAGCCCCTGCCATGGTCCGAAGAGCGGCGTGGAATCCACAGCCACGGCGCCAGTTAGAGTCGGCTCTTTGTCGAAAACCTGCGTGCCGTGAATAATCTGATCCTCAAGAACTTCTTTTAACGCTTGGAGTACGTCGTCCAGAGGAGCAGCAAATTCGGCCGCGAAACCCGGGCTGCGGAGTTGTTCTGTGCCCGCGCTTCCCCCGGGGCAAGTCCCCGCAAAGAGAGCCACGCAGACAACCATCCGAGATACGAATTGAGTTGGATGCCTCAAGGTGTTTCCCCGAATTTCCGCAAGCGAACGTCCTGCGATTGCCGGTTTGATTCCGGCAACTTGCGCCGGCAGATCGAGTTCAACATGCCTCAACTATTATTTGGTATTACGTCCGCGCGAGCGCAACAATATCCTTGATACAGTCCCATTTAACTGCGGTCAATAGCAAAGTATAGCCTCGTTTCGAGCCTTGCAAGCTACGCGCTACGCAATTTAGTGGCCGCCCGCTTTCAGCGCAGGCGATCTTTCTTCCAGAAAGTTATTGAGAGTTAAGAATATCTTACATAGACCTTACAACTCTTTTGCCATAGCGCAAAGAGGCGATTTCATACTCTAAGGCACAATGGCGTCAAGAAATTGATGGCCAAGGAGATAGGGATCGAAGTGACAGTATTGGCGTAACAGCCGAAGCCGGTCAGCTTCGCGTATCTCTACTCTCCTGCGGAATTCAACGGCCGATCCACTTGACGGGTAATCAGCTTAGTTCTTCGCTAAAGGAGGCGGTATGTACGTTCGGGAAACTGAGGTAACAAAAAGGAAGGTATCCTGGCTAGCTTCCTTGCTGCTATGCAGTTTTCTGACCCTGGCCTTTCTGCTCGCTGATGCCCGTCCCGCTTCTGCTCTTCCGCTCGTAACGGCCAAAGTTCATGCTCTCCCGGCTTTCGCGCGCAAGTACGGCATGCCTTGCTCGTCTTGCCATGAGGCATGGCCGAAATTGAGCCCCTTCGGGCAGGCATTCAAGGATAACGGCTACCAGATGGGGAACGACCGCGATGCCCCGATCTTCCAGAGTCCGGCCTATTGGCCCGTGACTTTCCGAATGACTCCTCAATGGCACCGAGAAACTACCGACCGCGTGGGTGTAGACGGGGTAGTCGGAAGCGTGCTGACCACAGTCGAACGAAGGGTCACCACCCACGGCTTCGATTGGAGTGGCCTGGATTTTCATACCGCCGGGACGCTGGCCAAGAACTTCAGCTTCTATCTCCTGCCGGCTTCGGATAACGCGGGATCATTTCACTTTGAAGCGATTTGGGCTCGCTTAGACAATTTGCTGGGCAGCAGTTGGCTGAACATCAAGCTTGGAAAGTTTGAGCTCGACAACCTGCATTCCGAAAAACGAATACTCACGCTGTCCAGCAACGGCGGCCTTTATCATAATTATCACTTTCAGCCAATGGTTTCTCCAGGCGTGGGAGAAAGTCTTTACACTTTTGGAATCGGGGATAACCAAGTCGGTGCGGAGTGGATGGGGCATTCAAAGAATGACCGGACTCGGATCTCTGCCGCGGTGCTGAGCTCAAACGACGGGAGTCCCGGTCTTCCGACAAGCCGCGGGTATGACACTTTTGTTGCCGCCAGCCAAGCCTTTGAGGCGGGGAGCCTTGGCCTGCAGCGCGTGGGCGTGTTTGGTTATTTCGGACAGGCGCCTACCTACTTTCAATACACACAAACAACTACGACGACCGTTGGCACGGACGTGAACAATAATCCCGTTTCCAATACGACCACGTCTCCTGTGGCGGGAACCGGCATCGGCAACAAGGGCTTCTACCGCGCCGGCTTCATTGGAATGTGGTACGTTAAAAAGCTCGATGTGACCTCCATCTATTTTCGTGGCTGGGACAACGTGTTTCTCGGCACAAACACTCCAGCGAACCAGCCTCTTCCCACAGGAGCGCGAGCTCCCATGTGGAACGGGGGCCTGATCGAGACACACTACAACATAAATCCGACGATCCTGTTGCTCAATCGGTACGAATTAGTACGGATGGACAGGCAGACCTTTGCCAGCAATCCATCCAATCTGGGAGATCTCGACGCGCTTACCTTCGGATTTCGGTACTATCCGTTCATATCTAGCCGTGCTGGGTTTGCCTTTCACAATGAGTTTTCCGTTGTACGCCAGCGCGGCGCCGCGCCTGTCTCCGGGCTGGATGTGACCAGCAAGAGCTATCTCGCTGGATTTGACTTCGCCTTCTAAGGGAGAAAACGATGAGCACACCAAAGTTCTCGAAAATCATGCTCGGATTGACCCTAGCCCTTGCTCTCCCTGTTGTTGGAGTAGCGCAGGAGTCCCACATCGGCAAGCTGACGGGCCATACAGGTTCCGGCGATGAGCTATATTACCGCTACTGCTGGGGTTGCCATGGGGCCCGCGGTGACGGCAACGGTGAAAACGCGCCGTACGTTACGCCGACGCCTCGCAACTTCGTTTCAGCTACCTTCAAGTGCCGCTCGACGCCGACTGGCACTTTGCCGACCGACGAGGACCTGTTCGATGCGATCACGCGCGGTTTCAACACCTCCAACATGCCGTCGTGGGCCGCTTTGACCGGGCAACAGCGGGCGGATTTGGTCGCTTTCATCAAGACGTTCTCGCCGCGTTGGAAAACCGAGGGGTCGGGCAAGGTGCTGGCGATCCCGGGCGAACCCGCACTAACTGTGCAGAGCATCAAGCAAGGAAAGGAGATCTATCAGAAGTTGGAGTGCTGGAAGTGTCATGGCCAGGAGGGACGTAGCGATGGTCCCTCGGCGGCCACGCTCACCGACAGCAACGACCAGCCCATCCGGCCATATAACTTCTCCGTGGGGGGGCGCTTCAAGTGCGGTAGCACAAACCAAGATCTTTACAGGATCTTCATGACTGGCGTAGATGGTACTCCAATGCCGTCGTTTGCAGATGTTGTCAAGCCGGAAGAAGCCTGGGACCTTGTGCACTACCTGCGCACCCTTCAGGTGTCTGAAAAAAGCCCTGAGCTGAAGCTTTGGGAGAGCACCAAAGAAGGCGCAGCAATCGTCCAAGCCAAGAAAGTCGAGAACACTCCCACTGGTTCTGGTATCAAGCCATAAGTAAGTTTAGGCCCGCAACCCTGGAGGTAATCGAAGATCTGCCAAGTGACTGTTGATCTAGAGAAATGAGCCGCGCACTAAACCATTGAATCCGGAAGCTGCGGGCGGACAAGACTAAGACACCTTCGAAAAATAAGCCGAGGCAGGTGAGCAAGAAAATTTCTGTGGATTGCTCCCGCGCGGTTTCCCTTCCTTGTTGGCGGCCGCCACACATTGCTCCGATTCCGCAGCCAGAGTATCCTCTCCCTTCTTACGGAGGAGTCGGATGCGCATCGTTGCGGCAGGGAAGTGGTTCCTGATTGGAACCCTCGGCACAACAATTCTTTGCACTTCTTTTTGTACTTTTTTCTGCAGTACGGCGAACGCGCAGCATTTCGATCAAAAATTTTATTCCGAAATGCGCTGGCGCTGCATCGGGCCGTTCCGCGGAGGGCGCACCGTGGCCATCTCCGGCGTGCCGCACCAGGCGAACGTTTTCTACATGGCAGCGGTCAACGGCGGCGTGTGGAAGACCACCGATTTCGGGAACACCTGGAACCCGATCTTCGACGACCAGCCCACCGGCTCGGTCGGCGCGCTGGCCGTTGCTCCTTCCGATCCGAACATCCTTTACGCGGGCAGCGGCGAAGGATTGCAGCGCCCGGATCTTGCTACCGGCGATGGCGTTTACAAATCCACCGATGCGGGAAAAACCTGGACGCATCTTGGGTTACGGGACGCCCAGCAAATTACGGCGATTCTCGTCGACCCGAAAGATCCTAACCGCGTTTTCGTCGCGGCCGAGGGTCATCCTTATGGACCAAACGCCGAGCGCGGTGTTTTCCGCTCCACTGACGGCGGCCAAACTTTCCAAAAAGTTCTCTACAAGGATGAAAACACCGGCGCCGCTGATCTCGCTTTCGACCCGGCGAATCCGCAGACGATCTACGCGGTGCTGTGGGCCGCGCGCGTCGCGCCGTGGGAAATTCGCAGCGGCGAATCGTTCATCAGCGCGGGCAGCGGCATTTTCAAATCCACGGATGGCGGAAACAACTGGCGCCCGCTCACCAAAGGTCTTCCCACAGCGGACGATGGACTGGGCCGCATCGGCATTGCCGTCTCGCACAGGGGGCCGAATCTCCTCTATGCCACCGTCGAAGCAAAGAAAAACGCCGGCGTCTACCGTTCCGATGATTCCGGCGAATCGTGGAAACAGGTGAACGCCGACCGCCGCATCGGCGGCCGCGGCCCGGGCGCGATGGGCATCGCGGTCGCGGCGGACAATCCGGACGTGATTTACGTGGCGAACACCACGACGTGGAAGTCAACAGACGGCGGAAAAACTTTTGTGGGGTTCAAAGGCGCGCCCGGCGGCGACGATTACCAGCGCATTTGGATCAGCGCGGAAAATCCGCAGATTATCGCGCTCAGCTCCGATCAGGGCGCGGTCGTCAGCGTGAATGGCGGCGAGACGTGGAGCAGTTGGTACAACCAGCCCACCGCGCAGTTCTATCACGTCACCACCGACAATCGTTTTCCGTACTGGGTGTACGGAGCGCAGCAGGAAAGCGGCTCGGTGGCGACGCAGAGCCGCAGCGATT
>Ga0307479_10004390_pt1 | contig 12882 bp, 12 predicted proteins | sample atmos_gasesECM4C_FD_203743 | JGI IMG/M metagenome (GOLD analysis project Ga0307479, IMG submission 203743) | Hardwood forest soil microbial communities from Morgan-Monroe State Forest, Indiana, United States - atmos_gasesECM4C_515 | ecosystem: Environmental > Terrestrial > Soil > Temperate...
ACCTCGCCGTGATTTGTCCGTCTCAGTCTCTATAGAGTAGTAGGATGATACCGACCCTGCCGGGGCAAGTCTTGGGCGGACGGAGGCCAAAATGGCGACATTGGGATCCGCGCAGCTACCGGCGGAAGCTTCCGTCCCGAGCCGTGTTTCGACCGCCCCAGTCACGAAGCTTGCGCCAAGGCACTCTGCCCTCGTCCGCGTGACGCACTGGATCACCACTCTCTGCTTTTTCGCCCTGCTCGTCACCGGCATCGAAATTGTGATCTCGCACCCGCGCTTCTACTGGGGCGAGACGGGCACCGTCTTGACGACTCCGTTGTTTCAACTGCCAATTCCTTCCTCAAGAAGATTGGTGCCGACGGGTTACGGCTACGTGCTGCCCGACCAGAACGGCTGGAGCCGCGCGCTGCACTTTGAAGCTGCCTGGATCGCGGTGCTGACAGGCTTGCTGTACGTAATTTCCGGTCTGCGTACACGGCATTTCCGAAAAGACTTGGTCCCCAGCAAGGCCGATCTCTCATGGCGGGCGCTCTTGACCTCCTTTGCAAAACCGTTGCGCTTTGAACGGCCGAGTGCGGCAGAGGCTTCTTCCTACAACGGGCTCCAGCGCCTCACGTACCTATTTGTGATCTTTGTTCTATTCCCCTTGGTCATCTGGAGCGGCTTGGCGATGTCCCTCGCCTTTGCCTCCGCCTTCCCTTGGTCCGTTACTCTGTTGGGCGGCCGTCAATCCGCTCGCACGATTCACTTCTTTGTCTCGCTGGCCCTGGTGCTGTTCCTGTTCGTCCACGTCGCGATGGTTTGCCTTGCGGGTTTCTGGAACCGCACAGGAGCGATGATCACAGGCCGCACTGGCACGCGTAAGGAGCACACATGATCAACCTTTCACGCCGAAAACTAATCGTATCCGGACTCGCAGCGACCGCGGGTGCATCGGGATTGGCAGTGGCAGCGCGCCTTGCGCAGAAGTATGGATTGGTTCCTCCCGATCATGGCGGAATCTACGGCCTCGGCGAAACGCTGACTTATGCCTCGCAGCGGCTGCTGACGAGGCATTCACTGGCGCGCGAATTCCCTCGAAACCGAATTTCGCCGCGTCCATTCCCGAACGAACTCGCGCCCCTCACGGAAGAGTTTAAGCGCTTTCAAACCGGACGTTTTGCGGACTGGCGGCTCTCCGTCGATGGCTTGGTCGCTGAACCTGCGTCGTTCTCGATTGCTGACCTCAAGAGCTACCCGTCTCGCAGCCACGTCACCGAACTCGCGTGTGAGGAGGGCTGGTCCTACATCGCCGAGTGGGTCGGCGTGCCTCTCTCCCACCTCTTGCATCTTGTTGGGATCCACCCACAAGCCCGATACGTCGTGTATGTCTCAATGGAACCCGATACTTGGGACAGCATCGATATGGCCGATGCTCTGCATCCGCAGACATTTCTCTGTTACGGCATGAATGGCAGTGAGCTTCCAGTAGCCCACGGTGGACCGCTTCGCATGCGGCTCCCTCGGCAAATCGGCTACAAGAACATAAAATTCATCACTCGCCTGACGGTCACAGACAGTCTGAAAGGGTTTGGTAAAGGCCTCGGCTCTGCGGCTTCAGAGGCAGGGTATGCCTGGTACACCGGCATCTGACACGCCCTGGACTGTCGAGGTTCGACAAGACTTAGATCGTCGGCAATCCGGAAGTTACCGTTTAGCTGACGAGCGCTCGGTTGTGCTTGGTAAACGGGTTATCGGAATTTGGCCACGGCGGGAGCTTTACCGGTAATCCAACTAATCAGCCAGATTGAATTGCTTCCGGGTTGCCCGTCATCCTGCCGGAGTTACGCCCGCTGGAACTGGCGTTTCCTAAACTGCATTGCATGTTCAACTTGAAAACTAGGGCAGGGACACGGGCGCCCAACTCGGCTTCAGCAGCTATGTTAAGTGATGAAAAATAACGTTTATGAGGCGGGTTACCTTTTCAGCGCCCAAACGACCGTTGGCTTGGAAAAATGGGACATAATACTCCCGGCAGAGACCGAGCTTCCGCGATGAAACGTCTTTCCGAGTTCAGTTTCGGGGACATCCTAGCCGCAATTAACAAGAATAGGTCTTCCTCAAGTTCGCGCACCCCCGCAACCAATGAAACCGACGACCTTCAAAAGCAACTGGCCGACGCGCAGAAGGAGGCACAAAACGCACTGGCCGAGTGGCGTCAGTATCCAAACCCTTACTACGAACTTGCGTGGGCCGATGCAATCGACAAGGTTAAACGCTTGGAAGCGAGGCTGCTAAAGCGCAAGGCCGCGTTTGGGGGATGAGGGCTGTAGAGTTCGCACGCTAGTGCCTGGTTAGTAGCGTAATCGGACAAGTGCCCAATCGACTGATTGCGGAAAGCTGCCTCGAATTGCAGGCAGGCTAAGGGCGCGCCCTGGCAAACCTCAATTTCGGGTAGGGCTCTTGGGCAGGCTCCGCGCCGACGGAATTTTGGGCAAGTCTTGATTATATCTGTTCAATTCCTGCCGTCCAGGACGCTGCCGTTTCTGCCAATTCCCGCAGCACGTCCGCGTCGTTCCTTCCCGAGCTCTTCAGCACATGAAACGAATGATCTGCCGTTTCAATGACGTGCAAAGTCGCCCGCGACCCTAGCTTCGCGCAGACCGGACGCAACAACTTGAGATCGGCAAGCGTATCTCGCGTTCCCTGCAGGAACAGCATCGGTATCGTAACCTTCGCAAGGTGGTCCGCTCGTTTCGTTCCCGGCCGCTTGGGCGGGTGCAGCGGAAAGCCAAAGAACACCAGTCCTCGCACCCCATTCAGTGGACGCTGCGCCGCAGCCTGCGAAGTCATTCGTCCCCCCATGGACTTGCCTCCCGCCAACAGCGGCAGGCCGGGAGCTGCCTCCGCAGCCGCTCGCACTGCGGCAACGACAGTCGCTGTCAGCACTGCGGGCGCGTCAGGAACCCGCCGCCGTTCCTCCATGTAAGGAAACTGGTATCGCAACGTCGCCACGCCCATGCTAGCCAATTCTTCCGCCAGCTTCTCCATGAATGGGTGGCTCATCCCCGCCCCAGCTCCGTGCGCCAGCACCACGAGCCGGCGCGCCTTCGGCGGCCTGGAGAGCAACGCCGATACCTCGCCTCCGCCCTCCACCGCAAATCGTAACTGTTCGGCCGTTGGCATTTCGCCGCGATTCTAGCAGAACCCAACGTCGTGCTCTTCCCCTTGTGAAGCAGCTTCTTACCGGACATGTGGCCCTCACGGCCCGAAAAACGGGGTTGTGGGGAGTCTACAAGGGCTGCCGAATCGGGATCGCTGCCCGCTTACTGCGCTTACAGAAGACGTAGCCATCAATGGTCTTCCGCCGGGTTGCGGGTGGGGAACACCTGGCCAGCGAGCCAATTGACGCTTGGCCCTTGCCGCTGGAAGATGGCGTTATGAGCGAAATCACATCTACAAGCCCACGGCGCAGCTCGCGGGTCTTTCATAAAATGCGTGTGCAGGCGCAAGGACGCAGCCAAAATGGCCGCAAATTCCGCGAGACTTGCGAAACCGTGGTCGTCAATGCCCACGGCGGTTTGCTGCTTCTGAAGCACGAAGTGAAGGATGGGGAGATGCTGGTCCTCAGCAATCCGGAGACGCAAGAAGAGCTGGAATGCCGGATCGTCTACCAGGGCGATCCAGGGGAGAAGGGGCAGCGCGTGGGGATCGAATTTCTCACTCCAGCGCCGCGTTTCTGGGGATTGGAATTGGAAGAGAAACCAACCTCAAGCGCCGGTGGTTCCACCTCCGTAAACTGAAACAATCCACCTAGTCGTTGCCTCCTCAGGAGTAATGTCACACCCGTCGTCGAGTCACCTTGGCTCAGCCATGCGCTATCGCCTTTTGTATGTGCATGTTAAAGCAGTATCGCTGCCTAGAACCGCGCATCTAACGGAGTGAGGCACAAGGTCATGCGAAAATTGCAGCGAAAGGCGATAGGCGGCCTATTTATTATGGCACTCCTCTCTGCCCCTGCCTGGGGAGCGAGCGCCGGGCACCCAGCCGCTTGGCCTCAGGACCTGCCGGGCTATCAAGACGCGCAAGCCCCGGCGGATGGCCCGCAGGCGTCGCAATACACGCAACAGACTCCTGAGAATTTGCAGCAGTTGGTAGCGCCGATTGCGCTGTATCCGGATTCGCTTGTGGCGCAGATCCTGGCGGCGTCCGCGTTTCCCGAGCAAGTCGTCGAGGCCGACAGATGGGTGCAAGCGCATCCTGATGTGAAGGGCGACGCTTTGGCTCAATCTGTGGATCAACAACCCTGGGACCCGAGCGTCAAGGCGCTCACTGCATTTCCGTCCGTCCTCGGAAATATGGACAAGAACCTCTCTTGGACGTCGTCTCTCGGCGACGCCTACTACAACCAGGAACAGGATGTGATGGATGCCGTGCAGGTGATGCGCCAGCGGGCGCAAGAAGCCGGCAATCTTAACACCACGCCGCAACAAACCGTAACGTCGCAAGACTCGACAATCATCATCGAGCCAGCCAGCCCGGAAGTCGTTTATGTCCCCGCGTATGATCCGTGGTTGGTTTACGGCGGTCCGATCGTGGCGTGGCCGGGGTGGTACGAGTATCCCGGAATTTGGTACGGCGGCCCGTACCTTTCGTTCGGATTCGGATACGGAATCGGCTACTACGGAGGATATGGATGGGGCTGGCGTCATTGGGGATCCGACTGGCATAACCGAGTCGTAATTCATGATCACGATCGGTATTACTCGCGTAGTAGGTCGTTTTATAACCGGAATGATTACTACCGAGGTGGAGGCGAACGCGGGAGAGTTACCGGCGAGCGCGGCGGAGCCGGTGCCCGCATCAACGAAGGGAACAGGCCGCCAAACGGGAACCCGGGCGAGCGCGGCGGAGCCGGTGCCCGCATCAACGAAGGGAACAGGCCGCCAAACGGGAACACGGGCGAGCGCGGCGGAGCTGGTGCTCGCATCAACGAAGGGAACAGGCCACCAAGCGGGAACCCGGGCGACCGCGGCGGAGATGCCAACCGACCCGGCGCGACGACGAGGCCTTTCAACGGTAATACCCCGGCTGCTCGAGGGTACGGTGAACCTCGCGGTGAGAGCGGTGTTCGCTCGGGCGCCTTCAGCGGGTACGACCATGGCGGACAAACAAGGAGCTATTCGTCACGCGGAGGCGCCAGCTTCGGTGGCGGAGCGGCACATGGCGGCGGTGGCGGCCAGCATCGGTAATCGAAGTTTCGTTGTGTTTCTAGTTGTACGTAAAACTTAGAACTGGAGAGAAGCGACATGCAGCGAACGAAGCTGAACTTCGACAAATTTGATTGGACCAATCTTCTTGAAATGGCCGCTGTCGGCATCTTGTTGGCGGGGGGCTTTCCAGTGCGTTCCGTGGGGCAGCAACAAGGGCAGAAGACGTTTTCGTCGCCGGAGAACGCGAGCAATGCACTCGTCACGGCGGCGCAGAGCAACGACGAAGAAGCGATGCTCGATATCCTCGGACCGGACGGAAAGCAAATTGTCTCGTCGGGAGACGAAATCGAGGACGCCCAAAGCCGCGCTAATTTCGTCCAGAAATATCAGGAAATGCACCGTTTGGTGAAAGAACCGGATGGAACCACTATCTTGTATATCGGCGCGAAGAATTGGCCCACGCCCATACCACTCATGGGCAAAGGTAATTCGTGGTATTTCGACACCGAGGCGGGCAAGAAAGAAATTTTGTTCCGGCGAATTGGCCGCAATGAAATGTCGACCATTCGCGTTTGCCAGGAGCTCGTCGCGGCGGAAAAGGAATACTACTCCTCACAACGCAACGAGTACGCCCAGAAAATCTTCAGTGACGAAGGGCAGCGCAATGGCCTTTATTGGAAGGCTGCTGATGGCGAACCCCAAAGCCCCATCGGGCCGCTGGTGGCATCAGCCGTTGCTGAGGGCTATACCAAGAGCAGAGACGGCGGTCCGACTCCTTACCGTGGCTACTATTACTACATCCTGACGCGGCAGGGGAAAGATGCTCCCGGCGGTGCAAAGAGCTACATCGTCAACGGAAAAATGACGGGGGGGTTCGCCTTCGTGGCCTATGCAGCAGAATACAGGTCGTCCGGCGTGATGACGTTTATCGTTAACGAGGACGGCGTAGTGTATCAGAAGGATCTCGGCGAGAAGACTGCTACTCTGGCCAAAGCTATGAAGAAATACGACCCCGATGCCAGTTGGCAAAAGGCTGAAGAGCAGCAGGAAGAGACTGCTCGCGAACAGAAAACCAACTAGAAGGAAAGCCGGCTGGGTTAGGAAGCGCTGGCGGGGACGCGCCCGGAGGCAGAGCTCTGCAGGAGCTGGCGCTTGCGGCGCGAGAACCAGTCTCCTAAACGCCAAGCCAGAAGAATGGCTACCATCGCCGCGTAGAAGAGCGGCTTGCGCACATCCGATTTCACCAACCAATAGTAGTGGATGACCCCGCACACGGCGCTCAAGTAGATCGCGCGGTGAAGCATCTGCCAGCGGCGTCCACCGAGGCGGCGAATCCAGCCGGCGGTGGAGGTAAGCGCGAGCGGGATCAAAAGCACGAAGGCTGTGAAACCCACGGTGATGTAACGCCGCTTCTGAACATCTTTCCACATGCCTGCGAGAGAGAAGGACTGGTCGGGCCCGATGTAAGTGAGAAAATGCAGGCAAACATAGAAGAAGGCGAACAGGCCAAGCATGCGGCGAAAGCGAATCAAGTCCGGAAGATGGAGGAGTTTTCGGAGAGGCGAGATCGAAAGCGTAAAAAGCAGGAAGCGCAGCGTCCAATCGCCGGTGGCATGCTGCACAAATTCGACAGGATTCGCGCCGAGATCGGCATGAAGCGCGCGCCAGACAAGAGAAGCAAACGGCACCAGACAAATGAAGAAGAGAACGGCTTTGGTCCACTTGCTAGTTAGGAGGCGGCGCACGCGGGAATCCCGGCTCAGTAGTACTTTTTCAGGTCCATGCCGTTGTAAAGGCTGGCGACCTGGTCGGCATAGCCATTGAACATGAGCGTGCCGCGTTTGAAGATTTCGCCGAGGCGGCGCTCTTTCGCCTGGCTCCAGCGCGGGTGATCGACATTGGGATTCACGTTGGAATAGAAACCATATTCGTTCGAGGCCGCTCGATTCCAAGTGGTGGGAGGCTGCTTCTGCGTAAAGCGGATTTTTACCAGCGACTTGATGCTCTTGAAACCGTATTTCCAGGGGAGGATCATGCGCACGGGCGCGCCATCTTGATTCGGGAGGGTCTCGCCGTACATTCCGACGCACAGAAGCGCGAGCGGGTGCATGGCCTCATCGAGCCGCAAGCCTTCCACGTAAGGGTAGTCGAGGCCGGTGCCTCTCGATTGGGGCATTTGACCGAAGTCGTAATAGGTCTCGAAGGCGACGAATTGCGCTTTGGGAGTGGGCTCGACGAGCTTCGCGAGAACATTGAATGAGTAACCGATCCAGGGCACGACGATGGACCATGCTTCGACGCAACGATGGCGGTAGATGCGCTCCTCGAGCGGCGCCAGCTTGAGGATTTCCTCCATCGTGAATTTACGAGGTTTGCTTACTTCTCCTTCGACCGAGACGCTCCAGGGAGAAGTTCGGAAATTTTGTGAGTTCTTAGCGGGATCGCTTTTGTCACTTCCAAACTCGTAGAAATTGTTGTAATGCGTGACCTCGCTGTAGGGAGTTTGTTTTTCATCGGTGCTAAATTGGCTTTTCCCCAGGCCCGTAAGCTTGGTTGTCGCCTGGGCGGTGATCGAAGGCGAGACCAAATTCAGCAGTCCTCTGCCGGTGGCGGCCGCAACTCCGGCAAGTCCCATCCCTTGGAGAAATCTCCTCCGGTCAAGGTAGACAGACTTCGGAGTTACATCGCGGTAGGTCAATTCCGGCGCCTTCTGGACGAGCGTCAATATAGTTCTCCTCGGAATGAGATGCACGCTCACACCTATTCTACGTCCGTACCTGTTCATTGGATGTAGGATTCCGGAAAGAGATTCCAGAGGGGTTGCCGGCGCTGCGCTCATGGCGCGGGCCGATTCGACAGCAGAAGCTTGCCGTCGAAGCGGGCCAGAGTGAAAACGGTCTTGCCATCGATTCCTACGAGGGCTTTGTCGCGGGACTCAAGCTCCGTCCAGAGGAATACCCGCTGCGACCCGGCCCAGAGACGTTGGAAGGAAGCGGAATCGTCAAAGATCTGCGGAGCATCCGGAAAATAGGAGCCATACCAGAGATTTGCGCTGCGACCGTTCAGGATGCGGACCTGGTGACCGGTGTAGTAGTTGACGGTTGAGCCGCCCTCATATTCTCCATTGATTTCGATCACGTCACCAGGCTGGTAGACGCGCGCGATCGCATCAGCGAGCGGATTCGAGGTGAGAAGCGGGCTGAAGGTAACTAGCGCCATGTGAATGGCGATGAGAAGACAGAGAGTCATCGCGGTGAGAGACCAGTTGCCGAGGCCGGGACGTTCGCGCTTGCGGAAGCGCCAGTTAAGCGCGGAGCCCAGGAAGAGCGACAGTCCAAATAGAAGAAGCGGGGCCCTAAACATGGTCATCACGCGCAGGTTGAGGTCGAGGAAGTGGCCGAGAGAGAGAGCGTATTGTTGCGATTCCGCTGGAGCAGAATTCAAAAGTTCGGCGATATCGGCGCCGGGCGAAACAGGCGGAGAGGCAATTGCGAGGGCGAGAGCCAGGATGCCAACGAGCAAACCAAGAATGGCGAGGACAGTAGACGAGACTTTACCCCATCGGTGGAGCCGGGAGCCGGCTGGCGAAGATGCCTCCTCGGCCAGCCAACTGCCGATCAAAAGCGCGAGAGCGGGAAGCGCAGGAAGAACGTAATATTCCTGGCGGGTCGAGAAGCTAAAGAAAAGAACCACGAAAAACGCGCCCAGGAGAAGAACCAACCTGGCCCGCGCCACGGGAGAATCTATAAACTCACGAATTCGGGAGAACCTCACGCCGGCCATCGCTTGCGGCAGAAAAGCGGACCAGGGAAACAACCAAACGAGCAGGAGTCCCCAGAAGAGTAAGAGGGGAACCGTGCCGTAATCCCGCGGAATGCGCTTGTTGAGATAACGGAGAAAATGCTCGTTGACGAAGTAAAACCAGAAAAAGCCGCGCACGCTGCCCTGGGTGGGATTGCGGAGGCCCGCGAGGATATGCCACGGCGCGGCGATGGCGAAAAAAATCAACGAACTGGAAATGAGGCGCATCTTGAGGAGATGACGGAGCTGGCGAGTCCAGAGAAGGTAGAGACCGATCGCGGCGACCGGGAAGACCAGACCAATCAAGCCTTTTGTGAGGATATTCAGAGCACAAGACGCTGCGAGGCCCCAGCAGGCGAGGCGTGAAGGCTCGGAACCCTCGAAGGTGCGGAGAAAAAATCCCAGGCTGAGGATCAGCCAGAGGCCGACGAGAATGTCCGGGATCAGGAAACGCGTGAAGAGATACGGCCCCAGGGCGAGGCCGGAAGCGAGAGCAGCATAGAAGCCCGCGGCTTCGCCAAAAGAACGGCGGCCTAGAAAGTAAACCGAAACGAGGAGAGCCAATACGCCGATAGCCAGAGGCAACCTGGCGGACCAATCGTGTATCCCAAAGAGTTCAAAGCTCGCGGCCACGGCCCAATACGAGAGGGGCGCCTTTTCCAGGTAGCGGATGCCATTTACGTGGAGAGTGACCCAGTCGTGGCTAAGCACGATTTCGCGGGCCGCTTCGGCATGAACGGAGTCGGCGTCATCGAGGAGCGCGGGCCGAAAAAGGGCGGAGCCATAGGCGACTACCCAGAGGAGACAAAGGGTCCCCAGATAGGCGGGCGTGCGGGGAAACACACGGGCTTCAGAAGCCATGATGGCGCCTTGAGGAAGGAACCGAGCAGAGACACGAAAAATCCCGTATTCGTCCCATAAGTAGCGACAAGGCCGCTATTCGCGCTTTATTCGAAGCAAGCTTAGGAAAAAACTGGCGAGCGAGATCTGAAAACCTAGAGTCATGGACACGGCAGCCGGCATGGTCAGCCGAAGCATTTGGCCGGTATTCAATTGGCCAAAGTGATGGGCGCGCCACGAAGCTACGGCATACACAGACAGTCCCAATCCAGTGAGGAAAATCAGCGCTCCCGCCAAAAGTCCAGTCTCAAGGTTGGCATAGGAGAAGAATTTTTCTACCTTCGTATCTGCCGGGTGCAAACCCTGGGAAATCGCGAATACCTTCGCAAATAGCGCAATCGTGATTGCCTGAAAACCCAGCAAGATGGAAATAGCGGCGTAGACCAGGGTGTCCACATCGAAAGTCACCGACCCTATTTGTTTGGGTCCGGTGATGAGCCAGCCAGTCATGACTGTTCCCGCGAGCATCAACAAAATGCCGGGATACAAGAATAACCATCGAGGGCTGTATAAGAGCAGAAAACGCAGGCCCCGCCAACCATCTCTCCACGTGCGCAGGTGCGGCGGGCGGCTGCGGCCATCGGGAGACAGAGTCGTAGGCACTTCCGAGACTCGCATCCCCAAGAGTGCCGCCTTCACTACCATCTCGCTGGCGAATTCCATGCCTGACGTGCGAAGTCCCATTTTTTCGTAGGAGTCTTTTTTGAATCCGCGCAAGCCGCAATAGAAGTCACGACAAGGCGCGTTGAAGAAAAGGCGTCCGAGCCACGTCAGTGCGGGATTCCCCAAGTAACGGTGCAAACGAGGCATGGCTCCTCGAGCGATTCCTCCAAGAAACCGATTGCCCATCACCAAATCGGATCCCGCTCGCAACTCTGTCAGGAACCGCGGAATATGCGAGAAGTCGTAACTCGCATCGGCATCCCCCATCACGACGTATTTTCCCCGCGCAGCGGCGATTCCGCCGCGGAGAGCGCTCCCGTAACCCCTCTGCTGCACGTTGACCAGCCGGGCGCCACACTCAAGCGCAAATTGTTGTGAGCCGTCCGTGCTGCCGTTATCGGCCACAATGACCTCTCCGCAAATGTTGGCGTCACGCATGGTTTCCTGCGCTTTGGCAATGCAAATTTGGAGGGTCTCGGCTTCATTCAAACAAGGCAGGACGACAGACAACTCGACGGAAGGCTGATCCGAAGCCGATGCTTCCATGCGCATTCTCGCGGGCGCGCTCATAGCATGCGGAAAAAATAATACCTCATTTCTGATCGATCGCGCGTGCCTACTGCTGGAAATTGGAGTCGAGACTCTTCCCAGATGAAGCTGTGGGCGGGAAGCGATTCCGTTGTTTTGCTTGCGGGGTTCGTCAAGAGGCAGGCTTTCTGCAGAGCATTTGATACTGGGCACCAAGAGGGACACGCGAAAAATACGGCTCGAGAAAACGGAACAGCTTCAAGAATCGCGGAAAGAAGAAAAGATAATGAATCTTGATGACTTGAAAGCCTTGCTCTCGAAGCAAGCGCACAGCTTCAGGGGGTGAAATCATTATGGCGTCACGGTCGAAGGAACACTGTGACATGACGTACCGCGTGCCGGGATTCCAGGGATTGTTCTCCCATAAAGCAAACAGGCCGCCGGGCCGAAGGCAGCGTCGTATGTAATCCAAGGAAGAAACTCTCTCCTCCACTGGAATGTGATGAAAAACACCGTTGCAATAGATCATGTCCACATTTGCTTGAGGAACATAATCGTGGAACGCAAAGAATTTACAGCCGTCGGATTCGTGCTGCAAACGGGCGCGCTCAAGCGACCGAAGGGAAACATCGAGCCCCACGACAAGGTCCAGGTTGAATATTTTACACAACAGAGCGGAAGTGTCGCCCAACCCACAGCCATAATCGATTGCGGAACGCGGCCGCTCTCGCAACTGTCGAAGAGTCCGTTTTAACCATGTGACCCTTCCGAGCGCGAAATAATCTTTGTCCTCGCCGCTGCCCGCTAAAGCTTGGTTCAATTCAGCATCGTAAGTGTCGGCGTACTTGTCGAATTGGGGAGAGGAATTCAATGAGCCTTTTACGGCGCTTCTGTGACATTGCAGCTGCCGCGCATTTTAGCCGAAAGCCCCCGTGACTTTCTCTTCGAAAATAGTCCGCGAAAAAATCTAGCGCTTCGGGCTGCTCACTTGAGCGGGAAACTATCTGAGAGTGCAACTAAGCCGGAAAAAGTCACGGTGAGGGTCACGCAGTGCTTTTAACGGAGGAGGCGAAGGTCTCTCCTCGGCGGACATAGTGTCGCTCAAAGTATTTCTGATATTCGCCGCTGCGGGTCTCCTCGAGCCAAAGGGAGTTTTCCTGGTACCAACGAATGATCTCCTCGAGGCCGCGGTCGAATTCCCATCGGGGTTGCCAGCCCAGCTCATTCTTCAATTTCGTGCAGTCCAGGGCATAGCGGCGATCGTGGGCCAAGCGATCGGTAACAAATTTCAAGAGGCTTTCGGGCTGCTTCAACGTAGCGAGGATTCTTCGCGCCACCGTGATGTTCTCCAATTCGCATCCGCCGCCAATGTTGTAGACCTGGCCTTCCCTTCCGTTTCGCAGAATCAGGTCTACTGCCCGGCAGTGGTCGGAGACATGAATCCAGTCACGGACGTTTCGCCCGTCTCCGTAAACCGGCAAGGATTGGCCGGCCAGCGCCTGAGAGATCATCAAGGGAATGAATTTCTCGGGAAATTGAAAAGGGCCGTAGTTGTTCGTGCAGCGGGTAATGATCGCTGGAAAGCTGTGCGTCCTAAATGCGGAAAGAACCAGAAGATCGGAGGCTGCTTTGCTCGCCGCATAAGGACTAGTGGGCGCGAGCGGAGACGACTCCGTTGATCGTTCGTCGGGCCCAAGACTTCCATAGACCTCGTCGGTGCTCACGTGGACGAACCGGCCTACGCGGCTGGCGCGACAGGCATCGATCATTCGCCAGGTACCCTCAACGTTCGTACGCA
>Ga0307479_10004391_pt1 | contig 12881 bp, 18 predicted proteins | sample atmos_gasesECM4C_FD_203743 | JGI IMG/M metagenome (GOLD analysis project Ga0307479, IMG submission 203743) | Hardwood forest soil microbial communities from Morgan-Monroe State Forest, Indiana, United States - atmos_gasesECM4C_515 | ecosystem: Environmental > Terrestrial > Soil > Temperate...
CTGGCCTTAAGGAGCATGCCGCCATGTCGCAGAAGACAGACACTTCTTCACTTTTAGGCAGAGTTCGAGGCATGCCGGCCGGGTGCGGCTCGCGCAAAAACTTAGCGACCTCGTCCATCTGCTTCGCATAAGTGTGGTAGCGGTTGCGGTATTTCCCTCGGCAAGCGATGGCTTCGGCGACATGCCTTATCGCCAAAATCTCTTTGATAAAGACATTCGGGGGAAGCAGTAACCCGTGCGCATGGGCGGCGCGATTAATCGTCTGCCACTCTTCGTCCGCTCGGTCGTCGTCGGACCACCTTTGGAGGTGCGCGCGGTCCTCCGATGTCAGACCAAGGACATCCGTGTATGAAACCAAAGCGGCCTTGAAAGATTCAAGCATAACTCACCTTCGCTCGTCGCAAACGCCAGCGAGTTAGCGCAGTTGGCGATGCCGACGTCAGCTCTTCGATCTGCCGATTTGTACGCGCCGAATCATTTGTCGCGGTCCCAAACCTACACGTCAGAGCGCCAGGATTCGTGACCGACCGTCTACAGACGTCCACGCATGCTTATTGGACATATATTGGACATGCAATTAACGTAATCATATAAATCATTGAAGTTATTGGCGCTCCCTAGGGGACTCGAACCCCTGTTTTCGCCGTGAGAGGGCGACGTCCTGGGCCGCTAGACGAAGGGAGCGACCAATCCGAAATAGCCGTGATGGCGCGGCGGCGCAAGAAGCCCTTGCCGCAGGCCCGGTCGCCGCCTTAAGGGTTGCGATTCGGTAAGCCGTTTTGGCTGCGTGTGCGGCCGATCTCATCCTGCCGTGCGATGACATCATCGCGCATCTTTTTCAGCCCGGCTTTCACGTCCTCGTGTCCCAGGCGATGACGCGGTCGATCGTGGCGACCAGAGCCTGGATGTCGCCAAACGCATATTGATTGATGGGCGGACCCATCGTCGACATAAGGGCATCGAATAAGGCCCGTCCGCCCGACGGGTCGCCGTTTGGATTTGCCGACAGATAGGCACGATACCGAAGTTGCCCCAGATAAAAAAAGAAAACGGCGTCATCCCTCCTGCCCGCTTCCCACAGATGCTTGGAGAGCTCCAATGCGGCCAGCGCATGTTCGTGCTCGATTCCGACGGCAAGCGCTTGGATGGATTGCGACGGCGATTGATCCGCCGCGTCTTTGCCCCCGGCGGCGATACCCGGCTGTGCTTGGGCGAGCACCGGCGAAACGAGCCCCGCCGTCAGCAGCAATGCGCGGAAAAACATCACAGACCCTAAGGCTCGCGGGTTAAGCGCAGCCGGCCGGTCTGCTTGAGCGTCTTGATGTCGAAGGTGCGCAATTCATTGACGCCGTCGATTTCGATCAGAACGGCAAGACGCCCGGCCGACGCCGAGGTCGAGATCAAGCGCGCGCCTTTGGGCAGCGGAATAATATCGTCGGTTGCGACCGTCGGAGCGCTGCCGCCAAACATCCGATAGCCGATCACGGTGACCACCGCGGCAATCGCGAGCAGCGTGGTGAGCGCGGAGACCAGCATGATGATCCGCGCGCGGGCCACCACTTGCGCCGCCGCGGACTCGGCGGACTCGCTCGCGATTGATAGATTGGCGCGTCGCCCCGCGCCGGAAACATTCATGACACGCCCCTCGGCATCGCCTTCACCCACGCCGACATCCGTCCTGGTCGCCCCCGACGAGGCCGGCGAAAGATTAGATCGCGTGCTGGCCCGCCATCTCGCCGACCTGTCCCGCTCGCGTCTTAAGATCCTGATCGAGGCCGGCACGGTCGAGGTCGACGGTCATACGATCCGCGATCCCAGCCATCGCGTCAATTCCGGCGCTGCCATCAAGGTTGACGTACCGCCGCCGCGTCCGGCGCGTCCAGAGGCCGAGCCTATTCCACTGAAGGTCGTTTACGAAGACGACGACATGATCGTGATCGACAAGCCGGCGGGTCTTGTCGTTCATCCGGCTGCCGGCAACTGGACCGGAACGCTGGTGAACGCCTTGATCGCCCATTGCGGCGACAGTCTTTCCGGCATCGGCGGCGAGCGCCGGCCCGGCATCGTCCACCGGCTCGATAAGGACACGACCGGACTAATGGTGGTTGCGAAAAACGATCGCGCGCATGCGGCGCTGGCGGCGGAATTCGCCGATCACGGCCGCGGCGGCGGAGCGTTCGAGCGCGGCTATCTCGCCTTTGGCTGGGGAACGCCCGACCGCCCGCAGGGGCGAATCGATCGTCCGATCGATCGCGATCCGCGGGTGCGCGACCGCATGGCGGTGCGCGAAGGCGGACGCGAGGCCGTAACATTCTGGCAGGTGCTGGAGCGCTACCGCGCCGACAAGACCGCGCGCTCGAACGCCAGGCAAAAACGCTCAGGTGGGACGGAGGCGGTGGCGAGCCTCTTGGCCTGCCGGCTCGAAACCGGCCGGACCCATCAGATTCGGGTCCATTTGGCCGCGATCGGTCATCCGCTATTGGGTGACCCCGTCTACGGATCTGGTTTTCGCACCAAAGCGGCGCTTTTGTCGCAGTCGGCGCAAGCCGCGCTCGCCGAACTTGGCAGGCAGGCGTTGCATGCCCATATCTTGCGTCTTAACCACCCGTTAACTGGCGAAATCCTCGAGTTCCGATCGGAACTCCCGCCCGACCTTGCCCGTTTGCGTAATGCGCTGGCTGGGAGTCGGGCCGGCACGGGCGTTGAGTAGTCTGTCGGTAAGGTTTCCGCGGGTTTTCAGCGCCATTTGAGCGAAAATCAAGCAGGCATCGCGGCGAAGTGATGCCGTTTCCCTTCCGCTCGGCTGATTCGACCGTGTATGTTGCGGGTGCGAAATGATGGAACCGGCGCCATCGGCTCGAGGAGCGATGGCTCCGTCCGCCCGCCGCTTCGCGGGGGCCAGAATATGGAGGGCGCTGTCATGGCCCAGACTGCTGCACTGCCCATTTTATCGGGCGAAACCGGCCTCACCCGGTACCTCGAAGAGATCCGGCGGTTTCCGATGCTGGAACCGCAGGAAGAATTTATGCTGGCCAAACGCTGGCGCGAGCACGGCGACCGCGACGCCGCGCATAAGCTCGTCACCAGTCACTTGCGGCTCGTGGCCAAGATCGCCATGGGCTATCGCGGCTATGGCCTGCCGATCTCGGAAGTTATCTCCGAAGGCAATGTCGGGCTGATGCAGGCGGTCAAGCGCTTCGAACCCGACAAGGGTTTTCGGCTCGCCACCTACGCAATGTGGTGGATCAAGGCCGCGATCCAGGAATACATCCTGCGCTCGTGGTCGCTCGTGAAGATGGGCACCACCGCCAATCAGAAGAAGCTGTTCTTCAACCTACGCAAGGCCAAGAGCCGGATTTCGGCGCTGGACGAAGGCGACATGCGCCCGGACCAGGTCAAGCTCATCGCCAAGCGGCTTGGCGTGACCGAGCAGGATGTCATCGACATGAACCGCCGGCTCGGCGGCGATGCCTCACTCAACGCACCGATCCGCGAAGACGGCGATTCCGGTGAATGGATGGATTGGCTGGTTGACGACAGCGTCAGCCAGGAAAGCCGGCTGGCCGAGAGCGAGCAGTCGGAAAACCGGCACAAGGCGCTCGGTGAGGCTCTCACCGTACTCAATGACCGCGAGCGCCGCATTTTCGAAGCGCGCCGGCTCGCTGACGAGCCGATCACGCTGGAAGAGCTCGCCGACGAGTTCGGCGTATCGCGCGAGCGCGTGCGTCAGATCGAAGTGCGCGCCTTCGAGAAAGTGCAGAAAGCAGTGAAGAACAACATCGCGCACATGGAAAACCCGCACGCCGCCGCAGTGGCCGCGGCCGCGCGGTAGATTTTCCGCTCATTCCCGCGCAAGCGGGAATCCAGACGAGCTATACAAACCTACGGTAAATACGCCCTGGGTCCCCGCTTTCGCGGGGACGAGCGAATACTTAGCTGCGGCTAAAACCGCCTCGGACGTAGCGAAAATTACTTCCCCGCCGCCTTTCGCAGCGCCGCATTGATCCGGTCCTGCCAGCCGGGGCCGTCTTTTTGGAAAAAGTCGAGCACATCGCGGTCGACCCGCAGCGTCACGGTCTCTTTGACGCTCGGTAAGGGGGCCGATGCTGTCCTTGCCGGGCCTTCGGCCGGCTTGGTCGTGACCGCTTTGAAAGCTTTTTCGGCGGCGGCGCGGGCATCGGGTTCGCGCCGCGTCTTCGGCGTGTCGCGCCAATCTCTCGATCGGTCTCGCGAATCGTCTCTTCCCATGGACCGATAATGACGCGTGGCAAGGCTTCCTGCCAAGCCTTGATGCAAAGCGAGTGCCGCCGGCAGCGTAACCCTAAGCGCCTATTGCGTCATTGATCGCCCGCAACAGGGTGAGCAGCGCGCGATTGAGCGGCATCGCCATACCGTAGCGATCGCCCGCCGCAACAATCGCGCCCGTGAGCGCCTCGGCTTCGAGCCGGCGCCCGGCGAGGCGATCGAAATACATTGAGGTGCCGAGTTCACCGGAAAAATTCTCGAGCGTAGCAATCGTGCGCGCGGTTTCGTCTTCGGCAAGCTTCACACCCTCGGCGCGCGCCACCGCAACCGCCTCGTCGAGAATGCTCCGGCACAATTCCTGAACATCGGGACGGCGTAACACCGCCTGCCGCTGCAGTGTCAGGGCCGTTATCGGATTGGCAACCGCATTGATCAGAAGCTTACGCCAGGCCAGCGTTGCGAAATCGGCGCTACGAACGATGCGAAGCGGCGTGCCGTCGAACAAATCGACGAAAGCGCGGCCCGGCTCGTCGTCGGCCACTACCGCATCATGGGGACCGGCATGGCGAATCCGCACGCGGTCCGGAGCCAGGCGTTCGCCGTTGTAATAAACCAGCACCGGAACGATGCTGGCGCTGCGGGCGAGCGGCTCAACGCGTGCGACGTGATCGATGCCGTTCTGCAAGACCGCGACGCGCGTTGCCGGCGTGCACAGCCGCGCAAGCCATGGACCTGCGGCTGCGGTCTGATGCGTCTTGGTGCAAACAAGCACCCAATCGACCGGTTTAGCCTGCGCCGGATCGCTCAGCACATGAAGCGGCGCTTCGACCGCACCTTCCGCCCGCTCCAGTGTAAATCGCGCGATCGGTTGGCGCACGCAGGCTATGACATCGTGCTGCCCGGCGGCTGCGAGACTGCCGGCGGCGCCGCCACCGACGCCGCCAAGCCCGATCACCGCGACACTCAACCGCCGCGCCTGTGCCCCCGCCGTCATGGATGCTCGACCCGATCAGGAGAAAACCGATAATGCGCGCTGGATGAACGGCAACAAAACCCCCGATCCGAGAGGACCGGGGGTTTGGTCCGACATTTGAGTCGTTAATCTACCGCGAAGGGTAGCCTACCAGCCACCTGATTTCCGGCGTGCGGCGGCAGTGCCGCTATACGGCTCGCCGAAGGTATCGCCGCCGCCTGGCGAATTCGGCCCGTAATTTGGTTGGCTCTGCGCCGAGCTTGGCGTCGGCGTGAGGAAGCTTGTCATCGCCACGCCCGCCAGCAGCGTCAAAGCCAGGATGATCTTCGCAGCATTCATCGGGTCGACTCCTCGTTAATGCCTCGGCCCGGTCCGCTGGAGCGGTAGTACTGCCAGTTGCGCGCGGTGCCATAGACGTCGGCGCCATAGCCGATCGGCGGCGCCACATTCGGTTCGCCGACATAGTTGTAGATTCCGGGCGCGAAATAGGCCAGCCCATAAGCTCCGTAGCCGTAGGGCCCATAGTATGGGTAGGTCTGTGCCGCAGCCGCCGATGTCGCGGCGATCAGAAGCATCGCGCCCAAGAGAACTTTGTTCATGGTTCCGGCTCCCTTTTTCACTCTTGGGGGCAACGATCCGCACGCTGATCGGTTTCGCTCTGTCGGCGTCGGAACAGCGCTGTTCCGATAAAAAGACACTGCAATTTTTGATTTGCGCCAGGAGTCGCGGAAACCGCACGATTTATTTGCGCGCGGCGAAGACCTCAAGCCGTAGCGGTAATACTGCGCCGAACCAGGCGGCATGCACGGTGTGGTCGGCCAGATCGTCGCCAGTCTCCGGATGCAGCAGCACGACCAGATCATCGCGATTGAGCATCAACCACGGCACAAAGGCCGCGAGCATCTCGGCAGGAAACGCGATCTGAAACATCGAGTGGGGATGCGGTCCGACCAGTTCGTCGTGCCAGCGACCGAGTTTCGCTTTCGGAAACTCTTTGGCAACCCGCTGACGCAGGCTCTCGGCGCGGCCGCGGCTCGTCGCCGGATCGTAATAGATATGGGCGTGATAGTGCGCGATTGCCGGTTGTCGCATGGCTTGCTTGTTTGGTGCGCCTTACGAATGGGGGCGCTATTGCGCACCCTTCCAAAATGTTTGGCAAGGTCGGTTCAGTGGCTTTGCCTAAGTTAGCCGGTCAAGTCGCCCACGGCTGCGGGTCGCGGGCGTGCCGGTGCGGGAACAGGTTGGCAAGAATGACGGCCAGAATGCCGGTTAGAAAAATGCCGTCGAAAGTGCCGGCGCCGCCGATCGAAGCCACCGGCGCGCCGAGGCCGCTCACTTTGTCGAGATTGGTCAGATCGGCGCCGATCAGGGTGCCGAGCGCCCCGGCGATGTAAGCGAGCGGCGCAGCGTCTTCACGCGACAGTATCAGCGCGACCGCCGCGGTGGCGGCGACCGGCACGAAGACCGGCACCGCGATGCCGAGCCCCGGGACCGGATTGGCGAGCCAGTGCAGAACCAGCGCCACGATCGCCGTCGCGATCGTGCCCTTCATCCACAAGTTGCGGGCGAACAACAGATAGAACGACAACAAAGTCGGTATCACCGCGCCCCCGACATTGACCGCGATCACCGTGCCGCGCCAATCGCTGACCACAGGGACGGTATATTGCATGCCAAAGAAATCGATGACGCGGTCCGACACCACCGGCTCCGGCGGGAGCTGAGCGATCGGAATGTTAAAAACGCTGCCGATCAGCGAGGCGAACAAGAGAAGCAGCGCCGTCCCCGAACTGATGCCGAGGCTGACATAGGCGTAGCGCAGCGACTGGAGGATCAGAACGCCGATGAAGATGCCGACCAGGATTGCAAAGAAGCTCGGCGCGAGCGGCAGGTAATGATATTGGCTCATCTCCATCGGCGCGGGATCCTCTCAGTTCGCGATCGCACCCAGGCAAAGCGTTAACCCTGCCCGAAATCGCATCCCTTCCGTGACTTAGATAAGGTCGGCCGCCTTGCTAGTCCAACGCGCGAGCCTATAATCCGGCGCTTCCTTCGCGCAGGGATTATTCAACCGTGCCGCCTTCGGAAGCGAAATCCGTCGCCATTATTATGGGCAGCCAGTCCGACTGGCAGACGATGAAGCACGCGGCCGAGACCCTCGATACGCTGCAAATCGGCTACCGGACGCGCATTGTTTCGGCCCATCGCACGCCGGAGCGGTTATACGCCTTTGCCAAAGGCGCCAAAGCGGAAGGCTTCAAGGTGATCATTGCCGGCGCTGGCGGCGCGGCGCATCTGCCGGGCATGACTGCTTCGCTCACCAGCTTGCCGGTATTCGGCGTGCCGATCGAATCCAAGGCGCTGTCCGGACAAGATTCGCTGTACTCGATCGTGCAAATGCCCCCCGGCGTGCCGGTCGGCGCGCTCGCGATCGGCCAGGCCGGCGCGATCAACGCGGCGCTGCTCGCCGCCAGCGTGCTCGCGCTCAACGATGCGGCACTGGCGCGGCGCCTTGAGGCCTGGCGGGCGGCGCAGACCGCGGGTGTACCCGAGGTGCCGAAGGATATTGCGTGACCGCAGCCGCGCCTGCGCTCGAGCCCGAGGCGACCATCGGCATTCTCGGCGGCGGACAGCTTGGCCGCATGCTGGCGCTCGCCGCCGCGCGGCTCGGCTTTCGATGTCATGTCTTCGCGCCGAGCCCGGATTCGCCGGCCTTTGACGTCGTGCATCGCGTCACCTGCGCGGATTACACCGACACCGAGGCGCTGGATCGATTTGCGGCAGATGTCGATGTCGTCACTTACGAATTCGAAAACGTCCCCGCCGAGACCGCTGCTTTTCTCGCCGCGCGCGTTCCGGTTCTGCCGGACCCCGCGATCCTGGCGACGACGCAGGATCGGCTCGTTGAGAAGAACTTCGTCACGAGTCTTGGGATCCCCACGGCCGGCTTCGCCGAAATCTCCTCCGCCGCCGGACTGAAGGCCGCGGTCGAGCGCATCGGCCGGCCCGCGGTGCTCAAGACCCGCCGTTTCGGCTATGACGGCAAAGGCCAAGTCACCATCAAAAACGGCACCGATCCTGAAGCCGCCTGGCGCGAGGCGGGCGCCCAACCCTGCATCCTGGAAGCCTTCATACCGTTCCAGCGCGAAGTCTCGGTGGTGGCGGCGCGCGGGCATACCGGCGCCGTCGAATGTTTCGACGTGACCGAGAACGAGCATCGCGATCACATCTTGAAGACGTCGCGGGTTCCGGCAGCACTGTCGCAACAGGACGCGGTGCAGGCGCAGCGCATTGCCGAGATCATCGCGCAAAAGTTCGGCTATGTCGGCGTGCTCGCGGTCGAAATGTTCGTGCTGCGCGAGGGTGAGCTCTTAGTCAACGAAATCGCGCCGCGGGTGCACAATTCCGGACATTGGACGCTCGACGGCGTGTCGGTGTCGCAATTCGAGCAGCACATCAGGGCGGTGGCAGGCTGGCCGATCGCCAAACCGGTTCGCCGGGGCCGGGTCGAGATGACGAACCTGATCGGCCGCGAGGTCGAGGATTACCGGCGTTATCTCGATGTGCCCGGAGTAGCCGTGCATCTGTACGGGAAAACGGCGATCCGTCCCGGCCGCAAGATGGGCCATATCACGCGCGTGTTTGAGGAATAGTGCGCCCGCGGTGGACTTTTTGGCGCTGTTCTGCTACAGCCCGCGCCAAGGTGACGCGGGCCTTTGGCCGCGTGGCATCAAGCAATCCCAGAACCGAGAGGAGCATGCGTGCAGGTTCTTGTCCGTGATAACAACGTCGACCAGGCCCTCAAGGCGCTGAAGAAGAAGATGCAGCGCGAGGGCATTTTCCGCGAAATGAAGCTGCGCGGCCATTACGAGAAACCATCGGAGAGGAAAGCGCGGGAGAAGGCCGAGGCAATCCGCCGGGCCCGCAAACTGGCCCGCAAGCGATTGCAGCGCGAAGGGTTGCTGCCGATGAAGGCCAAGCCCGCCCCAACCGCCGGGGGCGCCAGATCGGGTCCGCCCCGCGCGCCACGGTTCGGCTGACCAGCGCCGGATTTAGCTTTTTCCTGCGGCAGAGCCTTATCGATCCTGATTTAAGTCAGTATCGATAAGGCTCTGGCTTTTTTGGCGTGCCGGTATCGTCATGTCCTTGCTCGGCCGCGGAAAATCGCACTGCACGGTCGTCCCGCCACACTGGGCTTTTGTCGGTGCGGACTGTTATGGTTGCGCCGGGATGGGCGGCAAACCGGCGAAGCCTAGTCCAAGCGTGACGGCGCAGCGCGCACTGCTGCCCATCATCCTGTTAGCGCTCGCCGCCTGCGCCACTCCGGGCGGACCGGGCGCCCCCGAGCAAGACAAGCCCCTCTCTCCGGGACCGCAATCCAATGCCGCCTCGCTCAGCGAGGTCATTGCCGCGCATCCGGATGATCCGCAGGCCTACAATATGCGCGGCTCGGTCTATGGCGAATCCGGCCGGCCCGAGCAGGCGTTGGCCGATTTCAATAAGGCGATCAGCCTCGATCCGAATTACGCGCAGGCCTATGCCAATCGCGCGCTGGTGTATCGCCGGATCAACAAGCTCGATCAGGCGCTTGCCGATGAGAACAAGGCGCTGGCGCTCGACCCCTCTTATGTGGCGGCCTATATCGGCCGCGGCATCGTCTACCGCGAGCAAGGACGCAACAACCAGGCGCTTGAGGATTTCAACAAAGCGATCGGCCTGCAGCCGGAAAATCCCGAGGCTTATTACAATCGCGGGCTCCTGTATCAAAGCCAACGCCAGCACGCCCTCGCGATCGACGATTTCTCGGCTGCATTGGGGGTTGCCAACAAAAAGATCGAGCCCTACGTGGCGCGCGCGCTCAGCTATCTGGCGCTCCGCGACACTAAATCGGCGGCCAGCGATCTCGACGAGGCGGTGCAGATGGATCCGGTGAATTTGCGCGCCTGGACCAGCCGCGGGCTCGCCTATGAGCGGCTGGGGCAGAAGGACAAGGCCGCAGGTTCGTATGCCAAAGCGCTCAATATCAACGACAAGTACCAGCCCGCCAAGGAGGGCTTTGCCCGCGTCGGCGGCAAAGTCGGACAGACCTATCCGACGTTTTGAGCGTTTCATTAGGGCGTCACGCTAAAAAAGGAGGCGCCGAAGGGAGCTCTCATGACCATTACGCTGAACCACACCATCGTGCCGGCGCGCGACAAGGCGGCCGCGGCAAAATTCTTCGCCCAGATTTTCGGGTTAGAGCGTGGGCGCACCGGACACTTCGCGCCGGTACCGGTAAACAAGGAACTGACCTTGCTGTTCGACGATGACGCCGATTTTGACAGCCATCATCTCGCCTTCCATGTCACCGATCGCGAGTTCGACGCCATTCTCGGCCGGGTGAAAAAGGCCAAGATCGTGTTCGGCAGCGCGCCGTGGAGTCTCGAAGACGGCAAGCTCAATAATTGGGGCGGCGGCCGCGGCTTCTATTTTCGCGATCCGAACGGGCACGTGCTGGAATTGATGACGGTCCCGCAGTGACGGCCGCATCGCTGGGGCGAGTCTAGTCGAGATCGCCCGCGAGAAAACGCCCGACGGCATCGAGCGCTCCGTTGGCGTCGAGGTCTTCGTGACCGCCGTCCAAAAAACGCACGAAGTGTTTCGGCTGGTTGGCGCGATCGAATAATTGCTCGCCCATCGCGTATGGAACGACGCGGTCGTGCACGCCGTGCATGATCATGACCGACGCTCTAACCTTGCCGATGCGCGTATCGGACCGGAACTGATCCTTCATCAACAACGAGACCGGCAAATACCAGTAATGCTGCGCGCCAACCGCCACCGCCGACGTGAACGGCGCTTCGAGAATGACCCGGCCCACCGGGTGCTCCGCGGCGATGGCGACCGCAACGCCTGAGCCGAGCGATTCACCCCACAAGACGAATTGTTGCGCCGGGTAACGCGCGGCAGCAAAGCGATAGGCGGCTTGCGCGTCGGCAATCAGCCCCGCTTCACTGGGACTGCCGGCCAGTCCGCCATAACCACGATATTCCAGTGCGAGGAGGCCGATCCCGTCGGCGATGAGCCTGTGGAAGCGCTCGACGCGAAAGCGCAGCGCGCCGCCATTGCCGTGGAAGTACAGGATCACCGGCTTGCCGTCGCGCGGCGGCACGTGCCAGGCAGCGATGCGCACGCCGTCGGCCGCGGTGAGCGGCACTTCTTCGGCTTCGGGCAAACCCGCCGCCGCCGGAAGCACGTGGACGGTGTCGGGGAAATACATCAACGAACGCTGCGCGAAATAGATCGTCATCGCCAACGCCGCGTAGAGACACAACGCGATGACGGCAATCCAACCGAGTGCCAGCATTGTGCGCGAGCCGGATCGTCGGCGCGGTTTCTTGTGCCAGAGCCGCCTTAGCAAGCTCTTGGACATCGCCGCTACGCGCCAACGCAGCGGCAGACTCACCTTTGTCGTCGCGTTTATCGGCATCGTCGCACGGCAGAAGCTGGACCGACAGGTCCATCGCATAGAAAGACCGGCCGGATGGTTCAAGCCGGCCGGTCCGAATTCAAAGCGCTACCGCGCCTAAGGCGGCAGACTTGTTACTGGCAGATTTGCACGGTCCGCCAGCGGTAGCCGTAGCCCTCAACCCAAACCTGGCGCTTGCCCCAGTAGCAGCCGGGCGCCAGCGCGGCATAGCCCGGGCCTGGAGCCGGATAATAGGCCGGCGCGGGTGGCGGCGGATAGTAGTAGGGCGGCGGCGGTGGTGGCGGCGGGCTATTGGCGATGGCGCTTCCGATAATAGCGCCCGCAGCAACGCCACCGATGATTCCAGCGCCCACTGCGCAGCCGTAGCAGCCTGCGTTTGCCGGTGCCGGCGCCGCGACCGCAGCAAAGCCCAACGCCGCAGCCGCGGCGAGGCCCACAAGCGACTTATGCATGTGCTTTCCTCATGTGATCGGCCGGGTGCCGATCTGGGATGTTGACAGCGGAAGTCCCCGAAACCCCCGAATTCACGACGAACCGGCCGAAACTCAAGAGCTACTCTTTGGCGGAAGTTAGGTGCCGAAAATCGCCACCCTTCGCAAGTGCGAGGCGTTTCCGCCAGAGAAACGCCTCATCTGATTTCCTTCACTTGGCTTACGCGACTAGTCGGTCAGACGCAGGCGCGAATCCAAGCGTAGCCGTTCCACACATTGCGCCACACGCAGGGCGGCGGATAGGGATACGGCGCGTAATAGCCGTAGTAGCCGTATGGATCATAGTACGACGACGCCAGTGCGCTGCCGACAACGGCTCCGACTGCAAAACCGCCAAGGCCCCAGCCCCAGCCCCAACGTGCTTCCGCGGGCGCCGAACTTGCTACCGCCGCCCCGGCGAGGGTGGCGGCAGCGACGAGGGCGGTCAGTATTCTTTTCATGACTTCACCTCACGTTTCGCTCGCAATCCCAGATTGCGACTGTCGGCCCCTAAAATCCCATTTATTGGTGAATGCACACTGAATGGCTCTGCCAGAATACAGCCATCTTTGGCGCCTTCCGCCGGACCTATCGGGCGCCGCCATCGGGCTTACTGCGGCGCGCCATGCGGCTTTTTGCACAACCGGTGCTCGACGCGCCCGGCGTTGTCAGTTCCACATCAAAACTTTGTCATTATGGCTCGCCGCAAATGGCCCCGGCGCCG
>Ga0307479_10004392_pt1 | contig 12881 bp, 9 predicted proteins | sample atmos_gasesECM4C_FD_203743 | JGI IMG/M metagenome (GOLD analysis project Ga0307479, IMG submission 203743) | Hardwood forest soil microbial communities from Morgan-Monroe State Forest, Indiana, United States - atmos_gasesECM4C_515 | ecosystem: Environmental > Terrestrial > Soil > Temperate...
GATGCCGCCGAAGCTGAGGCCGTAGTACATCACCTTGGAGGGGTCGGCGACGTTGTTGCCATTGTTGACCCCGGGGATGTCGACGCCGGCCATGATCGAACGGGCCAGCGCCATGTTGTCGACGACGGTCTGCTGCAGGCCCGACTGCAGGCCGTCGAGCGGCTTGTGCGACGGCAGGTAGCTGCCGTCCGCCTGCCGGTGCGCGGTGGGGCCGACGCCGTCGTTGAGGCCGTCGGCGATCACCCCGTCGCCATTGAGGTCGCGGCCGCGCCCGTAGGTGCGGAAGGTCGTCGTGGTGCCGGACAGCGTAGTCACCGTGGCGGTGCTCTCCGGGCCGTAGCCGTGTCCCGAGGGATCGGTGGCCACGGTCATGATGCCCAGCGACGCGTTGTAGTCAGCCGTGACAAAAAGGTCGTAGTCGCTGCGCGTGAAGCCGGGCCCGTAGATGGCCACCGGCCACGGCGTCGTCGCCGGGTTGAACTTGGTGGGATCGGGAGTGACCACGATGGCGCCGAGCTGGTCGTAGCCGAACGGCTTGGGCGTCTGCTTGGTGGGCACGGTGGGCATGACGCCGTCGGTGTTGCCGTTGAGGTTGTCCTCGTGTCCCGACGCCGACGCGTACTGGTAGCGCGGCGAGAGGAAGCTGCCGAAGGCGTAGTAGCCCGCCGAGGCCGGTGGGATCAGGACAGGCACGGTGCTCGACTTGAAGGCGCCCGGCGCGTTCGCGTCAACCTTGACCTGATCGTTGCGGACGATGCCCTGCGGCGTGGATGGCACCGGCACGCACGGTGAGCCGCCGGGCGCGCACTCCTGGCTCGGCGGATCGGCGACCGAGGGCCGCACCATGGCCGCCTGGAACACCTCGTTGGCGGTGCCCTGGGCAAAGCTCAGCTTGCGCGGAGCGGTCGACGTCGCCGCGCCGGGAATGCCCGCCTGGACATACGAGTTGGCCGGATTGGACAAGGGCAGGTCCATCGCTGCGCGGATGTTGACGAGGCTCGCGCTCGCGGTGCGGGTGGTGAAGCGCGTCGAGCAGCGAGGGCCGCAGGCGCTCACCGCATTGCCGCTCGGGTCCTTGATGCCGGAGGCGACGAAGACGCGGTAGGGCGTCGACTCGAGCAGCTGCTTGTCGGCGATGCCCGCCAGGGTGTTGCTCGCGGGATCGAAGGTCAGCTGACGCATGCCGCTGGCGAAGTTGCCCTGGTCGTCGGTGATGTAGAAGTTGCTGTCGTCGACCGAGGTGATGTCGATCGGCCCGGTGAAGGGCACGGTCACGCGCGGCTGAATGTCGAAGCCGTCCAGCTTGTTGAGCTCGGCGAAGGCGTCGCAGATCGAGAAGTCGGTGCTGTTGCAGCCGCTCTGGACCTGCCCGTTGACGATCGGGTAGTCCCTGCCCACCAGGAAGTTGACCCGACGCCCGGTGACCTGCCTGCTGTCGGGGACGGTGAAGACGTTGTCGGGGAAGATGCGCGAGCCGTAGTGGAGGCCCATGCGCACCGCGACGGGCGAGGACGGGCTGGCCGCGGCGGGCAGCGCGCCCCCCACCGCCATCAGGACGAGGCCGGCGATGGCCACGCCGTACCGACGAGCTGTCATGCGAACTCCAACCTCCACGGCGCGGGCACCGGCGATCCGATCAAACGCCGCCAGCTGGCCGCTCGACCCGCTGCGACCACGCACCGAAAGACGACGGGCAGGAGGCGCTTATTGCAGAGCCGCCTTCTGAGATCAGGAGCGGAGCGACCGGCGCATCACGCGCGCGCCAGCGTGTGGCATGCGCCGAGGGAGGGGGAGGGCCGCTCGGCCGGCCGGGGGAGGGATCTGCCCTCACCCTGTGCGCGGCTCAGCCGCGCGAAAACCAAAGCAACCGGTTGCAACAACTGACCCCGGGTTTGGTCATAATGAGGTGGGGCTGCCCGGCGCCCGCCAGCCGGCAGCCCTATTTCTTTTCTCCACCCGAGCGGGCGCGGCCGCCCCCGGCAGGCCGACCGCCCCCACCACGCCGCTCGCCAGCGCCAGCAGGGCGCCGAGCAGGGCGGTGACCCGGAAGGCGGCGACGAAGGAGTCGTCCACCGCGCCCTTGATCACGACGCGGGTGCGGGCGTCCGATCCCGGCGGCGCCTCGGCGAGGGCGAGCTGCGGCTCCTGGGCGACCATCGCCGCCTGCGTCGACGCGCTCAGCCCGGCGTCGCGCATGCGCTGCTCGAGCCCGCTGTCGAAGGCGCGCACCATGACGATGCCGAAGAGGGCGATGGCCAGCAGCCCGGCGACGCGCGACACCGCGTTGTTGACCCCCGACGCCGCGCCGGCGTTCTCCATCGGCACCGAGCCCATCACCACCGTGGTCAGCGGCGCCACCGTGGTGGCCATGCCCAGGCCGAGCACCACCGTGGCCGGGAAGAAGGTCGCCCAGTAGCTGCCACCCGTGGCCGGGATCGCGAAGAGCGCGAAGCCGGCGGCGGCGACCAGCGGCCCCAGGGTCAGGGGAAGGCGTGGCCCGTACTTGCCGACCAGCCCGCCCGACCACCGCGACAGCGTCGACAGGATGAGGACGAAGGGCAGCAGCGCCGCCCCAGCGGCGGCCGGCGAATAGCCCTGCACCTCGATGAGGTCGAAGGGGACGAAGAACAGCGCCCCACTCAGCGCCGCGTAGAGCAGCAGGGTGAGCAGGTTGGTGACGGTGAAGGCGCGGGAGCGGAAGAGCCAGAGCGGCAGCATCGGGTCGCGGGCCCGCTCGCCGGTGTCGCGGGCCAGCCGCCGCTCCCACTCGACGAAGGCGACGAGCAACACCACGCCGCCGAACACCGCCGCGAGCGCGGCGCCGTCGAAGCCTCCCGCCTGCGCGCGGATCACGCCCATGACCAGCGCGCCGAGGCCCAGGCTGGCCAGCAGCGCGCCCGGCCAGTCGAGCCGCCCGTGCTCCTTCGGGTTGAGGCTCTCGGGCACGCGCGTCGCCAGCAGCAGGAGCACCACGACGACGAACGGCAGGTTGACGAAGAACGCCCAGCGCCAGGAGAAGTGGCCGACCAGGAAGCCGCCCAGCACCGGGCCGATCGCCGAGGTGATCGCGCTCGCCCCCGACCAGGTGCCGATGGCCCGCCCGCGGCGTCCCTGGTCGGGGTAGGCGGCGCTGATCAGGGCCAGCGACCCGGGCACGAGCAGCGCCGCGCCGACTCCCTGGACCAGCCGCGATGCGATCAGCATCCCCGGCGACTGCGACAGCCCGCACACCACCGAGGCGGCGCCGAAGATCGCCACCCCCACCATGACCACGCGCTTGCGTCCGTAGCGGTCGCCGAGCGAGCCGCCGACCAGCAGCAGCGAGGCCAGCATCAGGGTGTAGGCCTCGACCACCCACTGGGCGTCGCCCGCGGTGGCGTGGAGGTCGCGCTGCATCGCCGGCAGCGCCACGTTGACCACGGTGCCGTCGATGAAGGCCATCGCCGACGCCAGGATTGCGGTGAGCAGCACCCACGGAGCCAGCCGGTCGGCGCAGGAGCGGTCCGTCGCGGAGGTGGAGATCACGCTCTCGTCGCACGGCGCGCGCACCCATTGGCTCACCGGCCAACCCTACCGCGCGGCGATCCGCAGGTCGAGAAAGGGGCCGACGGCGGCGAGGAAGGCGTCGGGAGCCTCGAGCTGCGGCGAGTGCCCGGCGTTCTCGATGATGCGCACCTCCAGCCCGCCGATGCGCTCCAGCAGGGCGAGGGCGTCGTGCAGCGGGACGAGGCGGTCCTCCCGCCCCCATACCGCCAGCACCGGGACGGGCAGGGGGTGCTCGATCCGCTGCACCTCGCCCTGGAAGGCGTCGACGACGTCGTGGGCGTTGCGCAGGAAGCGGTGGATGCGGGCGCGGCTGTTGAGCCGCTCGGCGAAGAGCCGCACGCTGCGGTCGCTGACGTTGGCCGGGTCGGCGAAGGCCATGCGCCGGTAGGCCTCGCCGATGATCCGCTCCAGCACCGGGCGCGGCGTCAGGGTCAGTGGCACCGCGCTGAGCAGGCGGACCAGCGGCTCGAAGCGGACCAGCCGCCACCACGACGGCACGCCCTCGCCGACGCCCGCGGGATCGACCAGGACGAGCCGCGAGACCCGCTCGGTGCGCAGCAGCGCCAGCCGCATGGCCACCGCCCCGCCCACCGAGTTGCCGACAATCGCGGCAGGAACTCCGGGCCCCGCGGCCTGGTCGAGCACCCCGGCGAGGAAGTCGGTGTAGGCGTCGAGCAGGGGGCGCCGCCGGGTGGGGCTGGAGTGCCCGAAGCCGGGCAGGTCGGGGGCGATGACCAGGTGGTCGCGGGCCAGCCCCGGGATGACCCGGCGCCACACCAGCGAGCTGTTGCCCAGGCCGTGCACCAGCAGCACGGGGTCGCCCCGTCCCGCGGCCAGCCAGTGCGCGTCGACGTCGCCGATGCGCGCGTGGTGGGAGCGCACCTTCGGCGTCCGGCGCCGGCGTCCGCGCGCCTCCGCGCCGTCGCCCCCGAAGTCCCGTGGGGGCACCACCGCTGCGCTGACGTGGACGGCCATCGGCGCGCCAGGGTACCGGGACGGGGTCCGCCGCCGCGCGTAAACCGGAGCGGAGCGACCGCGGCATCACCGCGCGCGTCAGCGTGCGGGCATGCCGCGAGGGTGGGGAGGGCCGCTCGGTCGGCCGGGGAGGGATCTGCCCTCACCTGTGCGCGGCTCAGCCGCGCGAAAAAGCGCGCCGCTGTCACGGCGTTCAACGGTCCTGCCACAGCCGCTCTGACGTCGTCGTGGCGGGCGTAGCGTTGCCCGCGATGACACGGGTGACCTGCCTCGATCGCGAGCACAGCGTTCCGCTGAGCGTCCAGCTCAGCCTGGTGGACGGCGCCGACCGGGCGTCGACCATCCTGGGCCTCTCGCACTGCCCCGCCTGCCCCGACGTCCACCTGACGCCCGCGGGAGTCGACGGCCTGCACTCGTGCCCGTGCTGCTTCACGGTGTGGTGGACCGACGGCGGCAAGGTGCGCTGCACCGCGGTGCACACCGAGGGCCGTCCGGCCGCCTGCTAGACAGAGGCCAGCGGGGCGAGCTCGGCGGCCTCGACCTGCACCGGGATGCCGTTGAGCACGGCGTTGCCGGACAGCGGATCGAGCAGGGTCTCGTCGCTGAGCAGGTTGCTGTTGACCCCGGCGTACTCGGCGGCCACCGACTGGCGTGAGCCGGGCTGGCCGTGTCCCCAGCCGTGGGGCAGGCTGACCACCCCGGGCATGATCTCCTCGGTGACCTCGACCGGCGCCAGCAGCTCGCCGGTGCGCGACGAGATGCGCGCCTGCTGCCCGGTCTGCAGCCGCAGGCGGGTGGCGTCGACGGGGTTGACGTAGAGCGTGCACCGCGGCTTGCCGCGGACCAGCATCTCGATGTTGTGCATCCAGGAGTTGTTGCTGCGCAGGTCGCGGCGGCCGATGAGCACCAGGCGGTGGTTGCCCGGCTCCCGGGTTTCTGCCAGGCGCTGCCGCAACCGCTCGGCGTCGTCGAGGAGCGGTTGCGGGGCAAGCTCGATGGTGCCGCTGCGGGTGCGCAGGGTCTCGGGGATGCGCGGCTGCAGCGGTCCGAGGTCGACACCGTCGGGGTTGTCGCGCAGCGTCTGCAGGCTGAGCCCGCCGGGATTGCTGCCGAAGCCGTCGCCGTAGGGTCCGGCGCGCAGGGCGAGGTCGATGAGCCGTTCGGGACCGCGGCTGTCGCCGAGGGCGGCGATGATCTCGTCGCGGTCGCGGCCGTGGATGCGCGAGCCCTCGTCGTGGACGGTCAGCTCGACGGCGCGGGTGATGGTGAGGTGTTCGACGGTGGCGGCGTCGATGCGCGCGCCGCCCTCCGGCCTGGGTGCGACCGCGGCGGCGAGGCGGAGCAGCGTGTCCCACTCGGCGAGCTGGTTCGCCGGCAACGGCAGCGCGGCATCGGCCCAGCGCGCGTTGTTGCGCACCGCCAGGTTGTTGAGCAGCACGTCGTAGTGCGGCTGCTCCAGCGGCGAGGGCGCGGGCAGGACGACGTCGGCGAGCCGCGCCGTCTCGTGCAGGTAGAGGTCGAGGCTGACCATGAAGTCGAGGCCTTCGATGGCGCGGGTCAGCCGGGCGACGTTGGGCGTGGAGACGCACGGGTTTCCGCCAACTGTGACCAGAGCTCGCACCTGCCCCTCACCGGGCGTGTCGATCTCCTCGGCGAGGGCGGCGACGGGGAGCTCGCCGAAGGACTCGGGCAGCCCGCGGACGCGGGTACGCCACTTGCCCAGCTGCGCGCCCTTGCCGCCGCCCGGCGTGCCGCGGGTGGTCGGGCTGCCGATGGCGGGCAGGGTGAACATGGCCCCGCCGGGGCTGTCGAAGTGACCGCTCAGGATGTTGACCACGTCGACCAGCCAGCTGGTGAGCGTGCCGAACTCGACGGTGCAGGTGCCGATGCGTCCGTACACCGCGCCGGTCGGCGCCGCGGCGAACTCGCGGGTGAGGCGGCGGATCGTCGCCGCGTCGATGCCGGTGTGGTCTGCCACCGACTCCGGTGCGAAGTCCCGCACCAGCGCGCGCACCTCCTCCACTCCACTCACGTGCGGGGCAAGGCGACCCAGGTCCACCAAATTCTCGTCGAACAGCGTGTGCGCCATCGCCGCGAGCAGGAAGGCGTCGCTGCCGGGACGGATGAAGTGGTGCTCGTCGGCGTGCTTCGCCGTCTGGGTGCGGCGCGGGTCGACGACCACCACCCTCCCGCCCCGGCTGCGGATGCCGCGGATGCGCCCGGGCACGTCGGGCGCGGTCATCAGGCTGCCGTTGCTGGCGAAGGGATTGGCGCCCAGCACGATGAGGAAGTCGGTGCGGTCGAGGTCGGGCACGGGCAGGTGGGCGCCGGTGCCGAACATCAGCGCGCCGCTCACCTGCTTGGGCATCTGGTCGACCGAGCTCGCCGTGTACAGGTTGCGCGAGCCCAGCGCGGCGATGAAGCTGCGCAGGTAGAGCATCAGCGACAGGCTGTGCGCGCCGGCGTTGCCCAGGTACACGGCGACCGCGTGGCGACCATGCTTCTCGATGACCCGGCCGAGGCCGTCCTCGACCGCCTGGAAGGCCTCGTCCCAGGTGCAGTCGACGAGGCGGCCGTCGCGACGCAGCATGGGGCTGCGCAGCCGGTCGGGATCGTCGTGCAGGTCGGCGAGCGCGACGCCCTTGGGACAGATGAAGCCGCGGCTGAAGACGTCGTCGTCGTTGCCACGCACCCGCAGCGCGCCGTGCTCGTCGTGGTCGAGGCGGAGCCCGCAGGTCGCCTCGCAGAGCGGGCAGATCACCCGCGCCATGCCGTTCGCTCCCATCCGTGCCACCTCCAGCCGCAGCGGTGAGCCGCCCATGATAGGCGCGGCAGGCGGGTCTACGCGCCCTGGTGGTGCGTGCCCACGGCGTCGAACTGCTCCACCGCGGCGAGCACCCGGTCGAGCGACTCGGCGACCGACTCCTTGGCGCTGTCCACCTTGACCTCGGGGTGCAGCGGCGCCTCGTAGGGGTCGGACACGCCGGTGAAGTTGGCGATCTCCCCGGCGAGTGCCTTCTTGTAGAGGCCCTTGACGTCGCGGCGCACCAGCTCGTCCATGTCGCAGTCGACGTGGACCTCGATGAACCTGCCGATCATGGCCCGAACCTCGTCGCGCACCTCGCGGTACGGCGAGATCGCCGAGACCAGCACGGTGACGCCGTTGCGGGTGAGCAGGTGGGCAACGAAGCCGATGCGGCGGATGTTGGTGTCGCGGTCCTCCTTGGAGAAGCCGAGGCCCTTGCTCAGGTTCTCCCGGACGACGTCGCCGTCGAGCACCTCGACCCTGCGCCCCGCGGCGCGCAGCTCGGCCTCCAGCGCGTTGGACAGCGTCGTCTTGCCCGCCCCGGACAGCCCGGTGAACCAGATGGTCAGTCCTGCCTCGCTCATGCGTCTCCCTCGGTCGCTTCCTGTGGGCGGCCGTGGATGCCGCACTCCTTGTCGATGCCGGACTCCCACCACCAGCGGCCGGCGCGCTCGTCCTCGCCCGGCTGCACGGCGCGCGTGCAGGGGTCGCAGCCGATGCTGGTGTAGCCCTTGGCGTAGAGCGGATGCACGGGAACGCCGCGCTGGGCCAGGTGCTCGCGGACCTGGGCCTCGGTCCACGTCGCCACCGGGTTGACCTTGGCGACGCCGCCGTGGGCGAGGTCGTGTTCGACCACCGGCGTGACGCCGCGGCGCTCCGACTGGGTGCGCCGCAGCCCGGTCATCCAGGCGTCGACGCCGCCGAGGACGCGCTCCAGCGGCTCCACCTTGCGGATGTGGCAGCAGTCGAGGCGCAGCTGCAGCGACGTGTAGAAGCCGTTGAGCCCGTTCGCGGTGGTGTACTCGCCGAGCATCGCCGCGTCGGGGTGGACGACCTCGATGCCGCGGCCGAAGTGGTCGCGCAGCATGTCGATGTACTCGTAGGTCGCGGCGGGCAGCCGCCCGGTGTCGATGGTGACCACGCGCACCGCCGGCTCGATGGCGATGGCCATGTCGGCCACGGCCACGCCGTCGGCCTGCAGGCCGGTGACAACCACGCTGCGCTCGCGCCCGAACCGGCGCAGCGTCCACTCGACGACGTCGTGTGGATGGCGGCCTTCGAGGTCCTCCGCGGCGCGGACGAGCTCGTCGGACAGCGGGCCGGCCACCTGGGTCACACCAGCGCCTCACCCTGCTTGCTGTACGCCTCGCGCAGCACCTCGGCCACCTCGGGACGGGTGAAGGTGTGCGGCACCTCGCCGCCCTCGGAGAGCAGCTTGCGCACCGCCGTGCCGCTCAGCATCACGTGCTGCTCGCGGTCGTGCGGGCAGGTGCGGGCGCTGGCCATCGACTCGCAGGCGTTGCACCAGAAGGTGTGCTCGAACTTGAACGCGGTGTAGCCGAGCCGCTCGGCGCCGCCCAGCTCGTCGTAGAGCAGCTGGGCGTCGTAGGTCCCGTAGTAATTGCCAACTCCGGCAGCATCACGGCCGATGATGAAGTGGGTGCAGCCATAGTTGCGGCGCACCAGGCCGTGGTACACCGCCTCGCGGGGCCCCGCGTAGCGCATCGCCGCGGGGAAGGTGGCCAGCAGGACGCGCTGCGCCGGGTAGTAGTTGCGCAGCAGCACGTCGTAGCACTGCATGCGCACCGGCGCGGGGATGTCGTCGTCCTTGGTGGCGCCGACCAGGGGGTGGAGCAGCAGCCCGTCGACCTGCTCCAGGGCCACTTTCGTCAGGTACTCGTGGGCGCGGTGCACCGGGTTGCGGGTCTGGAAGGCGACCACGGTGTTCCAGTCGCGCTCGGCGAAGGCCTTGCGCGTCTGCGCCGGGGTCAGGGCCAGCGCGTCGCCGGCGGCGGGCAGCGCGGTAACGTCGCCGCCGGCCAGCAGCGAGCCGCCGGCGCGCATCGCCCGGACGCCGGGGTGGGCGTCGTCGGTGGTGCGGTAGACCTCGCTCGCCTCGCGCTCGGTGTCGCGGCTGAAGACCTCGTGGACGGTGAGCACGCCGCGCAGCCCGCCCTCGGCGTCGCGCAGGGCGAGCTCGGCGCCCGGCTTGGCGCTCTGCGCCTGTTCCGCGGTGAGCGTCAGGGTGATGGGCAGCGTCCACGGGGTGCCGTCGCTCATCTCGGCGCGGTCGACCACCGCCTCGTAGTCGGCCCGGTTCATGAAGCCGTCGATCGGCGAGTAGGCCCCGTCGGCGATCAGCTCCAGGTCGGCCTGCTCGGAGAGGCTGAGCTCGACGCTGGGCAGCGTCGCGGCGCGGACGCTGAGCTCGGCGGCCTGCTCGGCCGTGGCCCGGCGGTCGACCAGGGTGCCGCCGAGCGGCGCGGGCCTGGGCTTGGGCATGCGGGTCTCCTGGTCGATGATGGCGGCGCCTCCCGGTGCAGGGGCGCGCCGCGCGAGGCCCCCCAATTGTAGGTTGCGGCCGGTTTTCGGCGAGCCCGGAGGGGAAATGGTGATAGCGGCGCTGTCACGGACCGTCGAGATGCGCCCATCTGTGTCCAAAACTCGAGACCCTGGGGCACCTCGCCTGCCGGGGCGCACGTGACGGGTTGGACAGGCTGCTCAGCTCGCGCGCGCAATGTGCGCACTTCGTTGATGCGCGTGTCAATCCCGGGCGTCACGGTGTGGTGGGCGCCAACCGGAGCGCATCCGGGATCGGTAGACTCGGGGCGCGCCCGAGACGGGGACCGGGCGAATTGTTCGACAGGAATTCAGCGAGGGCAGATTCCGGACGTGAACGAATCCGACGGTTCGGGGGTCAAGTCGGCGGAGCGCGCACTCACCATCCTGGAGCTGTTCAGCCGCCCCGGCAGGGCGCTGACCTTCACCCAGGTGGCCGAGCTGCTGGGATACCCGCGGTCCAGCCTGCACGGGCTGCTGCGCACGCTCACCGATCGGGGCTGGCTCCGTCTCGACCCCGGGTCGCGGCGCTTCACCCTCGGGCTGCGCGCCTGGCAGGCGGGGGCCGCCTACCGCCCCGCGGTGGACCTCGAGCGCACCGCGCGGCCGGTCGTCGACGAGCTGCAGTCGGCGCTGGACGGCAGCGTCCACGTCTCCGTGCTCGACGACGGCGACGCGGTGGCGGTGGTGCACACCGGTGCCCACACCGGACGGCGGGTCGGCGCCCACAGCTCCAGCTCGGGGCGGGTGCTCCTCGCCCACCTCGACCGCGGCCAGGTCGAGCAGCGCGTCGCCGGGCGGGTGAGCCAGCCGGACGAGCTGATCCTCGCCCTGGAGCGGGTGCGCGACCAGGGTTTCGCCGAGTGCGACAGCGACGCGGCGGAGGGAGCGAGGACGCTGGCGGTGCCGCTCCGCGATGGCAGCGGCGAGGTGGTGGCGGCGCTCGGGGTGACCGATCCGCCGGCCGCGAAGGAGCAGACGTTGGACGCCCTGCGCGCGGCCGCCGAGCGGTTGCAGCTGGAGTTGGTGCCGGCGCCGGCCTAGAGCCGCTCGTCCATCCAGCGCTGCAGCGCGGGGCCGCTCTCCCACGAGGTGATCAGCGCGTACCGCGGGTGCGGTCCCGGATGCCAGACGACGTGCCACAGCCGTTCGGTGTCGATCACCACCTGGCGTCCGCGCGGCAGCGAGACGCGCGACTCGGTCGCGGGGTCGTCCTTGTCCTCGCGCAGGATCATGTAGGAGTCGGGGTTGTCGGTCAGCTCCAGCCAGGAGCGCACCACCCAGCCCTCGCCGTCGGGGTTGAGGCGGTTGTTGTCGTCGAGGTGGAGCTGGCGCAGCGCCGTCGCCTCGTCGGACGGGTTGAGCTTGATGATGCGCACGCGACCGAAGCGGGTTCCTGCCTGCTCGACATAGCGCACCAGCGTCGGACACTTCGCTGCGTTGCTGGTCCAGATGCCGTCCTTGTCGGGCTTGCCGTGGTCCCAGAAGCCGGCGCACTCCATCTCGCCGAGCGCCGAGGCGATCGGCGCGAAGTTGGTGTCGCCGCCGCTCTTCCAGTCCATGTAGTCGAGGCCGAGGAACTCGGTGTCGGGTATCGCCGGGCCGTCGTAGTCACGCAACACGACGAAGCCCTTGGGCTGCATCACGTCGAGCTTGGGGTGCATGGGAACCTCCGTCGCGAAGCGACGACCTTTGCCCGCGAAGCGGACCGTTTTACAGGTGTATTCCGCGCATCAGCTGCGACAGTGCATACGCCTCGACGCTCACCGGCGGCTTCTCCTTGGGCGCGCTGCCGTCCGCGTCGCGCGACTTGGCGCTGTCGGGAAGGATGGAGTACGCCGCCGTCATCACCAGCTGAGACAGCCCCGGCACCACGGCGTTGACCACCTCGCCGAACTTGCCGAGTCGCGTCGACACCTCGTGCGGCCGCGAGATCATCGCCTGCAGGACGAGGTCGGCGGCCTCCTCGGGGCTGATGGTCGGGAACGAGTCGTAGATCGACGTCGGCGCGATCATCGGCGTGCGCACCAGCGGCATGTGGATCTCGGTGATGGCGACGCCGTCCGCCGCCACCTCGGGCTGGAAGCAGCGCGAGAAGGCGTCCAGCGCCGCCTTCGACGCCACGTACGCGGCGAAGCGTGGCGGGTAGCTCTGCGCGCCGATGCTGGAGATGTTGATGACGTGTCCGTCGCCGCGCTCGCGCATGCCGGGGATCACCGACATGATCAGGGCGATGGCGCCGAAGTAGTTGAGCTTCATGGTCCGCTCGAAGTCGTGGAAGCGGTCCAGCGACTGCATCACGGCGCGCCGGATGGAACGCCCCGCGTTGTTGACCAGGATGTCGACGCGGCCGTGGTCGGCGAGCACTTTCTCCACCATCTCGCGACAGTGCTCCGGCTCGCTGAGGTCGGTGGGATAGACGTGGGCCACGCCGCCCGCCTCGGTGATCTCCTGCTGCAGCGCCTCCAGCTTCTCGACGGTGCGGGCGACGCAGATCGCCGTCGCGCCCGACTCGGCGACGCGCAGGGCGACGGCGCGCCCGATGCCCGACGACGCGCCGGTGATCAGCACCACCTTGCCCGACAGGACGCGGCGCAGGTTGCGCGCGTTGGGCAGCTCGGGGTCGAGGTGGCGCTCCCAGTAGTCCCAGATCCTCCACGCGTAGTCGTGCAACGGTGGGACGCTGATGCCGCTGCCCTGCAGAGCGGCGGTGGCATTGCTGGCGTCGAACGTCGCCGGATAGTCCATGTAGCGCAGGGCGGTCTCGGGGATGCCCAGCTTGTCGAGCACCTGCTTGCGCACCCGCTTCATCGCCGGCAGCTCGCCGACGACGTCGAGCGTGTTGCCGGGGATCAGCTTGGCCATGCGCCGGTCGAAGCGCAGCGCGAACTCGGGCGCGTGCGCGGCGCGGCAGAAGGTGTTCAGCGTGTCGCCGAGCGACAGCGGCGCGGGGTCGACGAGGTGGAAGCACTCGCCGTGGGGGCCCGGCAGGTGG
>Ga0307479_10004393_pt1 | contig 12880 bp, 10 predicted proteins | sample atmos_gasesECM4C_FD_203743 | JGI IMG/M metagenome (GOLD analysis project Ga0307479, IMG submission 203743) | Hardwood forest soil microbial communities from Morgan-Monroe State Forest, Indiana, United States - atmos_gasesECM4C_515 | ecosystem: Environmental > Terrestrial > Soil > Temperate...
GTCGAGACGAAATACGGCCGCGTGACCGGTCACTATCGTGTGCTCGACGCACTGATGACGCTCTCATTCGACTACCCGCCACGCAGCGACTATTTCCGCGGCGAGCTCGAGCAATTCCTGCTGCTGTACTCCGAAGAGCATATCGACCCACTCACCGTCACCGGCTCGTACGCCGGCGCGATGGGTGTGCCGCAGTTCATGCCCTCGAGCTACCGGCTGTTCGCCGTGGATGGGGATGGCGATCAGAAGCGCGATCTGTGGAACGACTGGGATGACATCCTGGCCAGCATTGCCAACTACTTCGTCGAGCACGGGTGGGAAGCCGGCGGCCCGGTGCTGGCCGAAACCAAGCTCGATCCCGAGCCGAAGTTCCAGATCGACACACGCAATCTCGAATTGAACGAGACGGTGGACAGCCTGAACGCCCAGGGCATTGAGATCCTGGCAGACCAGACCGGCACGACACCCGTCGTACTCGTCTCGGCCGAACAACAGAATGGCCCCGCCTACCGGGTTGGCTTCAAGAACTTCTATGTCATCACGCGCTACAACCGCAGCGCACGCTACGCAATGGCGGTTCACGATCTCGCCGAAGCAATCATCCAGCGAGTCAAGTCCGATCAAACGTTAGAGGCTGCGCGGCCTTGAAGGCCAGCCTGCACCCCAGGCTCCCGCTCCATTCCGCCGCATCGCGGCCCGCGCCGACGGCCCGCCTGCTGGCAACAGCCTGCATCTGCGCCTGGGTCCTCGCCGGCTGCTCCATCGCTGGCCGCAAGCCCGCACCTCCCCCCGAGGTAGTGCCACCCCCGCCAGCCAATGTTGAATCAACCCCCGATGCGATCCCGCGCCGCGAGCCCCGCAGCGCACACGGCAACCCGCCCTTCTACAAAGTCCTTGGCAGGCGCTACGTAGTCCTTGCCACCGCTGACGGATACCTCGAACGGGGCGTCGCTTCCTGGTACGGGCCCACGTTCCACGGAGAAAACACCTCCAACGGCGAGAAGTACGACATGTACGGCATGACCGCGGCCCACAAGACATTGCCGCTACCCACGTACGCCCGTGTAACCAACCTGAAAAACGGGCGCAGCATCGTCGTCAGAATCAACGACCGCGGCCCGTTCGTAGCCAATCGGCTGATCGATCTGTCGTACACCGCCGCAGCGAAGCTCGACATGCTCAAGGAAGGCACGACCTTGGTGGAGGTCAGAGCTCTCACCGTGCAGGAGCCTGACGATCTGACTCGTTCGGCGGAGTCCCCGCCCCCCGCACTGTATGTTCAAGCCGGCGCATTCGCAGACCAAAGCAACGCACAACGCGTGTTGGACCGCCTGCACACCGGCGGCCTGCCCAGTGCGTTCATTCTGGCTCCCCTGGACGGCAAGCCAGCACTGTACCGCGTCCGCCTGGGCCCCATCAGCAGCGTCCCCGAGTTCGATCAGCTCGCCGCCAAACTGAAGGAACTCGGGTTTCCTGACGCGCGCCTGGCGACGGATTGAGTAACGCAGGCAGGTTCAAGCTAGAATTATGGATTCAACTTTTTCGCTCAGGGGATCTCACCGGATGTTGCGCTCGTCGTATCTCGCATTATTGACGGCTGTCGTTGCCGTGGCCCTGGGCGCGGCAGGTGGGCCAGCTCGTGCTGCAGCGCCGGCTGCAGTGCCGGCCGCCGCGCCGATCCCCAAGCCACCCGACGTCAACGCCAGAGCCTACATCCTGGTCGATCACTTCAGCGGGCGCGTCCTGGCGCAGGATCATGCCGATGACCGCGAGGAGCCGGCGAGTCTCACGAAGCTGATGACCTCCTATGCGGTGTTCAAGGCACTGAAGGAAAACCGGCTGAAGCTCACCGACCCGGTCACCATCAGCGAGCACGCCTGGCGGTCGGAAGGCTCGCGGACCTTCGTACAGGTCGGCAGCTCGGTGCCCGCGGAAGTCCTCATCAAGGGGATGATCGTGCAATCCGGCAACGACGCCACCATCGCTCTGGCTGAAAAGATCGGCGGCACCGAAACCGCGTTCGCACAACTCATGAACGAATACGCCAAGCGTCTGGGGATGAAGGCAAGCAACTTCGTCAACAGCGACGGCCTGCCCGCGGCCGATCACTACACGACCGCCCGCGACATGACCCTTCTTGCGAATGCGCTGATCACCGAGTTCCCCGACTTCTATCAGTGGTACAGCCTTCGCGAGTTCACCTGGAACAACATCACGCAGCACAACCGTAACGGCCTGTTGCTCCGTGATCCCACCGTCGATGGAATGAAGACCGGCCATACGGATAGCGCGGGCTACTGTCTCGTCACATCCGCGAAGCGCGACGGCATGCGGCTGGTGTCGGTCGTGATGGGCTCAGCGAGCATCAAAGCGCGCGAGGACGCGAGCGCCGCGCTGCTCAACTACGGCTACACGTTTTATGAAACCGCGAAAGTCAAATCAGCCGGCGAAGTCCTGTTGAAACCACGCGTATACAAGTCAGCGGAAGAGTACGTGACACTGGCCGTTCCCCGCGACATCGTCCTGACTGTCGGCCGGGGACAGATCGCCTCGCTCAAAAGCGCGGCGCACCTGTTCAAGGAACCTTTGATCGCACCCCTCGCGGCGAACGAGCCCATTGGCGAGCTCACGATCAGCGATCCGGCAGGCGAAGTCGTCTCGCGCGTGCCCCTGGTGCCCGGCAAGCCTGTGCCCGAGGCAGGACTGTGGACCCGCGCAACTGACAGCGTCCGATTGTGGTTCAATTAGTTGGGGGCGCCTAGCCCGGGCCGCGCAGGCGGGGCGCCTTCTCCCTGACCGCGTAGGTTTCTCATGGCCGACCCTCTTCCCATCAGCTATCTGAATGGCGCGTTCGTGCCTCTGCGCGAGGCACGGATCTCGCCGCTCGACCGCGGATTTCTCTACAGCGACGGCGTTTACGAGGTCATGCCCGTCTATGCCGGGCGACCCTTCCGCTTCGAAGCGCACGCCGCGCGGCTGACCCGCAGTCTCGCCGAGATCCGGATGGAAGATCCGCACACTCGGGCCGAGTGGCGCGACCTGATCTCAACCCTGATCACACGCAACGGCGGAGGTGACCAGTACGTCTACTGGCAAGTCACCCGCGGCGCCGAGTTCGGCAGAAATCACGCCCCGCTGCCCGACATCCCGCGTACCGTGTTTGCTTTCTGCGCCCCGCTGCCGGTCACACCGGCAACAACTCTCGAAAACGGGGTCGAATGCGTTACCGCGCAGGACACCCGCTGGGCTCAGTGCGACATCAAGTCAGTGTCACTGCTGGCCAATATTCTGTTGCGCCAACTGGCCATCGATGCCCATGCCACGGAAACCATTCTGCTGCGGGATGGCGAGTTGATGGAAGCTTCCTCCTCGGCCGTACACGTCGTGCTCGGCGGGGTCGTCGTAAGCCCCCCCAACTCGCGCAAGATTCTCCCGGGCACCACGCGAAGCGCCATGGAGGAAGTGGCAACGAGCGCAGGCATCCCCTACAAAGCCGCTCCGGTCAGCGAGCAGCAGCTGCGAGCCGCTGACGAGATCTGGATCTCCGCCGCCACCCGCGAAGTACAGCCGGTGACCCGACTCGACGGCAAACCGGTGGGCACGGGCAAGCCGGGTCCACTCTGGCAGCGCATCTACGAGCAGTGGCAGCGTTACAAACGCGAGCTGGCGGGGCAGCCATGGTAGACCCGCCGCCGCCTCAACAGCCGCTGCTGCAGTACCCGACCGACTACCCCATCAAGGTGGTCGGTCGGCCCTCGGACGAGTTCCGCGCGCGGGTGCACGCGGCTATGCTGAGGCATGCGCCCGAGCTCGACGCCGACCGGGTCAGCGAGCGCCTCAGCGAAAATGGCAATTACCTTTCGATCTCCTATGTGATCGTCGCCGAGAGCAGCGAGCAGGTCATAGCCCTGGTCAACGATCTGAAGGCGACCGAAGGCGTGCTGACAATCATCTGATAATCATCTGATTATCAGGGTCTAACTATCCGGCCTGACTCAGGGGCGGATTGTCACCGTTTTATAACCAACGACCTTGGTAGCATGGCGTCCGTTTTGGATTCAAGAATTCCAAGTACATGTCCATCACGCTCGACCAGGTCACCAAGCGCTATCAGGGCTCGCCGGTCGTCAATGACGTCTCCCTGGACATTGGGGACGGGGAATTCTTCGTCCTGCTCGGTCCCAGCGGCAGCGGGAAGAGCACCCTGCTGAGGGCCATTGCCGGCCTCGCCGGCGTGGACCACGGCCGGATTGCTCTGCACGGCCGGGACGTCACTCACGTTTCTGCCAAGGAGCGCGGGGTAGGCCTGGTATTCCAGAACTACGCGCTGTTCCGCCACATGACGGTCGCGGACAACATCGAGTTCGCACTTCGAGTGCGGCGGATGAAGGCTGCTGAGCGTCGGCAACGGCGTCAGGAACTGCTTAGGCTGGTTTCACTTGAAGGAATGGACGAGCGTCTGCCTGCTCAGCTCTCGGGCGGACAGCAGCAGCGAGTTGCCGTTGCCCGTGCACTTGCCCACAAGCCCGAAGTGCTTCTGCTGGATGAGCCGTTCGGTGCGCTGGACGCGAAGATCCGCGAGGAGTTGCGACGCACCATCCGACAGGTGCAGCGCGAGCTCGGCATTACGACGGTGCTCGTGACGCACGATCAGGAGGAGGCATTCGCGCTAGCTGATCGAATCGGCGTCATGAACCTGGGGCGCCTGCTCGAGATTGGCCAGCCGCAGGAGCTCTATGCGCGGCCTGCAACCCGGTTCGTGGCGACCTTCCTGGGTGCTGCCAACCTGATCCTCGCACGACAGACCCGTGACGGTATCCGCTTCGGCAAGACAGCGGTGAACGCCAGCGCCGCAGGGCCACTGCAGGGTGCGCGCGAACACGAAGTCGTTGCCGTTGTCCGGCCTGAAGAAGTCGAAATTGCACCCACACGCGAGGACCTGGTATCCGGCTACCTGACGCGCGGAGCGGTCGAGGAGATCGTTTTTACCGGCGCTCTCGAGCGAATGCGCATTCGCATCCAGGACGACCAGGAAGCCGCGCCGCTATCCAACGGCAATGGCAGCGGAAGCGCCTTTCTCGAAGTCACGCGCACCCAACACGAGCAGCGTGCCTTCCAGATTGCAACAGGACAGCACGTAGCGATAGGCGTGCGCCGGATTCACATCCTGCCGACGCCCCTGTCGAGTTTCACAACGTGCGCCACGACTGACGCATTGGCCGAAGCCCTCGTCCAGCAACCGCTGCTGGCGGAGCTTGCCTCGCGAATGAAGACGCGCATCTCAACCCGCGTCGAGCCCAAGTTGGGTATGCCGGGCGCCGATTGTGAAGGCGCGCCAGAGTTCAGCGGCACAACGGTGATCGCGGCTCATTCGGATGTCGTGTACCAAGCGCAATGGCTTCTGAAGATGGGCGCCGAAGAAATCCTCGTGCTGCCACAGAACGCCAGCCCGCCCCAGCGGGTGCTGATTCACTGGGCAGATGAGGCGGTACGCCGCGCGACGCTGGCGGTGGCAGCGAGCATTCTGCGGCACGTCTCTGCCGAGGCGATCTACATCGGCATCCTGCCCCAACAGACACCGGTGGCGCAGCGGCCGCATGGCATGCGTGCGCTGCTCGACGCGCGGTCCGAGGCGCAGGCGGTGCACGGCCTCGAAATGAGAACGGAGCTGCGTTTCGGCGATGTCTCCAACGAGTTGGCACGCCAGCTCGGCGATATGGCCGGGCAGATGCTCATCCTGGGCATCCGCGGCCATGCGGACCTGGCCGAGCGCTTCGGCTCGCTGTTTGCCGAAAGCCGCTGGCCCGTGCTCATCGTGCACCGCCAGCACGAGAGCCCAGCGGGTCAAGCCGGTCAGCTCTATCAAGCGGGTCAAGCCTAACGCATGGCCGCTATAAGACAGCCAAGTGTTTTGCCTGGGTTTGGGTTGACGTTCGGCTTCACGACGTTCTTCCTCAGCGCCGTCGTGTTGCTTCCCCTCGCGGCACTGGTGCTCATGGCCGCGTCGATGACCTGGCACGACTTCGTGCACGTAGTGTTCAGCGCACGTGCAATGGGGTCATACAGGCTGTCGTTTGGCGCGTCGTTCCTCGCCGCGTCGATCAATCTCGTATTCGGATTCATCATCGCCTGGACGCTGGTGCGCTACGAGTTTCCAGGCCGGAAGTTGATCGACGCCCTGATCGACATGCCCTTTGCTCTCCCGACCGCCGTGTCCGGTATCGCGCTAACCACCGTCTTCGCAGAGAACGGGTGGATCGGACAGTATCTGCAGCCGCTGGGAATCAAGGTGGCCTACACGTGGATCGGCGTTACGGTTGCATTGACACTGATCGGTCTGCCCTTCGCAGTGCGATCGGTTCAACCGGCGCTGTTGGAAGTGCAACGTGATCTCGAGGACGCCGCAGAAACCCTCGGAGCCGGAAGACTATACGTCTTCAGGCGAATCATCCTTCCGACCGTGCTGCCTGCGCTGCTGACGGGCTTCACCCTCGCCTTCGCACGCGCCGTCGGCGAATATGGCTCCGTCATTTTCATCGCGGGCAACCTGCCGATGAAGACCGAGATAACACCGTTGCTCATCGTCATTCGCCTGGAGGAATTTGACTACAAGGGCGCTGCCGCCCTCGGCTTCGTCATGCTCGTCATCTCCTTCGTCGTCCTGCTGATGATCAACCTGTTGCAGGCTTGGGGACGTCGCCGGATCGTTGCGGGGGCACGCTGATGGCCGCTGGAGCACAGAGCGCCTCGCTGGACGATATCTCGACCCGTCCGGGCCGCGACACGATTGTGAGCTCGATCGTGCGATGGACATTCATCAGCCTGTCCCTGCTGTTTCTGGCCGCCCTCTTGTTTGCGCCGCTGGCCACCGTGTTCGTGATGGCCTTCGAGAAAGGCTGGCGCGCCTACGTGCAGAGCTTCGCAGATCCCGATACCGCCGCGGCAATCAGACTCACACTGATCACCGCGCTCGTCGTGGTCCCCATCAATACCGTCTTCGGACTCGCTGCATCCTGGGCGATGGCCAAGTTCGAATTTCGCGGCAAGAGTTTTCTGATCACCCTGATAGATCTGCCACTCGCGGTCTCTCCGGTCATCTCGGGAATGGTGTACGTGCTTTTGTTCGGACTGCACGGCTGGTTCGGCGTCTGGCTGCAGGAGCACGACATCAGCGTGATCTTCGCGTTGCCCGGAATCATCCTGGCAACCATGTTCGTGACCTTCCCCTACGTTGCGCGCGAGCTCATACCCCTGATGCAGCAACTGGGCAACGACGAGGAGGAAGCGGCCATTACGCTCGGTGCCGGCGGATGGATTACCTTCTTCCGCGTCACCCTGCCGAAAGTGCGCTGGGGACTCGTATACGGCGTAATTCTCTGCAATGCCCGGGCAATGGGTGAATTTGGCGCGGTCTCCGTTGTTTCGGGCCACATCAGGGGCCTCACGAATACCATGCCTTTGCACATAGAAATCCTCTACAACGAATACAACTTCGTCGGCGCCTTCGCGGTCGCGTCACTTCTCACCTTGCTGGCAGTGGCGACGCTCGTGGTGAAAACGCTGGTAGAACGAACGGGCTATCGACGGCGATGATCGACTCGATGCTGGAACGCATCAGAGAATTGTGGGCAAAGGTGCGCCCAGACCCCGCGAAGACCAGCCTCGGATGGTGGATGGTTGCCATCCACGTTGCCATCGTTCTCCTCGTGGGGGGTGGCATCTCCTACTCCGCGATCCGGATGCTCCACGACCTCGCTGACGAGCAGGGGAAGTCACGCGTGCAGCTTGCGGGAGCGATGGCGCGCGAAGATCTACGGCGAAGTGCAGAAGACGCGCTCACAGCGGCACGAGCGCTCGCTGAACGCCCAACGCTTCAGAGGTTGCTTAGCGAGGGGCGCACCGACGCCATCGCACCACTGCTGCGCCGTTCCTGCGAAGCAGCGGGCGTTGACGCATGCGCAGTCTTCACCGGAACTCAGCTCATCGCACAAAGCGGCCCGTCCCTCGATTGGGATGGAATAGTCACGTCGAGCACCGAACAGGGAGCAACGTTCCTATCGCTGCCCGTGAGCCCGCGCATTCCTGTGCTGGGCGCGTACGCAACCGTCGGCGATTCTGAAGGGACGCATGTCTATGTCGCCCGGCTGATGAATGAGAAGTTGGAAAAGACGCTGAGCCAGCGCGTGGGTCTCGAAATCAAGATCATCGATTACCGCTCGTTCACGAACGATCCAGTCAACGCATTCACGCCGCTCTACTCGGCGAGCCTCGCCGACGGCCGCTCCGCATTTCAGCGTATCGACTCCAAGGGCCTCTACGCTGCCAGCGTTCCCGTTTTTGCCTCGACGGGTGAGGCTATCGCCCTGGTCGAGGCGCTGCTGCCCACGACAGCCATCGATAGCTCGGCCGGCCGCCTGATCCGCAAGCTCGTCGTAACAGCACTCATACTCGCGGCCCTCGCCGTGTTCGGCGGCTTGATCCTCACCGAGTTGATCGCAGGCCCGGTGAAAGCGCTGACAGAGGCGGCCGTCCGATTGGGACAAGGAGATTTCTCGACGTCCATCCCGCCCGGAGGAGCCGCCGAGGTCGGCATGCTGGCGCGAACGATGGAGGACATGCGGCGCAACCTCGTCGATCTGACAGGCACGTTGCGTCGCCGCGAGGCGGAAGCACAGGCTGTACTTGGCGGTGTCGTCGAAGGCGTGTACGCGGTCGATAAGAACCGTCTGATCCGCTATCTCAACCCCCAAGCCGCCCGGTTGTTGAATGTGACACCGGAGCAGGCAGTGGGTCAGTTCTGCGGCGATATTCTCAAGCCGCGCTTCGAGGAGGGCCGGCGCCCGTGTGATTTCCGCTGCCCGATTCTGCAAGCGCGGATCGATCGGAGCGCCAAGGCAATCGAGCACCTTCAGGTATCGGACGCGGAGCCGCGCACGGCGGTCATCACGAGCTCCGGAATGGTCGATGGGCTTCAGGTCCAGGTGGTCCGCGACGAGACCGAGCTCGAAGCCGTCCGCCGCGCCCGCGATTCTGTCCTCGCCAACATTTCGCACGAATTCCGCACACCCCTGGCGGCGCAGTTGGCCTCTATCGAGCTGTTGATGGAGGGGCTCTCGACCCTGCAGCCGGAACAGCAGCACGAGCTGGTGCGCTCCCTCGAGCGCGGCACTTTGCGCCTGACACGATTGATCGACAACCTGCTGGAGAGCGTGCGCATCGAATCCGGTCAACTCGGAATCCGGCATCAGAGCGTGGACCTTCGCGAGGTCGTCGAAGATGCACAGGCGTTGGTGGGATCACTCCTGGCGCTGCGCCGCCAGACGCTCGAAGTGACACTTCCCGAAGACCTGCCCCTGATCGAGGGCGACAAGCCACGGCTGACCCAGGTATTCGTCAACCTGTTGGCCAACGCCAATAAGTTCGCGCCCGAGGCAAGTGTTGTACGGATCGGGGCGGAAGCTCACGATGGCCGTGTACTGTGCTGGGTCGAAGACGAAGGACCAGGCCCCGCGGCCTCCGAGACCGACGCCATCTTCGCCCGCTTCCAGCGCGGGTCCGAGGAAGAACCCGAACCCGGAGGGCTGGGACTTGGATTGTGGATTGTAAAATCCATCATCGACCGCCATGCGGGTACCATCGCACTGGTCCGCACAGCGCAGGGGCGGACCCGCTTCACTCTTTCCCTGCCACGGGAGCCCCCGGAATGAAAATGCTCGTCGCGGACGATGATCGCGACCTGCGCGAGTTGATCGGATTTACCCTCACGCAGGCTGGTTATCTCGTCGTAAAGGCCGGCGACGGCCCCGCCGCATTGCGAATGTTCGAGGCAGAGTCCCCGGACCTCGTCGTGCTCGACATCAACATGCCGGGAGCCAGCGGCTTCCAGGTCTGCGAGGCCATTCGCAAACGCTCGCGCGTGCCCGTTATCATGCTCACTGTCCGCGGCGAGGAAGAGGACCTGGTGCGCGCGCTGGAGCTGGGTGCCGACGACTACCTCACCAAGCCGTTCAGCCCTCGTACCCTGCTGGCGCGAATCAAAGCCTTGTTGCGGCGGGCGGGAATGGAGAACTCCGCGCCCCTCGCTGCCGGCCGCGTCGCGCTGGATATCGACGAGCACACCGTGCGAATCGGTACAGCCGAGCCCGTGCGGCTGACCAAGCTCGAGTTGCGACTACTGCAAATGCTGCTGGCCAACGCCGGCCACACAGTCAGCACCGACCGGCTCCTGATCCAGGTCTGGGGGCACCGGAACTCCGCTGACCGCCAGCTCCTCAAGCAGCTCGTACACCGCCTGCGCCAAAAGATCGAAGTCGATCCCGCCACGCCCCAGCTACTGCAAACGGCCTCCGGGGCGGGTTACAAACTCGTCGTCGAGTAGCGGCGCCCCGCAGGGCCCCGCGCAACGCGCCGACCACGACGGCATCGCCGGCCCCAACGCCCGCCCTAACTAACCGCGGCGCCGGCCGCGACACCCGCCCGCCATCGCCGGGTCCCCCACGCCGCCTCGACCGATGCGCCGGCCGCGACGCTCAGCGCGACCCAGCCCCGAAGCTCGGGCGCGCCCCCGGGGCGCGGTGACATTTATGTCATCCAGTTATAACCCCATCGCTACTGGTTTGATATCGCTCCTCCAGTAAGCTGGTCTCCAGGCTGGGGCGCCCCCGTCATTTTGCGAAGGCCAACGCATGTCTCCACAACGCACGATCGTGATCGTCGGTGCCGGGTTCAGCGGTACCCTCGTAGCCGCGAACCTATTGAGATCGCAGCATTGGGCAATGACGCAGGTAGTGCTCGTCGAGCGCTCAACCAGTGTCGCACGCGGCAAAGCTTATGCGGACCGCGAATACCCCTACCTGTTGAACGTCCCCGCCGGGCGGATGTCGGCCGATCCGAGCTCGCCGCTCGACTTCCTGTCATTCGCCCAACAGCGGATCCCGGATGCGACGGCGGAAGACTTCCTGCCGCGTGCGCTGTATGGGCAGTACCTGGAAGCCACCCTGTTGGATGCCGAGGTCTCGGCACCGCCCCACGTGCAGTTCGAGCGAGTGCGCGGCGAGGTCCACGCTATCGAGAAAATCGGTAACGGCTCCCGTTATCGCGTGCACTTAGTTGATGGCCGCACGTTGGGCTCTGACTCCGATCGCGCCGCGCCGGACGCGGACGTCGATGGCTACACGCTGGGCACGGACTCCGATCGCCGCGCGCCGGACGCGGACGTTGATGGCCGCACGCTGGGCGCGGACTCCGACGACCGCATGGCCGACGCGAACGCGGGCGGCCGCACCCTGTACGCCGACGATCTCGTACTGGCGCTTGGCAACCCGCCGCCTGCGCCACTGCCCTGCACGGAACAACTACTCCCCGACACCGTGGAACCGCAACAGTATGTATCCGACCCATGGGCACAGCCGCTCAAGTTCTCCCCGGGAGAAACCGTACTGCTGGTTGGCACCGGCCTGACGATGGTGGACGTCGCCATCGCGGCCGCAACCTCTTCCAACGACCAGGCTGTCATCCATTCAATCTCGCGACACGGGCTAGTGCCGCCCTCCCAAACGCAGTTTTCGCATTCAGCATGCAAAGGTGACAGCGCCACAATGCTGCGCGCCGCATCGTTCTCAGCACTCACGCTTTTTCGAGCCGTCCGAGAACTGGCCGCCGAGACGGAGCGGCGCGGTGGAGATTGGCGAGAAGCAGTAACGTTCATCCGCAACATCGCTCCCGCCCTCTGGCAACGCCTACCGGCCCGCGAAAAGCGCCGGCTGTTGCGGCACGTGCGCCCCTACTGGGACGTACACCGCCACAGGCTACCCAGCGAAACGCTAGCAAAACTGAACCGCCTCCGGGATCGCCAGAAGCTCCACGTACACGCCGGGCGGCTCGTTGGGTTTGAAGCTGCAGGCAGCCAGATTCGTGTTACATGGAGAGCGCGTGGCGCCCACGAACTACAGACGCTGCTCGTGGACCGCGTTGTGAACTGCACCGGCCCGGACTACAACGTCCGCCGGTCACGCGATCCCCTGATGCGCTCACTATTGGCGCAAAGCCTCGCGGCTCCTGACCCGCTCAACCTCGGAATACGGACAGGTTCCTATGGAGCGTTAGTCGACGGACAGGGACGTGCGTCGACCAACCTGTTCTACGTGGGCCCCATGCTGCGCGCGGACTATTGGGAGGCAACAGCCGCGCAGGAACTGCGCGGCCATGCTGAGCGACTGGCGAGCTACCTGTCAGCACCGGTAGGAAGAATGCGAGCAGCCGCAAAAGCCTAGCCGCGAGCCGCCTCCTCGCCCGTGCGGGCATGCCCGCACCCACGCCCTACGGCGCGTATATCTGATCAAACACCCCGCCCTCCGCGAAGTGCGTCGTCTGCACCTTGGACCAGCCCCCAAAATCCGCAACCGTAACGAGATTCAACTTGGGATACTGCGCGGCATACTTCGCCGCAACGTCCTGGTCGCGCGGCCGATAGTAGTTCTTCGCGATGATCTCCTGCCCTTCCTTGCTGTACAGATACTGCAGGTACGCCGTAGCTACTTCGCGCGTCCCCCTGCGCAAAACCACCTTGTCGACAACGGCCACCGGGGGCTCGGCGAGAACGCTGATCGTCGGAACGACGATCTGCAGTTTGTCGGCACCAAGCTCCTTGACCGCGAGCAGTGCCTCGTTTTCCCACGCGATCAGCACGTCGCCCAGGCCGCGCTGCACGAACGTAGTGGTGGAGCCACGCGCGCCGGTATCCAACACGGGCACGTTCTTGTAGACCTTGCGGACAAACTCCTTGGCCGTGACATCACTGCCGCCCGGTTGCTTCACAGCCCAGGCCCACGCCGCAAGATAGTTCCAACGGGCACCGCCCGAGGTCTTGGGATTCGGCGTG
>Ga0307479_10004395_pt1 | contig 12879 bp, 6 predicted proteins | sample atmos_gasesECM4C_FD_203743 | JGI IMG/M metagenome (GOLD analysis project Ga0307479, IMG submission 203743) | Hardwood forest soil microbial communities from Morgan-Monroe State Forest, Indiana, United States - atmos_gasesECM4C_515 | ecosystem: Environmental > Terrestrial > Soil > Temperate...
GGCCGAATGGGAGGATTCTATAACCCCGCGACGGTAACCGTAAGAATCGACAAAGGACAACCAATAATTGGGCCTCATAAGGATTGCGTCAAGATTGGCAACCTCGATTTGAGCAAACGCCATCTTGTTGTGGTTTCTTCGGATGGAAAGCCAATTCAGTCTCTTTGGTTTCGATTCTCCGGGGGAAACACAGACCTATGCCTCATGTTTGATAGCTACGATTTCATTACATTGAATGAATTGAGTGAAAAGAAACATGTGCCGTGGTGTAAGTGTAAGTGACCAACTCCCTAAGCTGGGGAGGGAATCAATGCGTGCGGATTGCCAAGACCTAACCAGCCGACTTATCGGCCATTGAGACGCAACCCTTTCTCGTCCCCGTGCGCGCACTATGCGCGAAAACCTTCGGCAGGTGCGACCCAGAAACTCGCCCGCAGTTATTCTGCTTCCACTACAATCAGGCGCGTAGATTTCATGGACTGCAGGAGTATTCGAGGTGGAATCGTTTGATCTGATCGTGATTGGCTCGGGCCCCGCAGGGGAGAAGGGCGCGGCGCAGGCCGCCTACTTTGGGAAGCGCGTAGCATTGATCGAATGCCGCGCGGAACTCGGCGGCGCGGGCATCAACACGGGCACGGTGCCTAGCAAGACACTGCGAGAGTCGGCGCTTTATTTTTCCGGACTGCGGCAGCGCGGGCTCTACGGCATTGATTATTCTTTGCGCGAAGGGCTGACCGTCGCGGGCTTCATGCATCGCAAAGACGCTGTCGTTTCCGCGGAACGCGCGAAAATCGCCGCAAATCTCTCGGCGCACAAGATTGAACTGATTCACGGCTCGGCCCAATTTGAAGGCGCGCACACGGTCACCGCCACTGGCCATGACGGCGCAGTGCGCACCTTGCGCGGCGAAGTGATTCTGATCGCCACCGGCTCCAAGCCGCATCGCCCGCCGGAAATTCCGTTCGACGACAAGTTTATCTTTGATTCGGATTCCATTTTGACGATGGAACGCATCCCCAAGAGCATGGTCGTTGTAGGCGGCGGCGTGATCGGCTGTGAATACGCGTCGATTTTTACGGCGATGGGCGTTGCGATTAGGCTGGTGGATGGCCGCGACCGCCTCTTGCCATTTCTGGACGCCGAAATTTCAGAGCTGCTACGGGAACGCCTCGCGAGTCTGGGCCTCACATTTTTCTTCCAGGATCGGCCGAAGCTCACCGAACGCACCACGAGCGGAATTCGCATGACCTTTGCTTCGGGCAAGGCCGTAGAGGCTGAGACGGCGCTCTTCGCCGCCGGTCGGCGCGGCGCGGTCGAGGGTCTGGCCCTTGAGAAAGCCAGCCTCGGCATCAATCCGCGCGGCCACATTGATGTGAACGAACACTACCAGACGGGTGTCAAGAACATTTATGCGGCGGGAGACGTCATCGGATTTCCCGCGCTGGCTTCCACGTCGATGGAGCAGGGACGCGTGGCCATGTGTCACGCCTTCGGATTTCCCTACAAGCAGCGCCTTGCCTCGCAGCTCCCAATGGGGATTTACACGATTCCAGAAATTTCCGCCGTCGGCGAGACCGAGGAATCCTGCCGCGAGAAGAAAATTGAATTTGCAACGGGGCGCGCGAAATACGCGAACAACGCGCGCGGACAAATTATCGGCGACTCCGCGGGATTGCTGAAGCTGATTTTCCGGCGGGACAACAAACAATTGCTCGGCGTGCAAATCCTTGGCGAAAGCGCCACCGAACTGATTCACCTCGGCATGGCGGTCCTCGAAGCGGGCGGCACGATCGATACTTTCATCGAGCTCGTTTTCAATTACCCCACACTTTCCGAAATGTACAAATACGCGGCGTATGACGGCCTAGGCAATCTGGCGGGACACAAACTCCGCGAGGGATAAGGGATAGTGGTACGCACAAAAACCCCCGGGTCTGAAGACCCGGGCTACAGCAAAAGCCGGCGATTCGCGCCACATATACAATCGCAGAACCGGTCATTGTAGCCCGCCTCTTCAGAGGAGGGGATTTTTTCTACCTCGGGCAGGACAGAACAATGGATGCGGGTTATGTGCGGAGTTCAATTCGTCGGGTTCTGCGGAAATTTCAAATAGGGTAACCGGACGCCGCGCACAACCACCTGATCGGCTCGAATCGCCGTTGGGGCATCGAAGCCCGCCCCGCCGCCCGCAGCCACGTAATCATCCTGATCGACGCCATCGCCGCTGACCCCAAGCCCGCCCACAAGGATCCCATTGCGATAGAGCGGCACCGAGCCGGGAAAAAACACGATGCCACTCTGGTTGGGTCCCGCCACCTGAAACCCCTGCGTGCAAGGATTGGCGACGTCTCGTTGGTAGAGATTGAAAAACGGTCCGGCCGCGCTGCCGTTGATTCCCGGTGGATAAAATGGCTGCGCGCCGAACCCGATAGTGCGGTTCGTGATTGCAGTGCCCGGCGGAACACCGTTCAAATCCGCAGCCGTTCGCGCGCCGCTGTTGAAGTACACCATGTTTCGCGCCTTGGATGCGGCCACGTCGATACTGAACACGGTTCCATCCGCCATGCGATACAGGCCGATGATCGTGCCGTCGAGATCGGCAACAGCAATCGCCATGCGTGCCGAGGAGCCGATAGGCAGCCGAATCACGGCGCGAGTCTTATTCGCGGTGGTAATTGTATTGTTGATGATTTGCGTGACGTCGGACACGGAAAGTCCGCCGATCGGCCCCGCCGCCGGCGCGACGAGCATGCCTTCGGGCGGCGACCCCGGGCTTGCCGCGGGACCAACCACAAAAAACGTCGCGTTGAAACTGCCCGCACCAATGCCTGCAGGCCGCGTGGTCTGTTTCACGAACGGCAAGGCAACGCCGTCAATGACAACCACTCCCGGCGCGGCGGGCGTTGGTCCGAATCCGTTCGACGTCGCTGCGGCATAGGCCACGAATTCCGCGACATCTGCTGTAACTCCTGCAACGCCGATGCCGCCCACAACGCTGCCGCTTCGGAAAAGCGGCACGCCGCCCGGATTAACCGCGTTCGGATCGCTGTCGTTCAAGTCCGCTTTGCCCGTCGTGATACCGAGGCCCGTAGTTGCGCCGCCGATCGAACGCGCCGGCGGCACGGTTTTCCCGGCGATAAAATTTGTCGAGAGCGTGCATCCGCGGTTCGTGTTTTCGATTCCGTACAGCGCGGCGTTGGGCGCGCCCGAGATTCCCGGCGGGAAATGAATCCCGCTGATAAAGCGAACGGTCCGCGAAGACAGCGGCGCCTGGTCGTTGCTGAAGAACGCCGCCGTGCGCGCAAGAGATAACGCAAGTTCGTTGCTATCGACCTGCGCGCCGAAATTCCCCATCGCGAGCGTAGGGGCGCCAGGCTTGCGATAAACGCCGAGAATGTTCCCCGCGCGGTCCACCACGGCGATAACCATTGTGTTGGGATCGGCGGCCTGCGCGGCTGCCTGCACGAGCGCCGTCACGTCCGCGGCTGTGAGATTAGGCGTAGGCGACGGCGGAGTCACCGAGGTCAAACCTCCGACGATGCCGCCGCAGCCCGCCACGCACACGAACAGCATGAATGCACATGCAAAGAATATTCCGGGGAATAGTTTTTGTCTCGAATGCAGGCTGTCGAGTGGGCCCATGAGAGGTCACAACTTTGGTATCACATCGCTTGGCGGCGCTCAAGACGCGCAAAAGCTTTGTGCGACAACTATAAACGCGACGTACGTTGGCCTCGAGTAGCACAGGCTTCAGCCTGTGTGGGTTAATTTGCAGTCCATCGACGGCACACAGCCCGTGCTACTCGACCGCATCGGACGTGCGCTATGGCTGCTTGCAGGAAGAGTCGTCGTGAACCACCACGAGGTTCTTGCAATAATTGCGGGCTATCTGGAATTCAATTCGGCAGCCAATCGTTCGAGGCCCTGCACAATGAGATCGGGCTCATATTCCCAGGGGTCAAACATTTTCTTGGGATCGCGCTGCACCCAGGCAGTTCGCAATCCGCAAGCCTTCGCGCCAATCACGTCAAACGGATTGCTTGAAATCAGGCAGACCATCTCTTTCTGCGCGCCTACTCGGGCCGCCAAATGTTCGTAAACCGCAGGATCAGGCTTAAACGTGCGAATTGGGTCCACGCTCACAATTGCGCTGAATCGCGCGAGGACTCCAGCGCGCTCGAGCAACCCGCGCACCGCATGCTCGGTTCCATTCGAGCACGCCACAATCTTGAAACCGCGCGCTTCGAGTTGCTCCAGCGCTTCTGGAGCGTCTGCATATGCCGGCAGTCGCAGATACTGTTCCAGCAAATTGCGCAAGGTTTGTTCCTCCAGCGGCACATCGAATTGTCGGCAAACAAATCGCAGCGCCTGCTCGGTGCACACGTCGAAATTCTCGTATTTCTTCATCAGCGCGCGCCGGAAGGAATATTCCAGCTGTTTACTGCGCCACAGTTCCGTGGCTTCTTTTGCCCGGCCGCCAAAAAGTGCGCGCAGGTGATCCTCCATGCGAAACGGATCGATTAGCGTTCCGTACACATCGAAGGCCAACACGGAGGGGCGGTGCTCAAGGGACATGGATGATCCTCGAGAAGCCATCATAGCGGTTCCCGGGACCGCACGGAATTGTAAGAATCAACACGCGGGGGCTCCACTTTTGCGCTGACCACCCCCGCACGGCCGGAGTGCGCAGCCCGCCGGAATAAGGGCTCGCACCATGTGTTTCAAACACGCCGCATGCCTGGCCAAAACTCCTTGCTGCGCGTGGAGGATTGTTGTTAGCTAGTCCGCGAATGGCGCAACGCGAATCATGAGCGGGAGGAGCGGGATAAGCTGGATGCGTGGCGCATCCAAAACAATCCGATGGGCGTGCCTGGGCTTCTTGCTGGCGTGGTTGTCGATCGGGAACGCCCATCCGGCCACGGCATTGGCACGGCGCGCTTCTCTTCGGCACAAGCATGTAGCTCTCACGGCGAGAGGTTCTCATGCGCGCGTTAGCGCAAGCCGCTCGGACTCGCGCCACGCGGCCATACGTTCCTATTTACGTGCGTCGGCGCGAATTCCAAGTCAACGCACTGCAAGCCCATCGCCGGCGTTGCCGCCTTCCACGTCCCCAACGCAAGACGAGCAACGAATTCCCCGTCAAGCACCGCGAAAGACAGCGGCGGTGCAGGGCACAGTCGGCGATAGCACGTCGCGTGGCGTCGTGGGCGCGGTGATTGCCCTGACCAATCGTGCCACGGGAGTGACGCTCACAGTTTCCGCGAATGCGGAAGGAGTGTTTCGGTTCCCAGAACTCGGACCGGGAACGTATTTGCTGCTCGTACAAAGCGATGGCTTCGAGAATAGGACGCCCGATGACGTTGAATTGAATTCAGGCGACGTCGTGACGATCGCGCTCACGCTCATGCCTTCGGCGACAGCGGCGGCGCGTGCTTCGCGCCTGCCGCGCAGGCAGGAACTGGGGCCGCCCGCGCCGGCAATCGAATCGGGCGCGGCCGTTCCTTCCTATCGCGAACTGAACCGCCGGCCCGACGCCGAACCCGGACAGGCACTCGTCGCACTGGACCTCCTTCCGCCGCCGCAGGAAGTTTTCCTCGCGACGCCGGATCGCTGGAACATTGCCATGCCACAGTGGGACCGCTATGGCCGCAAAGGTGAATATCCGTACGTCCGCAAGAGCCGCTGGTGGGACCCGTTCAATCGCAACCGGCTGAAGGGTGACGAACCAATTTTCGGTCAGCAAACGTTCCTGAATATCACGGCGGCCGCCGAAACGCTTGCCGACGAGCGCCTCGTGCCGGCGACAAGCAACGTCAGCTCGGCGCGCCCCGGCAGCAGTGTTTTTTTCGGCAAAGGTGAACAGTTTGCACTGAGTGAAACATTCCGTTTTTCTTTTGACCTCTTTCATGGTGACACATCGTTCCGGCCCGTCGATTGGCGGATTCTCGTCACGCCGGCCGTCAATGTGAACTACTTGAATGCGCGCGAACTCGGAATTGTGAACGTCGACGTGCGCGACGGCACGACGCGTCAGGATTTCCACCCCGGCTTGCAGGAAGCATTCGTGGAATACAAGATCCGCGATTTGAGTCCAAACTACGATTTCCTTTCCGTGCGCGCGGGAATTCAGAGTTTCTCCAGCGACTTCCGCGGATTTCTTTTTGTCGACGAGCAACCGGGTGTGCGGCTGTTTGGAAACCTGCACTCGGACCGCTGGGAATACAACTTCGCCTATTTCAATTTTCTGGAAAAAAATACCAACAGCGGACTCAATACATTTCAGGCACGACGCCAGCAGGTGATCGTTGCGAATTTGTATATGCAGGATTTCTTCAAGCCCGGCTACACGGCGCAATTCAGTATCCACTACAACAAAGACGACGCCAGCATTCACTACGACGACAACGGATTTCTCGTGCGCCCCGCGCCGGTAGGCATTTTTCAAGCGCACACCGTCCGCGCAGCGTATCTCGGATGGACCGGTAACGGGCATTTCGGGCGTATCAACGTGAATCACGCTTTCTATCAGGCGCTCGGCACGGATGATCTGAATCCTATCGCGGGCCGCTCCGTGACCATTAACGCGCAGATGGCTGCGGCCGAGGTTTCACTCGACAAAGATTGGTCCCGCTACAAAGTTTCATCGTTTTTCGCGTCGGGCGACGGAAACCCGCGCGGCTCTCGCGCCACCGGTTTCGACTCCATCGTGGATGTTCCTGAATTTGCCGGAGGAATTTTCAGTTTCTGGAACCGTGAAGGCATTCGCTTCACTGGTACTGGAGTCGCGCTCACGTCTCCCGACAGCCTGCTGCCCAGCCTGCGCACCAACAAGGAGGAAGGCCAGGCAAATTTTGTCAATCCCGGAATTTTCATTCTGAACGCAGGCGCGGATTTCGATCTGACGCCGAAGCTTAAGAGTCTGGTCAACGTCAATTACTTGAGATTCGAGCGGACTGCACCCCTTGAGCTCCTCCTTTTTGAATCGCCAATCCACAACACGATTGGCGTGGATACCAGCTTGGGATTTCAATACCGGCCTCCGCTCTCGGAGAATATTGTGATTATCGGGGGCGCCTCCGCCCTGTCACCGGGACAAGGATTCCGCGACATTTACTCCGGGAAGACGCTGTTTTCAGTTTTCGCAAACGTGCGGTTTCAGTTCTGAAGGAAAATCCGGGCTCGAGCGCCGACATTCTTGAATGAGGGTTGAATGGAAGGTAGGACGAAAAATCAGATCGTTCTAGATCGGATGGCGCACGCATTTTCTTGGAGCGGGTTGGCAGCGATCTTGTTTTTTGCGATCGTAGCCGTGCGAATGCTCATCGCGCCATTGCGAGCTGCCGATCAGAACGCGGGTCCGAGTTTGATTGGACAGACGCAAGCGGAAGCTGCTCGCAAGAGCACCGGTTGCATTTCCTGCCACACACAAACCGACGAGCCGACCATGCACGCGACGGGCACAGTGATTCTGGGCTGCACGGATTGCCACGGTGGAAATGCGAGCGTTCGCATTGCCGCGGGCGCGGCGACCGCCTCATCCGAGTACGATCAGGCGAAACGGCAAGCGCATCCGCAGCCGCGCGATCCTCAGTTGGCAAACCGCTCGGCAAATCCAAAACGCGCGTACACACAATGGCTTAAAGAAAGTCCCGAGTACGTCCGCTTCGTCAATCCCGGCGATTTGCGAATCGCGGGAGAGACGTGCGGCAGCGCGGGCTGCCACACCTCGGAAGTCCGCAACGTTTCCACGAGCATGATGACGACCGGCGGTCTGCTTTGGGGCGCCGCGCTCTACAACAACGGCGCATATCCCCACAAGGACGCGCGGTTCGGCGAAAGTTACGCGCGCGACGGCGCGCCGCAAACTGTTCGAACGATTCCACCGCCGACTCTGGAAGAAATTCGCAAGAAAGGCGTTTTGCCGGAGATTACTCCGCTCGAGCGCTGGGAAATTTCTCAGCCCGGCAATGTGTTGCGTGTGTTCGAGCGCGGCGGCGGGCCGAAGGGCGAAGTCGGAGAGCCAGTGCGTGCGGATGATGCGGGCAAACCTGACGACAAACTCGGCGCGCGCGGATTCGGTACGCAGCTTCGCACCGACCCCGTGTTCCTTGGCTTGCAGAAAACGCGTCTGCTCGACCCGCTCCTCTCGATGCCGGGAACGAACGATCAGCCCGGCGATTATCGCGCCAGCGGATGCACGTCCTGCCACGTCGTGTACGCGAACGATCGTTCCTCAAAGCATTCCGCACAGTACGCGACATTTGGCAATCGCGGATTCAGTGCCTCGAAAGACGTGACGATTCCGCATGACGAGCCGGGCCATCCGATCCACCACGAATTTACGCGCTCGATTCCATCGAGCCAGTGCATGGTGTGCCACATTCATCCAGGCACGAATATGATGGCGACGTACTTTGGCTACACGTGGTGGGACAACGAGTCCGATGGCGACGCGATGTATCCGAAACAACAGCGCAATCCCACCGAGGAAGAAAAATTTCAAGTCTCGCTACGCAATCCCGAGGGCGCGGCCGCGCGCGGTTTGTGGTCGGACTTGAAATTTCTCACCGAGACCGGCAGCGCGGAGTTCAATCAGAAATTGAAGACGACGCAGTTCGCGGATTTTCACAGCCATGGATGGCTGTTCCGCGCCGTCTACGCGCGCGACCGCCAGGGAAACCTGCTCGATGAAAAGGGAGCCACGGTTCCGCCCGATGATCCGAAGAAATTCGACAAAGCGGTCCATCTCGAGGATATCCATCTGCAAAAAGGAATGCAGTGTGTGGACTGCCACTTCGAGCAGGATAGTCATGGGGGAGGGAACCTGTACGGCGAGCCGCGTGCTGCCATTGAGCTCGATTGCGTGGATTGCCACGGCACGATTTCGCAGCGCGCGACATTAGTGACTTCCGGACCGGCGGCCCCCACGGGCGGTACGCATCTCGAGGCGCTGCGCACGCCTTCGCGCCGGCGCCGATTCGAGTGGCGTGACGGCAGGCTCATCCAGCGCTCGATGATGGATCCGAATCTCGAATGGGAAGTCGTGCAGACGCTCGATTCGATTACTCCGGGCAATCCCCACTACAACGAAAAATCGCGTCTCGCAAAAACATTACGCACGGATGGCGCGACATGGGGCGACGTGCCGAAAGATGAGTCCCAACTCGCGCACGCCAACAGCCGCATGACTTGTTACGCCTGCCACACCTCCTGGGCGCCGAATTGTTTTGGTTGCCACCTCTCGATGACCGCGAATCAGAAGCAGCCGATGTTGCACAACGAAGGCCTCGCCACGCGCAACTGGACTTCGTACAATTTTCAGGTGCTTCGCGACGACGGTTACATGCTCGCCGTCGATGGAACGGTCACCGGCCACCGCATCGCGCCCGCGCGATCCTCTTGCGCGATTCTGGTGAGTTCGCAGAACGCCAATCGCGAGTGGCTCTATAACACGCAGCAAACCGTTTCAGCGGAAGGCTTCAGTGGGCAGGCGTTTTCGACCTTCGTGCCCCACACCGTGCGAGCGCGCGAGACGAAGACATGCACGGATTGTCATGTCTCGGCGGCGCTCGACAATAACGCCTGGATGTCGATGCTGTTGCTCCAAGGCACGAACTTCCTCAACTTCATGGGCAGGTATGTTTACGTCGCCACGGGAAACAAAGGGTTCGAGGCCGTCGTGACCGCGGAACACGACGAGCCGGAGGCCGTGATCGGCAGCGATTTACAGCGCATGGCCTACCCCGACGATTTCCGCAAACATGTCGAACGCAAGCGCGAACTCACGACGGCCTACCGCCACGCTGGAGATATTCTCGACGTGCAGGTTCGCGGTGAATATGCTTACGCGGCGCTTGGACCCGGCGGCTTCCGCATTTTCGACGTCGCCAATATCGACAACAAGGGTTTCTCCGAACGCATGGTCACCGCGCCCGTATCTCCGCTCGGCCAGCGCCTGTATGTGAAGACGCGTTTTGCAACGGCCATAGCGACGCCCACCACGCTTGCTGTCGATCCTCTGCGCACGCGGAATCCGGAAAACGAAGAGCAGAAAATCCATTTGATGTATGGCTTCCTCTATGTAACGGACAAATACGAAGGGCTGATCGTCGTTGGCAATCCGGGCCTGAAAGGCAAAAACCCCGGCATTAGCACGTTGCTAGACGGAAATCCTGAAAATAATTTCATCGGCCGCGCGTCCACGTTAAATCCCGGCGGCGTACTCAACGGCGCGCGCCGGATTACGATCGCGGGAACTTACGCGTACATTCTGTGCGACCGCGGGCTCGTGGTCGTGGACATCAGCAACCCGCTCGAGCCCCGCGTGACAGCGGAAATTGGCACGCCCGATCTGGCGGAGCCGCAAGGCGTGGCAGTGCAGTTCCGCTACGCCCTTGTCGCCGACCGTCAGGGAATTAAGGTGCTCGACGTAACCGATCTCGCTCACCCGCGTATCGTGCCGGGTGCATTCACGCCTGTCGATGACGCACGCAACGTTACCGTTTCGCGGACGTACGCCTACGTCTCGGCTGGAAAGAACGGAATCGCGCTGCTCAATGTGGAGCAACCTGAGCATCCACGGCTCGATCAAATGTTCACCGCGGGCGGCGAATTGGATGATGTGAACGACGTAAAAATTGGCGCGGTGGACGCCAGTGTTTTCGCGTATGTGGCCGATGGACGCAATGGTTTGCGCATTCTTCAGGCAGTTTCCCCGGAAGATTCCTCCGAATCCTACGGATTCAGCCCGCGGCCCACGCCAAAACTGATTGCCACGTATCGCACCTCCGGCTCTGCGCTCGTGGTCTCACGCGGAATCGACCGCGACCGCGCCGTTGATGAAAGTGGAAATCAACTCGCCGTCTTCGGGCGCCGCGGCGCGCGCCCTCTCAACCGCTCGGAGGCCGAAAAACTGTATCTCCGCGACGGCAAGCTCTATACCGTGACGGACACGCCCCCTGGCCCGCCGCGCCCAATTGCGGCGGACTCTTTCGTGGGATCCATCGTCGATCGCGTGCGCGCACTCTCACATTGATGAAAAGAAAGACCCCATCCCGGTCAGACCGGGACAGGGTCTTTCGTGTTCCAGTTCCCAAATCCTTAATTGCTTGACTCCCACAGATGATTTAAGCTATCAGGAGAGAGTAAGAGGGCTGCTTTCATACCTTCGTCCCAGGTCAGCCCTGATTTATATAGATTCAAGCGAATAGGCAGTCCGGCGGGCTCCACGTCCCGGCCAAGCTGGGACGTTCAGCGTAAAAGTACCTGCCCGTCGGGCAGGCGGGGAGCCCGGACCCATTTGTTTCGATTTATTCATACGTTACGTTATAGGAAAAGAGGATTTTTATGACTCGTCCTTATATCCGAACTGGAGCTCCAGTTACGCCACCCGTAAATGCACCATTTCCCCTGCGTCCCCCGTCGCCCACGCACACGATTACCGAATTCGGGAGCTGGTGGGACCACTTGCTGGTCCGGCTCATTTTTTCGGTCGCCTGCGTTGCCGCGGGCTATCATTTCCATCCCTTTGACCTGTCCAAGTGGGTGGATGCCGGCATAGGTTTTGCATTCTCGGTTTCCGTCTTCTTGTTCGAGATGCGCCTGCAACGGGCCAGCATGCGCCGGCTGATTGGCGCGGCGGTGGGCTCAATCCTCGGCATATTGGGCGCCTATCTGATGGGCTTGGTTCTGGCGTGGACCTCCATCCCGGATGGCTCGCGCTCCTTTCTGGACGTGGCCCTGCTCCTGGTGATGACCTACATCGGCCTGGTCGTGGGCGCAAGCAAAGGGGACATGCTCAACCTGCAAGCCCTGGGAGGACTCTTCGGCAGCGAACGCAGCACGCGCCGCATGCCCAAGGTGCTCGATACCAGCGTGATTATTGACGGCCGCATCGCCGACATCTGCGAAGCCCATTTCCTTGACGGCGTCCTGCTGATTCCGCAATTTGTTCTCCGCGAACTGCAATTGGTGGCTGACTCCGCCGACTCCATGAAGCGCCAACGCGGCCGTCGGGGCCTCGAGGTCCTGCAACGCATGCAGAGAATGGCGCACCTGGAAGTCGAAATCGCCGACGACGATTTCGCAAACGTCGCCGACGTGGATATGAAACTCATCGAGCTTGCCAAACGCTACGACGGCAAGATCGTAACCAACGATTACAACTTGAACAAGGTCGCCTCTCTGCAAGGCATCGAAATCCTCAACGTCAATCAACTCGCCAACGCCTTGAAGCCCGTGGTCCTTCCCGGCGAAATTATGCGCGTCTTCATTTTGAGGGAAGGGAAGGAATACAACCAGGGAGTCGCCTATCTTGACGATGGCACGATGGTTGTCGTCGACGGCGCGCGCCGCATGATCAACAAGACCGTGGACATTACAGTCACCTCCGTTCACCAGACCACCGCCGGCAAGATGATCTTCGGACGAATCGACGAGCGCGATTCCCAGAATTCCAGGCTCACCCCGCCTCACAACCTAGCCGACGTCCCGCAACCACGCCCGGTCGAGCACACTAGCCGCCAAAGTGAAGCGCTCGCGTCAGGCGAACGAGTACCGCGCCCCATCGTCCCGGATACCTCCAACGATCCGGAATGATGCTCGTCCGTGAACGCCAACTTGCATTTCATAAGCGGTATTGATAACGTCGGTCCTCTGCTACGCGCACTTGAGGGCCGTCCGTTTTCCGGCGCAATGGCAAAACTCCACTCGAAGGGGAATCAATGAAAAAATCGTTTGCCGTTTTCCTGGCTACATTCGCGCTATTTGCCGGCGGCGCGCGGGCTCAAGTGCCAGGACCGCTGAAGTTGGTTCAAACAATTCCCCTCCCGGGGCTCAAGGACGGCGATTTTGATCACTTTCAAGTGGATCTTCCGGGGA
>Ga0307479_10004396_pt1 | contig 12878 bp, 11 predicted proteins | sample atmos_gasesECM4C_FD_203743 | JGI IMG/M metagenome (GOLD analysis project Ga0307479, IMG submission 203743) | Hardwood forest soil microbial communities from Morgan-Monroe State Forest, Indiana, United States - atmos_gasesECM4C_515 | ecosystem: Environmental > Terrestrial > Soil > Temperate...
AACGCGCCGAGCTCTACGATTCGATGCGCCTGCCTATCCGCTGGCATCTCGAGAATCTGAAACTCTCGCGCACCCTCAACTGGAGCCGCCCGCGCCGCTTCTTCTTCCACCACGAGCCGCTGATTCCCCGCAGCCAAGTTTCTCTGGCGCAAGAACTGCCGCAGCCCGCTCCACGACTGGTGAAGCTCCCGCCGACCGAAGGCGAATCCGTCATGCGCACGATCCGCGAAGTAATGCTGGTCCGCTACCGTGAACTCTACGGCACCACGCTAGGCGATCCCCGTTCAATCGTGCGGGCCGATCTCGGCACCGGCCCCGATGGCCGCGGTGTGGTGATTCATCTCTGGAATCTTCCCTCGTCGCGCCGCCTCCCGCTCCGCGCCTACGTCGCCGGATTCACCCTGAAAAACGGTGTCCCCATCAACTACATCGAGGCCATCGGCCTCTGCGAATGGATCGAGGTCGGCTTCAACACCTTTTACACCTACCGCCAGGGCGAAACCGCCTGGATCTACGCCCAGGCCCTGCGCTGCCTCCGCGCCTTCACCGGCGCCACAACCATCTCCGTCTACCCCTACCAGATCGGCCAGAACAACGACGAAGCCCTCGACTCCGGCGCCTTCTGGTTTTATCGAAAATTAGGCTTCCGCTCCGGACGTCCGGACCTGGAGCGACTGGCCAGCAGGGAAGAGCAGAAGATCACCGCGAATCCGCAATACCGCACCCCGAAAAAAACCCTGAAGCGCTTGGCGGGAGCCCACGTGTTCTACGAGTTGCCCGAAAGTGAACGTTGTGCTTGGGACACCTTCTCCACCCGCAACCTGGCCCTCCGCGTGAACCGCCGCATGTCCCGCGAGTTCAACGGCGACAGCAATCGCATGCGCCGCGCGTCAGTCACCCAAGTCGCCCGCGCTCTGGACGTGAACCTGTCCCGTTGGAATTCGGCCGAGCGTCAAGCCTTCGAGAACTGGTCGCTGGTACTGGCGCTGATTCCCAACCTGAGCCGCTGGTCACCGCAAGAGCAGCAGGACGCAGTCAAGATGATCCGCTCCCAATCCGGTCCCAACGAAATGCACTACCTGAGCCTGACGCAGAAACACAAGCGCCTGCGCGAAGAACTCCTGCGTCTCGGCTCGAGTGTCTGAGCCCAAACCCATGCCCCACCCGATCCTCCTCTACGACGGCGTCTGCGGACTCTGCAACCGCCTCGTCCAATTTATTCTTCGCCGCGATGGCGCCGCTGTCTTTCGATTCGCCTCGCTACAGAGTCCCTTCGCCGCCGGCATCCTGGCTCGCCACGGCGTAAATCCAGCCGATCTCGACACGGTTTACGTGGTCGTCAACCACAACCACGCTGACGAATCGCTGCTTGCGCGCTCCGACGCGGTTCGCTACGTCCTCAGCCAACTCGGCGGTTTCTGGCGTTTTGCGGGACGCACGCTAGCATTCCTTCCAAGCCCGCTTCGCCTCTGGGGATACGGGATCATTGCCCGCAACCGGTATCGCATCTTCGGGCGCTACGAAGTTTGCCCGCTCCCGAGCGAAGACGTCCGCGACCGCTTCCTCGACCTTTAGAATTCGCACTCGACGGCGTCGGCACGCATCAGAGGCTAAAGACCGCTCGCCCCCTGGCTCTGCTGAAAGCCGACAGCCGAGAGCTGACGGCTGCTCCCCTCTGTGATCCCAATCACATCCCGCCATTCGCTGTGTAGAATAGACTCGTCAAATTTCGTGCTGCCACCGCCCGGGGCAGCTCGAATACATTCCTCTTCGTTGAGGTTCTCATCATGCCCGAGAAAGCCGTCGTCGATCAGCCATCCACCAACATCGATTCCATCCTGCAGGAGCAGCGCAAGTTCGAGTGTCCCCCCGAATTCTCCAAACAGGCGTACGTGAAGAGCCTCGCAGAATACGAGCGCCTCTACAAAGAATCCATTGATGACCCTGACAAGTTCTGGGCGCGCATTGCCGGCGAGCTCCACTGGTTCAAGAAGTGGGACAAAGTCCTCGAATGGAATTGCCCGTGGGCCAAATGGTTTGTCGGCGGCGAGATCAACCTCTCCTACAACTGCCTCGATCGCCACGTCACGACCTGGCGCAAGAACAAAGCCGCCATCATCTGGGAGAGCGAGCCCGGCGAAGTCCGTGTCCTGACCTACCAGCAGCTTCATCGCGAAGTGCAGAAGTTCGCCAACGTTCTGAAATCGCTAGGTGTGAAGAAAGGCGACCGGGTCGCCATCTACATGGGCATGACGCCCGAATTGGCCATCGCCATGCTGGCCTGCGCCCGCATCGGCGCGCCGCACACCGTAGTTTTCGGCGGATTCTCTTCCAACGCGCTGGTCGATCGCATCCACGACTCGCAAGCCTCCGCCGTCATCACGCAAGACGGATCTTACCGCCGCGGCGCCGAGGTCAAATTGTTCCCCGCGGTTGACGAAGCGCTAAAGTCCTGTCCCAGCGTCAAGCACGTCGTCATCTACAAGCGCACAGGAACCGCAATTAACACCCAGCCTGGACGCGATCACTGGTGGCAAGAACTCATGGCCAAGGCTTCCGACGTCTGCCCCGCCGAGCCGCTCGACGCCGAGCATCCGCTCTACATCCTCTACACCTCGGGCACTACAGGCAAACCAAAAGGCGTCGTCCACACCACCGGCGGATACTCCGTCGGGACTTACATCACCACCAAGTGGGTTTTCGATCTGAAAGAGGAAGACACCTACTGGTGCACCGCCGACATTGGCTGGGTCACCGGACACAGCTACATCGTCTACGGCCCCCTGCAAAACGGCGCCACCAGCCTGATGTACGAAGGCGCACCGAATTGCCCCGAGCCCGACCGCTTCTGGTCAATCATAGCTCGCCACAACGTCAACGTCTTCTACACCGCGCCCACGGCGATCCGCACGTTCATCAAGTGGGGCGACGAGTGGCCGAAGAAACATGATATGAGCAGCCTGCGCCTGCTGGGCACAGTGGGCGAACCCATCAACCCCGAAGCCTGGATGTGGTACCGCGAAACCATCGGCGGCAACCGCTGCCCCATCGTCGATACCTGGTGGCAAACAGAAACTGGACACATCATGCTGACGCCGATCCCCGGTGCGATTGCGACCAAGCCCGGCTCGGCGACGCGGCCGTTCCCCGGCGTCGTCCCCGACATCGTCACCATGGACGGCACGTCGGTCCCGCTAGGCTCTGGCGGATTCCTCGTCATCAAGCGCCCGTGGCCCGGCATGCTGCGAACCGTCTACGACGATCCCGACCGCTATGTAAAGAACTACTGGTCGCAAATCCCCGGCATGTATTTCACCGGCGACGGCGCCCGCAAAGACAAAGACGGATACTTCTGGATCATGGGCCGCGTCGACGATGTGCTCAACGTCAGCGGACATCGCCTGAGCACGATGGAAGTCGAGAGCGCCCTGGTCGCTCACGAAGCCGTGGCAGAAGCCGCGGTGGTCGGCCGTCCCGACGACCTCAAGGGCCAAGCCATCTCGGCCTTCGTCACGTTAGAGCAGGGAAGACAGCCCACGCCCGAACTGAAAGAAGAGCTGCGTAAGTGGGTGGCCAAAGAAATCGGCGCCCTGGCCAAGCCCGACGACATCCGCTTCACCGACACGCTCCCGAAAACCCGCAGCGGCAAGATCATGCGCCGCCTCCTCCGCGAGCTAGCCAGTAGCGGCGACGTCAAAGGCGACACCACCACGCTGGAAGATTTTGGCGTAATCGCAAGACTGAAAGAGCAGGACGAAGTCTAGCTGTCGTCGCCCCGAACCGACCTTCGCACTCTGTCATCCTGAGCGAAGTAACGGGTTCGCAAATGCGAACCCGTTACGCAGTCGAAGGATCCCTTTCACCTTAATCCCTCCGGATGGCCCATCGAGGCATTTCCACCACCGCGGGCGACCATTTCTCGCTCGTTTTTTGAGCGGAGAAAGCCTGCCCTGAGCCTGTCGAAGGGTGGGGATGTTGACTCTCGCCTCCATCGCTTTCAGAGAGCACGGTTAGGCTCCGAAATTTTTCTCGACCCGTGCCAATCCGCGAAAATCCGTGGCCATCAACTTCGCGCTTATGCTACTATCCCTCCCGTACCTCGCGGGCCCCGCGCGCTGACCTTCTTCGCCAGCGCCACCGACAATGAGGCGGCCCTACCTGCCCTCCCTTGGCAAGGAGGGTGGATGGAGGCGTTGCGAACACACAATCTTGGTGTGCGTCGCGCCTCCCCATGAATTCAGGCCGCGCCCATCCCCGAACTAAATCAAGAGGAGATACCAATGAAATTCCAAAAGCTCACGCCCAATCTTGTAGTCCGCGATGTCGCCGCCAGCATGGAGTTCTACCGATCCATTCTCGGTTTCGAGCCCGCCATCAAGGTGCCCGACGAGCCGCCGTATGTTTTCGGTTCGGTCACGAGCGGCGCCGTCGAAATCTTCTTCAACGACCAAAAAGCCGTCGCCGCGGACTACCCTCCGCTCGGAGCACGCCCCGCCGGCGGAGCACTGACGCTGTTCGTGGAAGTAGAAGGAATCGAAGAGGTGCTGTCCGCGGTTCAGAAAAGTGGCGCGAAGATCGTCATGCCTCTCAAAGAGCAGTTCTACGGCATGCGGGAATTCGCCTTCGAAGATCCCGAAGGCTGGATCATCACCATCGCCGAACGCACCAAGTGACGTCGCATTGAGCACGCAGGGCCACAGGAACCGAGAAGGCAGTTACCTCTCTCGGCGCCCGTGCCCTTCGTGATTCGAAAAGCCTCGACCGGTGGCTATTGCACGTGGATCATCTTGGTGCTCGGATCGAGTGTTCCGTGCACGCGCACTTTCTTTCCTTCAAACTTCTTCACTTCATCCTGATGATCAATGTCATAGGTCGTGCCCGTGGCTGCTTCCTGGAATACATATTTGCTGCCTTGTTTCGCCACGGTTCCGACAAACTCTTTGCTGCCGTTGGCGTCGGGCTGCTGCGCCTGATCCTGCGAAGGCTGAGTCTGGTTGGGAGTCTGCGTGTCCGGTTGCTGCTGCGACCGTGGCGGAGGCTCCTGGCTGTCAGGTTGCTGCGACTGCGGCGGAGGCGCTTGGCTGTCAGGCGGTTGTTGTGGTTGTTGGGTCTGCGACGGTTTCTGCGGGGCCTGGTTGTTTTGCGCATGCAGCAAACTTCCAAAGGAGAGCATCGCCATGACCACCGTGAGGATGGCGACGAAGGAAAGAGATTCGGTCCGTTTTCTCACAAGATCCTCCAGAGACGGGGCGCGCATGTTCCCATCACAGGAGCAAACCGCATGCCAAAGAATTGCTGCTTCCTCACGCATGGGGACAATTCGCCACTGCGCTTTGTTCCATTTGAACAACTTAGGCGCTGGGCTATCCGGTTCGCACAGAGTCAGCCTCAGCGATTTTTCTGTTCGGAATACGGTGAAGGCAGTAGCAGATCGAGCGGGCCTGCTCGAAGCTCCAGCCCGATGGGGTGAGCAGAAATTGCTCACGTGCGAACATCTGGAGAGCGAAACCTCCAGCCCCTCGAGCCCTATTTTGTCTGTGCGTACTGGTCAGCGCCCATGAAATGCAACGATACATAAGGTTCGTCGCCCACTACCCAGCTATCGTGCCCCGGTTCGATGAAGAAAAGATCGCCCGCCCTCATCTCGATGACCCGGCCGTCATCCATCGCCGCCGTCGCACGTCCGGAAATCACCAACCCGACGTGCTCCACCATACAACTCTTCGCGCCCACGGCCTTGCCCACATGTTCCGACCATTTCCAGCCGGGTTCGTAACTCGCCCGCCCGATGGTCAGGTTCCCAATCAGTACGAGCTCGAACTTGCCCCTTTCAAACGTTCGAACCTCATCCGGCTTTTCAAATCGCTTGAGGATTACTTCGTACATGGTTTCTCCTGTAACCATGGATGCACGATGCAAGTCTGAGGATGAAAAAAGGGATGGCCCATTCTCGCCTTCTTTGCGAGAAGCGCACTGGCCATCCGCTTGGACAGTAGCGCAAGAAATGTTTTACTTTCTGCTCGGGTGTTTCCGTACACTAACCGCATGAAGTCTGGATGCTTGGACTTAACGTCGCACGCTCAGCCAAATCGGAACGAAGGAGAAACGTGATGACACGGAAAAGATCACGAATCGCAAGCGCCGCCCTGGTGGCGAGCTTGGGGGTTTTCGTAGCATTGTCTCCAGCCCAGACGCCAGCCCCGAAACGGCCCGCGCCCAAGGTGCCGGCTACAGCCCAGCAGAATGCACCTGCGGAATACCAGGCTGGAATTTCGCAATTAAGAGTCGCCAAGGCCTACCTGCAGAAGGCCGGAGACAAGTGGGGCGGATATCGCATCAAGGGCATCGCGGCGATTGACCAAACCTTCAGGACGCTCGGTGTGAGTGCAGAGTCAACTCCCAACGAAATGCAATCCGGAGACGTCGACGAACCCGGCATGATGAACAACGGCATCTCCAGCCTGCAGACGGCAAGAGCCGAGTTCGAAAAGGCTGCCAGTGATTGGGGAGGCCGCAAGCAGAAAGCCATCGCACTCGTCGATCAGGCACTTAAGGATCTTCAGACCGGGATCGATTGGGCCAAGGAGCACAAGACGTACTGACGCGAAAGTCCCAATGACGACGTCAACGAGTGCTACGCCAAAATGGCGCCGTCTCCCCGCTCCACCAGTTACGTCATGACCTACGGATCCGGACCTCTAGCAGAAAGGGCCACGGTTTGCCCGTAGCCCCTTCTTGGTCTTATCCGTGCGAATCCGCGAAAATCCGTGGCTAGTGCCGTCCGCCGCCGCCGCCACCACCGTGCCCTCCATGTCCGCCACGTCCATCGCGACCGCCACCGCGCCCGCCGCGTCCACGACCACGTCCGCCGCCTCCGGGACGCCCGCCGCGGCCCCCACGATCACCGCTCCGCGGCCGCTCTCCGCCGCCGCTGCTCACGTGCGGCGCGCCTTCCCGATTAAAGTTGGGCTCAGCGTCGGGCTCATCCGGAAAATCCCCGCCGCCTTCGATAACGACCGTGCCCGCCGGAACCGGTTCGCCTTCGACTGCCGGCGCCTGGGCCACCGCCTCCGGCGCCCCACCGCCGCCCATCTTCGCCCGCTGCTCTTTCAGAATCGCTTTGCGCGACAGCCGGATGCGGTTGCCTTCCACCGCCAGCACCTTCACCAGCACCTGGTCGCCCTCTTTCAGCTCATCGCGTACATCGGCAATGCGATGCTCCGCCACTTCGCTGATGTGCAACAGCCCGTCGGTCCCCGGCAGAATTTCAACGAACGCCCCGAAATCCGCCAGCCGCGTGACTTTGCCGAGGTAAGTCTTTCCGACCTCCGCCGTCGCCGTGATGTCACCGATCAATTGCAGTGCCTTCGCCGCCGACGTCTGATCGCTCGACGCCACCTTGACCAGTCCGGAATCTTCCACATCGATCTTCACTCCAGTCTGCTCGACGATGCTGCGGATCATCTTCCCGCCAGGTCCGATCAGATCGCGAATCTTGTCGACCGGGATCTGCACCGTATAGAAGCGAGGAGCGTAATCGGAAATCGTTTCGCGCCCAGCCGTAATGATTTCATCCATCTTGCCCAGGATGTGTAGCCGTCCGCGCTGCGCCTGCGCCAGCGCCTCGCGCATGATCTGCGCCGTAATGCCGGCGACTTTGATATCCATCTGCAGCGCCGTAATGCCATCCTTCGTCCCCGCGACTTTGAAGTCCATGTCGCCATAGTGATCTTCCGCCCCGGCAATGTCGGTCAGGATGGCATACTGCTCACCCTCCTTCACCAGCCCCATCGCCACTCCCGCGACCGGAGCCTTTAGCGGAACGCCCGCATCCATCAGCGCAATCGAAGCCCCACAAACGGTGGCCATCGACGAAGATCCGTTCGATTCCAAAATGTCAGAGACGACGCGCATGGCATAAGGCCACTTTTCTTCCGTAGGCAGCACAGCCGAAACCGCCCGCTCCGCCAGCGCTCCATGCCCAATCTCACGACGCCCAGCCCCCCGCAGAAATGCCACTTCCCCCACCGAAAACGGCGGAAAGTTGTAGTGCAGCATGAAGCGTTTTTTGGCTTCGCCTTCGAAGCCTTCGAGGCGCTGCATATCGTCGCTGGTGCCGAGGGTGGTGGTGACCAGGGCTTGCGTTTCGCCGCGGGTAAAAATCGCGCTGCCGTGGGTGCGTGGCAGGACTCCGGCTTCAATCCAGATTTCGCGGACTTCGTCGAAGGCGCGGGCGTCGGGGCGACGCTTGTGGTTGATCACTTGCTCGCGGAAGATGCGTTCGCGAAGAGTCTCGTAGTAGTGATCGAGCTTCTTCTTCGCGTCTTCGTCGTCTTTTTCGCTTCCCGTCTTCGGCAACTCGGCGGCCAGTTTCTTCTTGATGTCCTTGACCAGGGTGTAGCTCTCGGCCTTGGGATGTTTCTTGGTATCGAGCGCGTCGGAAAGTTCGGCTCCGACTCGGGTCTTGAGAGAGTTGTAATATGCCTCGTCGAACGCTGGCGGCTCGACTTGCCGCTTGGGCTTTCCGACCTTTGCGCGCAGCTCGTTAATCGCCGCGCAGATCTTCTTGATCTCGGTATGCCCAAACTCGATCGCGTCGACGACGGTCTCTTCCTTCACTTCTTTCGCGCCCGATTCGATCATCACGATGCCGTCGGCGGTGCCGACCACCATGATATTGACCAGGCTCTCGCGCATCTCGTTGTAAGTCGGATTCACCAAAAACGCGCCGTTGACCAGCCCGACGCGGACCGCACCGATGGGACCGAGGAACGGAATATCGGAAAGCGTCAACGCACAGGAAGCGGCGTTGATGCCGAGTACGTCGGGGTCATTATCTGTATCGGCGGAGAGAACGAAAGCGATGACCTGGGTCTCGCACTTGAATCCCTCGGCAAACATCGGCCGGACAGGCCGGTCAATCTGCCGGCTGGTGAGCACTTCACGCTCACTCATGCGCCCTTCGCGCTTGATGAAGCCCCCGGGAAATCGCCCGCCGGCATAGGTGTACTCGCGGTAGTCCACGGTGAGCGGGAAGAAGTCGATGCCTTCGCGAGGATCGGGATTGGCGACGGCGGTGGCGAGAACAACGTTTTCGCCCAGGCGGACCACGGCAGATCCGTGCGCCTGTTTGGCGAGCTTTCCGGTTTCAAATGAGATTTGTTTGCCGCCGGTGAGGTTTACGATAATGCTGGTTGGTTCTGGTTTCATATAGCTTCTAGCTCCTAGCTGCTAGCTTCTGGCCTTTGGCTTTTGGCTGTTAGCTCTTGGTTCATACGGCTAGGTGCAGCTCCTTTTTTCTTTGATTTGTATTGGAATTCGTTTGTGTGAAGCGGGCTTCTGGCAGCATAGAAAGGGCCAGCGGGGCAGGAGTGCCCGCTCCACACACGCGGGCCTGAGAGTCGCTTCGCACTCTGCGGAAATAGGTCGCAACGGTCCAGCGCTCCCCTGAAGAGAGAACGGGGTCTGCGTTACGCAACGCACGTGAAGAGGATTCCTCAATGCTGGTGTCTCTCACCGAGACTGCTTCAGAAATATCCTGGGATGATTCGGGTGCCCCATCCCTCATGCGCTCAGGCCGGATCGCCGTCGGTACTAGAGGAAGGGGAATTTGATTAGGCTCCCAGCAATTGCCGTCGCCGGAAGCTAGACCCCAGGTGCCATTACTTGCGGATGCCGAGCTTGGTGATCACGCTCTTGTAGCGCTCGGAATCGTATTTCTTGAGGTAGTCGAGCAAGCGACGCCGCTTGCTGACCAGCATGAGAAGCCCGCGGCGCGAGCCGTGGTCTTTCTGGTGCGTCTTGAAGTGCTCCGTCAACTGGCCGATGCGCTCGCTAAGCAGCGCGATCTGTACCTCCGGACTCCCGGTGTCAGTCGCGTGCGTGCGGTGCGTGTCAATTACGGATTTCTTTTGCTCTCTGGCTAGCACTAGCCTGATGTGCTCCTGTCTTTAATCGATTGTCTTGTGACAGTTAGAAGGATATCACGGGGGATTGGGGAGCGTAAAGGAGGACGCGTTGGGCCAAGAAACGTACGCGGTTGACAAGTTGCGATTCCGCCGAGAATCGTCAGGTACTTTCAGGTCAAGTCAGGTCGGTGGATCAACGCCGAACGGACATCTGAACTCAACTGACCTTAATTTTCCGGATCGGCCTCTCTGTCTCCATCGTTCACTGAACGATCACCGTCATGGGCACGCGGTGGCTCATATTGCCTGAAGTCGCCGTGATCGTCGCGGTATATGTCCCGGCCGGTGTTCCGGGCGTCGTGTTGGGGAGATGAACCTCCCCCACCACATCCGACAAATGCCGCGAATGCCAGCACGATCAGCGGCGCAGCCGGCAACCTCTTTCCGCTCCGCAGGAACAGCCATCCCGAGCCCAGCATCAGCGCTGTCAAGGCGAGGTGCATCGTTGCAGGAGGAAAGCCAATAGGAGACGGCGTGCCCGTAGTTATGGGCGCAGTCGTCGCCACGGTTGACGGTCACGGTCTGCGCCGTGCTGCCGAGCTGCACCACAAACTTAACAGGCTGCGTGTCGCCGGCGGGGTGACCGTCGGACTGACGCCGCAGGTCAGACTTACACTCCCGCTGGATCCACCGACAGATGCAAACGAAAGGCTAAACGTGGCTTTCTGCCCGGAAAAAATGGTCTGCGAAGTCGACGATCCCGGTGCGGGTGCGATCGTGAAATCAATTCCCGTGCCGGAAACGATAACTACCTATGACCCGGTGCCCGCGTTATCAGCGACAATCAGGTTCGCGCTCAACTCTCCACCAGCGGTCGGAGCAAATGTCACATTGATTGTGCAACTCGTCAGCGGCTCAACGGTCGTGCAGTTGTTTGTCTGAGTGAAATCCCCTGCATTGATCCCACCCAGAGTTACGCTAGTCACGGGCAACGATACCGCTCGTGAATTGGTCAGCGTGACTGGTGCCGGGTCACTGCTGCTTCCCACTGCTTGCGAAGGAAAGGCGACTGAGGCCGGTGACAAACTCGTACCCGCGCCCGGCACAGTCGAGTTGAGCAGCACGAACACCGTCGATCTAGGGCTCTCAATGATCAAATCCGGTTTGCCGTCTCCGTCGCGGCTTACGCTTGAGCACGGTGAATAAAACAGTGACGGCAGCAAGATCGATACATAAGCTGATCTCAAATTCAGGGAGTTCGCTCTGGATAGGGTAAGCGGCATTGAGACTTTTTCCACCGATTCTGTCAAGGGCGGACTCATGACTAGGCATTTTGGCCCCTTAGTACTACTGTGTTATAAAGAGGGCGATCCACAAAAAGGACAACCCGAGAGTTGTCGGAGCAGAACCCGTGCGATGGTTTGTCGAAGCGTAGCAATGGACCAGGGGTTATGCCGCTCCACGCGTACCGGGCGAACCCCGAGGGCGAAACTTGAGCGGCATTTCGGGGACGGGTAAGTCCACTTGACCGGCGCGAGCGGAGGGGGAAAAACGGCTCCGCTCGGCCACCAGGAACCCATAGGCCGCAATGCAGAGAGTCGCGTGATGAGGAAAGCCGCGCCAGCCTCGTCCTTCATAGTGGCCAAGTCCAAGTTCTTGCTTCAGTTCTTGGTAGTCACGCTCAATGATCCAGCGCTGCTTAGCCAAACGCACCAGATCGGAAAGGTTCGTGGAGGCGGGCAACGTAGATAACCAGTACTTGGTCGGTTCGGCTTCTTGCTTCGGCCACTCGAGCAGCAGCCACTCCTCGGGGCGAGGCTCGCTGCTCCAGTAATCGCGATGGGCCGCCAGCACGCGCACAGCCGCAAAACGGGAACGGAGGGGCTAACCAGTTCCTTCCCGCCAGCGCACCGTCTTCCAGGCGGAGGAAGGCAAGCTCATCGTCAATGCGCGCACTGCCACCGGAGCATGCTTGTCATCCCGGCGTAACCGCTTGGTGGGACGTCCGATACCTTTCCACTTCCGTTTGGGTAGCGGTGCCTGGCCTGGTTTCCATACACTCACCGACGACTGGATACCCACTAGGTACAGCAAACCTAATTCGGTGATGCCGTCGCGAAACCCGCTGTCGTTGCCATAGGCCGCGTCCGCCAGTACCGGAGCGCTGGGGATCTCTCGGTCCAGGGCGGTGCGAATTTGTTGCAAAGCAATTTCCGGCTTGGTTTGAAAACTGATTTCCGGCGGTATGCCCGTGGCCTTTCTCCGCCTCTTATCTTGGGTCCATACTTCCGGTAAGTAGAGACGCCAGGCGATCGGCAAACTCACCTCCGCAGTGCTGATCGACAAACTCACCGCCACCCGGCAGTTTTCTTGCTTGCCCACTTGTCCACAGTACTGTCGCGTGACTCCTACCGAATGCGTCCCCTTCTTCACCCATCCCGTGTCATCGACGACCCAGGCTTCAATCGGTCCTGGCTTCTGCATGGCGGGCAGCGCATACCGACGCACCGCTTCCAGAATGTCTTCCTCCCTCCAGGGCGCATGGGCCACGACATGGTGCAACGACTGATGGGTTTGGCGCACGTTGTCGGGGCAGAGACGAGCCGCCATCGGTTCCACGCTTTTGCGTTCCCCGGGAAGCAGCCAACCGGTGCAATAGGACTTCAGAGGGACCACGCGATCCAGGTGCCCCGCGGCTTGCGCCAGGCGATTCAGATAGGCCGCGAAGCGTTTTTGCTGGGCGCCTGGCGCAACAGAATGGGCGCTCATGACCAGCAACTTAACATTAAAGGATGCAGTCCGCGGTGGTTTCTCAGTCCAAGGTATCTAGTTTATAACACAGTAGTAATAGTACTACTGTGTTATAAAAAAGCGATCCACAAAAAGGACAACCCGAGAGTTGTCGGAGCAGAACCCGTGCGATGGTTTGTCGAAGCGTAGCAATGGACCAGGGGTTATGCCGCTCCACGC
>Ga0307479_10004397_pt1 | contig 12877 bp, 9 predicted proteins | sample atmos_gasesECM4C_FD_203743 | JGI IMG/M metagenome (GOLD analysis project Ga0307479, IMG submission 203743) | Hardwood forest soil microbial communities from Morgan-Monroe State Forest, Indiana, United States - atmos_gasesECM4C_515 | ecosystem: Environmental > Terrestrial > Soil > Temperate...
AGCGCTTTAAGCAAGTGCTCGTGCCGGAGCTGAACATGGGCCAGTTGCTGTGGGTCCTGCGTGCGAAGTATCTAGTGGACGCGGTGGGCCTGAACAAGATTCAGGGCCGCCCGTTCAAGCAAAGCGAACTCGAGCAGAAAATCGAAGAAATGCTGGATGCCTAGGAGTTGGGAGCCACAAGACAATGTCGACCGCTACGTTGCCACCGCCGCTGACAAAAAAAGATTTTCAAACGGACCAAGAAGTCCGTTGGTGCCCGGGCTGCGGCGACTACGCCATCCTCTCCGCGGTGCAGTCCGTGTTTCCCGAGCTCGGCATCAAGCGCGAAAATTTTGTGGTGGTTTCCGGCATCGGCTGCTCCAGCCGCTTCCCGTATTACATGAATACGTTCGGTTTCCATACGATTCATGGCCGCGCGCCCGCGGTGGCAACGGGGATTAAGGCGATTCGGCCCGATCTGGAGGTCTGGGTGGCCACCGGCGACGGTGACGCGCTTTCCATCGGTGGCAACCACACGATTCATATGTTGCGGCGCAACGTCGGAATCAAGGTGTTGCTCTTCAACAATCGCATTTACGGGCTCACCAAGGGACAGTATTCGCCGACCTCGGAATTCAACAAAAAGACGAAGTCGACGCCGTTTGGCTCGGTGGACCGTCCATTCAATCCGGTGTCACTGGCGATCGGCGCGGAAGCAACTTTTGTGGCGCGCTCCGTTGACGTTTTCCAATCGCACTTGAAAGACACGCTGAAGCACGCCGCCGCGCACAAGGGCTCCGCGTTCGTGGAAATCCTGCAGAACTGCAACATCTTCAATGACGGCGCGTGGTTTTCGATTACCGAGCGTGACGCGCGCAGTGAGCACGTGCTACAACTCGAGCACGGCAAACCCCTAGTATTCGGCAAAAATCACGACAAAGGCATTCGCCGCAAGGCCGATGGCGATATCGAAGTCGTGTCGCTCGGCAACGGCATCACCGAATCGGATCTCGTGATTCACGACGCGCATCATCCCCGTCCGTCGTACGCTTTCTTGCTCTCGCACATGGAGCATCGCTCCGGCTTCCCCACACCTATCGGCGTCTTTCGCGCTTGGGACGATCTGCCCCGCTACGAGGACGTCATGAACCAGCAAATTAAGGACGTCATCGCCAAGCGTGGCCCCGGCGACCTGAACAAACTCCTGCACGCCGGCGACACATGGGAAGTGCGCTAGCTTCACACTCCGCGCGTATACCCTAGAAACTCAAGTAATTCCGCTTGCATTGGTACTGTTTTGGACCAGCGGGTTCCGGGTGTATACTCCAGCCACTTTGGCAAGCCTCGAGCTTTAGATGGCGGATTTTCCCCTCGGTGAACGTCAAATTCCGGACCCTCCGACCGACGAGCCCCGGCTCGAATCGTGGGGAGAGATTGCTGCGTACCTACGGCGCGAGATTAGGACTGTGCAGCGCTGGGAAAAGTACCAGGGATTACCGGTACGCCGCCTGCTGATCGGAAAGCTCGGCTCGGTCTACGCGTATCGTTCGGAGCTGGACAAGTGGTATCGTGAGCGCCAACCGCAGCCCGAAAATGGTGAAGAAGATACCGAGAAAGGGAATGGTGAAGTCGCCGCACACGTCACCGTCTCTACCGAGGTGGATAAGCAGAAATCCCACGGCCAAGTAGACGGCGGCGAGTTGCCGCCGCCCCCGGCTCCACGCATCACACGTTTGCGCATAACCATCACGCTGCTAATGTTGCTCATCGTCGCCGCTGTAACTCCGGCTTTCTACTTCTTGCGTAGCGGGCGTTCTCCCCTACGCTCAGCGAGAGCCGGGAAGATTCGTCTGGTCGTGCTCCCATTCGCGAACCTCAGTGGTGATCCCCAACAGGATTATTTCAGCGCCGGTCTGACCGACGAGATGATCACGCAGCTCGGCCGACTGGACCCGGAGCGCCTGGGCGTGATCGCGGCGGAGACTTCGAAGGCTTCCGCCAGCAAACCGATCGCCGAGCTCGGCCGCACGTTGGACGTGCAATATGCCCTCGAAGGCAGCGTGCGTCGGGGCGGCAATGACGTCCGCATTAATGTCCAACTTATTCAGGTGAGCGACCAGACTCACGTCTGGGCCAATTCGTACACCGGGGATCTCCGCGACATCCTGAGTGTTCAAGACGAAGTTGCTGCGGCGGTGGCGAGCCAGATTCGCGTGGCGCTTCCCGTGGGGGCCCTCGGCGTGAATGGCGCAAAAGGAACGGCGCGCGCCGTTAATCCCGAGGCCTACGATGCTTATCTTCGCGGCCGGTTTTACTGGACCAATCGTGGGGACCTCCACAACAGTATCGAGGCCTATCTGCAAGCCGTCGAAAAAGACCCAAGCTACGCGCTCGCCTACGCGGGCCTTGCCAGCGCCTACGCCCTGTTAGGCCAAGTGCCTTACGACGACATGTCTCCCATTGAGGCGAAACCCAAAGCTCGTGAAGCTGCTGAACACGCCCTTCAACTTGACCCGCAGCTTGGCGAAGCTCATGCCGTCTTAGCCAACGTCTCCTTCAGCTATGATTGGAACTTCGAGGCGGCGGAACGCGAGTTTCAGCGCGCCCTCACCCTTGGCACGAACGACCCCACTGCACATCAGTGGTATGCCCACTATTGCATGGTCCGCAATCGGCTCCAACAAGCGCATGAGGAAAACTCGCGCACCTTAGCTGTGGATCCAGTTTCGCCTCTTTTCAATACCGTCCGCGCGGAAATTTACTACAACGCCCGTCAATACGATGAAGCTGCAGCTCAGGCCCGGCGGGTCATAGATCAATATCCAACCTATTGGCTGGCTTATATTTGGCTTGGATCCGCTTATCGCGAAAAGAAGATGTATATGGACGCTCTGGAGCAGTTTTCGAAGGGCCTCAAAGTATCGGGCGACCATCCGGCCATGATCGCTCTGTACGGGCACGCTTTGGCTCTTTCCGGTGACACGGCTGGTGCACGCAGAGCGCTTGCGGACCTGCAGCGTCTTGCGAAATCGCGCTACGTTTCGGCGCTTTATTTTGCAGGCGTGTATACCGGGCTGGGCGAAAAGAGCACGGCTTTGGATTGGCTCGACAAAGCCTACAAAGAGCGCAACGACCGTCTGGTGTATCTGAACGTCGATCCAATGGCCGATCCGCTGCGCTCCGAACCTCGGTTTCAGGACCTACTGAAACGCCTTCACCTGCCCTGAACAGCACATCTTTCGCCTCGTGTTCGCAATTTGAACATTAATATTGTCTACCGCGGGACACACCTTATGTCTGTACCTGCCTGATCGCGCTCTCGGCAGCACGACAAACCACGACATTAAGCGCCTCCCCTCCTCGCATCGTTCCTTGTCGCTTGAAGGACTCTTCGCCGCAGTTTACCGTGCCCTCACCGGCTGAATTTCCGGAAATTTCTCAAGGAGCCCAGACAATGCGAAAAATCTTCCTGACCGTCACGCTGGCGATTCTGGCCGCACCGTTGCTCGTTTCCGCACAGGACAAGCCGGCGATTGTGGTTCATAGCTTCACGGCGACCCCCGGGCAACCCTGGCCTTACGACATGAAGCAAATGGCCGCTCAAACCGTGGCCGAACTGCAACGCAAAGATGGAAAGAAGTTTGACGTTGCGGTAGAAGCACCGGCTGCCCAAGTCAAAACCTACACGCTGGACGGCGAGGTGACCGAATGGCATCCCGGCAATCGCGCCAAGCGCCTGGTTGTCGGCATGGGTTCCGGCCGCGAAACCGCCAAAATTCATTATTGGCTCACGGACGCAAGCGGCAAGAAAGTCTTCGATCATACCGACACAATCCGTGCCGCTTTTTGGGGAAACGGCTACGCCGATTCCGTGGGCCAGCTAGCGCAGCCTTTCGCCGACAAAATCGCCGATCGCCTCGCCGAAGCCAAGCTCTGAAGTCAGAACGGCGGCTGCAAAACTGCCACTGGACGTGGCCTGTTGACTCGGCCACTTCCTGAAAAGGGGAGCGAAAATGTTTTGGTTCTGTGCGGCCCTATCTGCGGCGGGAGTGCTAGAATCGCTAATCTGCTCGTGCCTCGTTGCGGAGCTGGCTGGCTACTGGCTGCATAGGCTGCTTCATAGTGACAAGCTGCCCTTTCTGAGCCGCAGCCACATGGTTCACCACCTCCTTCTTTACGGACCAATGCAACCCATGCGTGCGGAACATTACCAGGACGCCACTCGGGGGCGTTTCTCGCTCGGCAACGTCGGTCTTGAATGGCTCGCTCCCTCGGCTGTCGTTTTGGCTTTCTGTTGGGGCATTATGTTCCGGTTTCACGTTCGGCTCATATACCAGGCGATTGTGCTCGGCAACCTCGCCGTCTGGCCGTTCTTCACTTTCAGCTTTCTCCACGATGCCATGCATCTCCGCGATTTCTGGATGATTCGTCTGCCGCTGATCAATCGCTGGTTCCGGCGTGCCAGGCGACTTCACGATATTCATCATCACAGCGTTAACGGCGCGGGACGCATGGATACCAATTTCGGCATCGGCTTTTTCTTTTTTGACCGGATTTTCCGCACGCTGGCCACCCACCATCGCCCGCTCAACCGGAAAGGCTTGGCAATTGCCTTGCAACGTTATAAATTAACAATGTCTTTAGATTCCCTGCGGCACGAGAGCACTACAGAAGGAGAGGCGGCGTTTCAATGACGGACACCCTGGTCAAGGAAATCGCCCGCTCGAACAGCTCTGCGACGGAGACCAGGCGTCGTGCCGCAAAACCTGCGCGCGCGGACGCTCGCAGAACTCCAGCCGAGAAAATCCGCGTCTTTGTGGCAGCGGAGAACCGGCTTTTGCGCGAAGCTCTGGCGCGCGTTCTTACCAAGGGCGGCTGCATTGAAGTGATTGCCACCGATTCCGCCGCGCCATTCCACACGGACGCACTGCTGGACGCAAGCCCAGACATTCTTCTTCTTACCTCCCGGGGAAGCCTTCAGGAAGATTTGTCGGCCATTCAACAGGTCCGCGCTGCGGCGCCCGCCGTCCGCATCCTGCTGATCGGCATGGCCAAGGACGAGCGCGAATTCCTGCAATGTGTGCGCGCGGGCATCAGCGGCTACTTGCTGCGCGACGCTTCCTCCGGAGAGGTTCTGCAAGGTGTGCAGGCCGTACATGCCGGGGAGGCCGTGTGTCCAGGCGCACTTTGCGCCGCGCTGTTCCGTTATTTCGAATCCGACACCGCCAGCCTTCCTTGCGTCAGTGGACGCCGACGCCTAGGTCTCAGCCGCCGCGAACTGCAGCTTATTCCCTTGATTGCGCAGGGACTCACCAACAAGGAAATCGCCAATCACTTCTCCCTCTCTGAACAGACTGTCAAGAATCACTTGTATCGCATGAAGCACAAAATCGGCGCCGAAGACCGCCTCGAAATGGTGCAGCTCTATCGCACTCAGGGTTTCCTCGTCTAATTTGTCTGTGCGCAGCCTCTTGAGTAGCAGTGGTATGATTTCATCCTACCTCTGTGACCACCTGGGAACCGCAAACTTACCTCCGCTACGCCGACATCCGCTTTCGTGCAGGCCTCGATCTCATGGCCCGCATCCCCAAATCCGAATACTCGTCAATCTACGACCTCGGCTGCGGCACTGGCCACCTGACCAACATCCTCTCCGACACATTCCCCAATTCCAAAGTCATCGGCATCGATTCCTCTCCAGAAATGCTCGCCGAAGCTCGCCGCGAGTTCCCCGCACTCACGTGGCAGCAAGCTGACATCCGCTCGTGGCGCCCTGCAGCGCCTCCGGATCTCATTTATACCAACGCCGCCTTGCAATGGGTGCCAGGCCATGAAACGTTACTGCCTGCGCTCCTGAGCAAGTTGCGGCCTGGCGGCGTCCTGGCCATGCAGGTCCCGCGGCACTTCGAGTCGCCTTCGCACCTCGGCCTGAAGGAGCTCGTCATGCAAAACGAATGGCGCGCCAGGCTGGAGCCCCTCCTGCTTGCGCCCATTCCTCCTCCGGAAACGTACTGGCGCTGGCTCTCACCCCACGCTAGCAATATCGACCTGTGGGAAACCATCTATCTGCAGGTGCTGGACGGCAAAGACCCCGTGGTCAACTTCATGCGCGGCACGGCCCTACGCCCTTTTCTCTCTGCCCTTCCCGAACCCGAAGCCGCCAAGTTCATCGGCGCATTCGCCGAGCGAATGGCCGGGGCTTATCCTCCTCAGCCTAACGGCAAGACACTCTTCCCTTTCCGCCGCTTGTTTCTGGTTGTGAAGCGCTAGTCACGCGAAAATTTTTCATAGTCCTAGTACACCTGCAACTCCCTATGTGCCAGCGCATGTATCTGATTTGCTTTCGCTTACAGAAACGCATAGTGCCGGGACTTTGGACCTCTCCATGCCCCCTTGTTCTATCGCAACCATCAAAATGGTCTGGAGGAAGTAATTATGCGCTTCCGCGCTACCGTGACCCTGGTTACTCTGTTCATTGTGACCGCATTTGTGGCATGCTTAGGTGTCGCGATTTCGCCCGACGCGCTAGCTTCCCAGCCGCATAGCCGCCTGTTCAGAGAAGCCACCGAGCGCAGCTCCGTTTCCGGCAAAATCTCAGCCATCGGAGACGCTTCCTTTTCGGTGGACGTGAAAAAGGGCCGGGACTCGGCCACCTTCCAGTTCCTGATCGACGACACGACCACAGTCGAGGGAAGACTTAAAGTTGGCGCACACGCCGCGGTCGATTATCGAACCAACGACCGAACCAACATTGCTTCTCACGTAATCGTACAATCGTCGAACTCGTCGCGATAAACGATCGCGCTTTTTTCACACTGCGGATTCGCATCGCCCTCGCGAATCCGAAACGAAATCTTCGCTCTTGCCCAAGGGGAAGTATCCAATGCGCACGACACTGAAACTCATCTCGCCGCTCATTGTCAGCGTCGTTGTCGTGTCCCTGCTTTTCGCCGGCTACCAGGTCCGCACCGAGCGTCGCGTCCTGCGCAACGATCTCTCCCGCCGAGCGGAAATTCTTGGGGAAAGCTTGCAGGAAAATGTCGAGCCGCAATTTGACCGCCCCGTGCCGGACAAGAGTCTGCAACGCCTCGTGGATCGCTTCGGCCAGCGCCAGCACTTGAAAGGGGTTGCCGTTTACAACGCCAACGGCGTGGCCCTCGCCGTAACATCCGGCCTTGCTTCTCTGTTCCAGCTTCGCCCTGCTGCCGCGGCGCTTGCCGCCGAGCGCGATGCCGGCTACGGGGAGTTCCTCAGCGTAAACAACACTCCTATCCACGTTTACGCCTTGCCTCTTCGCCGCAACGACCAAGTGGTCGGCACGCTGGCCGTGGTTCACGACGCCACCTACATCGACCAGCAGGTTGCTCATACCCTGCGCGATTCCCTGGTCAATGCTCTGGTGCAAACGCTGCTCGTCGCCCTGCTCGCTCTGATTCTTGTTCGTTGGACGCTCACCGGCCCGCTCGCTCGCACGGCCAAGTGGCTCCGCACCTTGCGCACCGGTCAATTGCCCGCTCCACCGTCGCTCCCGCAGGGCGAGGTCTTCGACCAACTCCATCACGAAGTCACGCATCTCGCGCGCGACCTCAACGCCGCCCGTGCCACCGCCGAGGAAGAAGCCCGCCTGCGCGACACCAACGATTCCTTATGGACCGCCGAGCGCCTGCGTGTGAGCTTGAGCAGCAAATTGCAAAACAAGCCGCTCTTCGTCATCGCCAATCGCGAGCCGTACATGCACGTCCGCGGCAACGGCAACAATGGAAATATCCAGGTTATCGTTCCCGCCAGCGGCCTGGTCACTGCTCTCGAGCCCGTGCTCCTCGCCACCGACGGCACCTGGATCGCCCACGGCGCGGGCAGCGCCGACCGCGAAACCGTCGACGCCAAGGACCATCTGCGCGTTCCCCCCGACCATCCCCGTTACACGCTGCGCCGCGTTTGGCTCAGCGCCGAGGAAGAGAAGGGCTACTACGAAGGCTTCGCCAATGAAGGTATCTGGCCGCTCTGCCACATTGCGCACACTCGTCCTATCTTTCGTCCAGAGGATTGGGTTGCTTATCAGGAAGTCAATCGCCGCTTCGCCGATGCCGCCATCGAGGAGATGCGATCCACGGAGTCACCCATTGTCCTGGTGCAGGACTATCATTTTGCTTTGCTTCCCCGCATGATCAAGGAAGCCAGGCCTGACGCCCGCGTCGCCATCTTCTGGCACACGCCCTGGCCCAATCCCGAGGTTTTCGGCATCTGCCCCTGGCAGCGCGAACTGATTGACGGCCTGCTCGGCGCCGACCTCGTGGGATTCCATATCCAGTCACACTGCAACAATTTTCTTTCCACTGTTGATCGCGCCGTCGAGGCCCTCACCGAATGGGACCGCTTTTCAGTGAATCGGCAGGGGCACGTCACTCGCGTACGGCCTTATCCTATTAGCGTCGCACTTCAGGAAAACGGTCATTCCGCGCAGCCCGCGCGCGCCATGGCCGAAGAAAGTGCCGCGCTGTGCAATGAGCTCGGCATCAGCGCCACACTTCTAGGCGTTGGCGTCGATCGCGTGGACTACACCAAAGGCATTCTCGAGCGCTTCCGCGGCATCGAGCTTTTCTTCGAGCTCTATCCTTCTTACCAGCGCCGCTTCACCTTTGTTCAAGTCGGCGCTCCCAGTCGCACCAAGATCGAGCGCTACCAGACCCTGCTCGACCAGGTCGCCGCCGAAACCGAGCGCATCAATGCCCGCTTTCAGGCCGGCCACTGGAAGCCCATCGTCTTTCTCAAGCGCCATCATTCGCACGAGGAAATCGCCCGCTTCTATCACGCTGCTTCGCTGTGCATGGTTACTTCCCTGCATGACGGAATGAATCTCGTCGCCAAGGAATTTGTCGCTTCTCGCGAGGATAATCGCGGCGTCCTGATTCTCAGCACCTTCGCGGGCGCGGCCCTGGAGCTTACCGACTCCCTGCTCGTCAATCCCTACGATGTCCAGCAACTGGCCGGCGCCATCCATCGCGCCTTGAATATGCCCGCCGACGAGCAAGCCGCCCGCATGCAACGCATGCGAGACTCCGTGCGCGAACACAATGTCTACCGCTGGGCTGCCAACTTGCTTTCCGACCTCACCGAGATTCGCATCGACACGCCCGAGCGCGTGGAATCCGCGGAAACGCTAGCCCGCTGATTTTTGAGCCTGCTGTCCGCTTACTTTCCAGCCTCAGCCCCTGTTTCATTTCGCGACGCCCCCTTTATCCCCGCTCCCCCGGACAGGCCCAGCCCCCGCCCCCTGTCCCTCCTCTGCCCACCCGGCCAGCCGTTCAAAATAAAGCACATAGCTCCGTACTGGAGCGCTTTGGCTATTGCCCGAACCTCCCCGAATCCCTACAATCTGTCTCATCCTGAGAGGGGGTGTTTCTTTCAGGTACACTGCATCTAACTCCTTGGGCGCTAAGTTGCGTCAAATGAGAGGTCTCTCTCTTGGCCAACGGGGTGCTGTTAGTAGCAGCAGTTCGACAAGTTCTCGCGAGCTGTGCAGCGAGAACGGTTCGCGGAATGAATGGTTGACCTCAGGTAACGTCCTGGGATACAAAGCCGTTCACAACGAATCGGAGTCGGGCAATAAAGTTTTCGGAGCAAACCTTGAAGCAAATGGGACGAGTTCTCGTAGCCGCCGTTCTCGCTGTGAATGTCGCAGCGCCGATGCCTGCTGCGCCCGCCGCGCGCAGAGCTTCGCTGCATCACATTTCGCGTTTTCGCGGCGTTCCGACCTTCGCTGATTCCACTCTCGCGGATATCGGAACCTTCGACGATCCTGTAGTGCGCGCCGCCGCTGTCGATGGCCTCGGTCGCTACAACGGCGCCGTCGTCGCCGTCGATCCCAACACCGGCCGCATCCTCACCGTCGTCAATCAGAAAATCGCCTTCGGTGACGGCTATATTCCTTGCTCCACCATCAAGCCCACCGTCGCGCTAGCCGCCCTCGAAGAAAATGTCATTACCCGCGACACCATGCTCAAAGTCGGCCGCCGCAAATACATGAATTTGACCGAAGCCATGGCCCACTCCAACAACGTCTTCTTTGAAGAACTTGGCCGACGCATGGGCTTCGACACCATTTCTCGTTACGCGCGCCTCCTCGGCTTGGGCGAGCTGGCCGGCTACAACCTGCCTGAAGAGCATCCCGGTTCTTTCCCCATGCAGCCGCCCGCGCATGGCGGCATCGCGCGCATGTCCAGCTATGGTGAAGGCATTCACATGACGCCGCTGCAGTTGGTTTCGCTCGCGGCTGCTTTCGCCAATGGCGGCACGCTCTACTATTTGCAATATCCGCGCACCGCGGATGAAATCCAGAATTTCGCGCCGCGCGTGAAGCGTGATTTGAATATCGCTGAGGTTCTGCCGGAGATTCGCGAAGGAATGCTCGCCGCTGTTCTCTACGGCACCGGCAAGCGCAGCTTCGATAGCGGCGGAGACGAAATGCCGCTCGGCAAGACAGGGACCTGCAACGATCCCACGTCTCGCGTCGGCTGGTTCGTCACCTATGCCGATGAAGCGCATCCGAAAATCGCACTCGCCGTGCTCCTCCGCGGCAGCTCCCGCCAAGTCATCGGCCCCACCGCCGCCCTTGTCGCCGGCCGCATCTATCGCCGCCTCCGCGAACAAAATTATTTCGCCCCCCAGACCCAAGCCAAGGCCAGTCCCGAACTCAACCTCCTCTCCTCCGGCAAATAAGGGCTCTTGTGCCAGACGAAGTACACGAACTTGCTTTCGGCGACCACTCTAGAGCCCGTAAGCGATAAGCGCCCGCAAAAGACGTCTCCCCATTTGCGTCCAAGGATCCGGCCACCTGGCATCTTTCCAAAAATGTGTCCTGAAACAGACAGACACCCGCCTTGTTCTCATCTATAAATGAAATGCTGATGTACCCCTAGGCTCTTCCGTTTCTTGAGCGGACCCCCCACATCGTGATTCGAAAAGGCTCTGTCATTCGAATTACGCCTTATCAACTGAGGAATGGAGAAACCGCATGTCGCTCAATGTAAACAAGCCTCTGATGTGGAAATACACTGCTGAGAAAATCTGCTCCCTAGGCCTCGGGATGGCACTCCTGCTGGCCGTTCTAATGGCCGGATGCGGGGGATCTACTAAAGCCACGCTGACTTCCGGCGCACCCACGCTGACCTCGGTTAGCCCGACTTCCGGCACCGAGGGACAGGCTGTGGCCGTCACACTGACCGGAACGCTTTTCGCGCCCGGTGCCACCATCGCCTTGAGCGGGCTTGGGTGCGCCGTCAGCAACATCACCATAGTCAGCAGTACGTCGATCACCGCCACGTTTACCATCGCTGCAAACGCTCCGACCGGCGCTCAGAACCTCACCGTGACGAATTCTCTCGGGACCAGTGGCCCGCAGACGTTTACCGTGAACGCGCTCCCACCCACGGTGACTGCCACGAACCCTGCGATTGGTGCCACCGCCGTCCCCATCAACAGGAAAATCACCGCAGCCTTCAGCAAACCCATGGACCCTGCAACCATCACCGCAGCAACTTTTACGCTGGCCAGCGGCACAACGAACATAACCGGAGTAGTCACCTATAATGCGACAAGCAATGTTGCGACGTTCGCACCGGCGGCCACTCTCGCTGCCAACACCACTTTTACCGCCACGATTACAACCGGGACTAAAGACCTGGCAGGCAATTCTTTGGCGAGCAACTTTGTCTGGGCCTTCACAACCAGTGCTGTCTCAGACACCACCGCACCCACCGTCAGTTCCACGAACCCTGCAAGCGCGGCCACCGGTGTGGCGCTTAATCAGAAAATCGCTGCAACTTTCAGCAAGGCGATGGATTCTGCCACGGTCACCACAACGACATTCACCTTAAAGCAAGGCACGACCGCTGTTGCCGGCACTGTAACCTATGCTGGAACCACCGCAACCTTTACTCCATCTGCCAATCTCGCAGCCAGTACTGCTTACACTGCAACGATTTCGACCGGGGCTACAGACCTGGCAGGCAATGCACTGGCGGGTGGGGGCTCAGCGCCGAATCCTTGGACCTTTACGACAGGTACGACCTCAACTGCTTCCGCTCCCACGGTGACTTCTACGGTCCCCGCTGATACCGCAACTGGTGTGGGGATCAATCAGGCGATCAACGCAACCTTTAGCACCGCCATGGACCCGGCAACGATTACCACCGGAACTTTTACGTTGGCAGGGCCCGGCACAACAACTCTCGTAACCGGGACAGTCGCTTATAATGCGGCGAGCAATATTGCAACGTTTACTCCAACTGCCAATCTCGCAGCCAGCGCCCTGTTTACCGCCACGGTGACAACCGGGGCCAGAGACCTCGCCGGCAATCCTTTGGCGGCGAACAAGGTTTGGACCTTTACCACCGGTACAGCAACGGTAGGTCAAGCGCCAATTAACCTTCGTTCGCTCTCCACGTTCGCCGCGGTCGCCGGCGCTGGGCTCACCAACTCCAATTCCGGCGGTCAGACCACGCTGAATGGTGACGTCGGCTTAAGTCCAACCGCAACATGTCTCGGCGATGGCTCTCCTTGCAGCGCTCTCGATCCAAAGATAAACGGCACACTCTATGCCAACGATCCTGCGGGCATCGCAGCCAAGGCCAAAGCCGACTTGGTTTCCGCGTATAACGACGGCGCTGGACGTCCCCCGGGTACCGTTGAAAATGACTTGTCCGGGATGAAGCTCGCCCCGGGCGTCTATACCTCCGGGTCCACGATGAGCATAGCGGTCAGTGGAGTTCTCACCCTCGACGCCAAGGGCGACGCTAACGCTGTCTGGATCTTCCAGGTAGGATCCTCCCTCACCGTCAATAACAGTGCGCAGGTTCTCCTGATCAATGGGGCTAAGGCTGCCAACGTATTTTGGGCG